>ERZ724525.1323-NODE-1323-length-14624-cov-11.790034_pt1 | contig 14624 bp, 13 predicted proteins | sample MGYA00376058_ERZ724525 | MGnify/ENA primary metagenome ERZ724525 (study PRJEB28724, sample SAMN07190888) | wastewater metagenome | isolation source: influent of sewage treatment plant in Hong Hong | place: USA: Christiansburg, Virginia | collected 2016-03-01 ... | reverse complement strand
AGGTGGTGCGAGTCTTCGGCGAGGCGCGCCCGCATCAGGCCTACCTCTTCGCCAACCGGCGCGGCAACCGGATGAAGGTACTGATCCACGACGGCCAAGGGATCTGGCTCGCCTGCCGGCGGCTCAATCAGGGGAGATTTCGCTGGGCCGAAGGGAACGGCTCGCTGACGCTCTCCCAAGCCCAGTTCGACGCGCTGGTGCTGGGGCTGCCCTGGCAGCAACTGAGCGGCGACGGTGCGATCCGGATGATTTGAAGGTCCACCATCGGGGGATGTCCCGATGGCAGTGGCGGTGTTCCAACGGCATGATTTGCCCATGGTTCTCCCCGCCAACCTCCACGCACTCGACGCCGACGCCCTGCGTCAGCTGCTCATCGCCCAGGACCGGGAACTCACCTGGCGCCAGACCAAGATCGATCAGCTCACCCACGAACTCTCGCTGCACAAACGCTGGCGCTTCGGGGTCAAGACCGAGCGCCTGCCGGCGGAGCAGGCCCAGCTGTTCGAAGAGACGGTCGAAGCCGACCTGGCGGCGATGACCGAGGAGCTCGAACAGCTCTCCGGCAAACCGCCTGCCGCCAAGGGTCAGGCCAAACGCAAGCCGCTGCCGCCTGAACTGCCCCGCACCGAGATCCATCACGAGCCAGACTCCACCACCTGCGCCTGCGGCTGCCAGATGAAACGCATCGGCGAGGACGTGGCCGAGAAGCTCGACTACACCCCGGGCACCTTCAGCGTCGAGCGCCACATCCGCGGCAAGTGGGCGTGTGCCCAGTGCGAAACCCTGGTACAGGCCCCGGTGCCCGCCCACGTGATCGACAAGGGTATCCCCACCACCGGGCTCTTGGCCCAGGTGCTGGTGGCCAAGTATCAGGATCATCTGCCGCTGTACCGCCAGGAAGGCATCTTCGGCCGGGCGGGGCTCGCGATTCCCCAATCCACGCTCGCCCAATGGGTCGGCCAGATGGGCGTGCAGCTTCAAGCCCTGGTCGATGCGCTGAAGGCAGAACTCCTCACCTTCCCGGTATTGCATGCCGACGAGACGCCGGTGGCCATGCTCGACCCGGGGGCCGGCAAGACGCACCGGGCCTACCTGTGGTCCTACAGCATCGGTGCCCACGATCCGGTCCGGGCGGTGATCTACGACTTTGCCGACAGCCGCGCCGGCAAGCACGCCCAGGACTTCCTCGGCGACTGGCGCGGCACCCTCGTCTGCGACGACTACTCGGGCTACAAGGCCCTGATTGCCAAGGGGGTGACCGAAGCGGGCTGCATGGCCCACGCGCGGCGCAAGTTCTTCGAGCTTCAGGCGCACGGGCAGAGCCAGATCGCCGGCGAGGCGCTGGAGCGGATCGCCGCCCTCTACGCCATCGAGCAGGAGGCGCGGGCACTGGACGCCGAGGCTCGCCAGGCGCTGCGCCAAACCCAGGCGCAGCCGCTGCTGGAAGACTTCAAGACCTGGCTGCTGGCCTGCCGGGCCAAGATTCCCAACGGCTCATCCAGTGCCAAGGCCATCGACTACACCCTCAAGCGCTGGGCGGCGCTGACCCATTACCTGACGGATGGCCGCGTGCCCATCGACAACAACTGGATCGAGAACCAGATCCGGCCGATTGCCATCGGCCGCAAGAACTGGCTCTTTGCGGGTTCGCTGCGCGCCGGCAAGCGGGCCGCGGCGATCATGAGCCTGATCCAGTCGGCGCGCCTCAACGGCCACGAGCCCTACGCCTACTTGAAGGATGTCCTCACCCGCCTGCCGACTCAGCCGCAGAGTCGGATCGGGGAGCTGTTGCCGCATCGGTGGAGGCCGGAGTCAACCTGAGGCTCGGTCAAGAGGGGATGGCCGGGGGCTTACCTCTGAGAGCGCCGTACGTCGCACGAGGTGCGCGGCATGCTGGGCGTCGTCGCGGTCATGCACCTCCCAGCCCACGATCTTGCGACTGTAGAGATCCAGGATCAGGTACAGGTGGAACCACCGACCCACAACGCACGCGGGCAGGTAGGTCATGTCCCAACACCAGACCTGACGAGGGGCCGTGGCGATATGGGTGGTTGGCAGCCGGGTGGCTTTGGGCGCCTTGGCGCGGCCCCGGTGCGTGCTCTGACCGTGCGTCCGCAGGACGCGGGAGAAGGAGGACTCGCTGGCCAGATACACGCCTTCGTCGGCCAGCGTGGGCACGATGCGCGCCGGCGGGACGTCGGCAAAGCGGGGTTCGTTGGCGATGCGCAGGATTTCAGCCCGTTCTTCCGGGCTCAGGGCATGGGGCACCGATGGGCGCTGTGCCCCCGGTCGGCCATCGCCGGTGAGCAGCCCCGCGTGAGCCTTCCAGCGCTGCAGCGTACGCACATCGATACCGGCGGTTTTGCACGCCAGGTGCAGCCGTGCGCCACGCCGGTTCGCCAGATGAATGTCGCGGGCCAGGGCCTGGCGATCTTCGAGGGCGATCATTCGTCCTCGTCCCGATTGAAGATCGCCGCCACTTTTTTTGGGAGGACCAGCAGGGCGGCCGTCTCGGCCAGGGCTTTGTCCTTGCGGCGCAGCTCACGTTCGAGCTCCTTGAGCGCCGTCGGTCCTGCTTGGTTTGCTGCGGGCTGGCACGGCTTTCCTCCGGTTCGGCCAAGGCCTGGGTCGCAGCCTGACGCCACTCGGCCAACGTCTGCGGATAGACCCCATGCTCGCGGCACCAGGCGCTCTTGCCGGCTTCGTCCAGCAAAGCCGTCGTCAGTACGGCGTCGAACCGGGCCGCCGCTCTGTCTTTGAATGCTTGTCCGTATCTCGCCACGTTGCTCTCTCATCATCGCTCCCAAGTTTCGATTCTATCGGGGCGACAACTAGTCTGACGCAGGGGGACTCCCACATGGTGTGATGCTCGGGGTGGTTGGGGTCGAGGATGGCCTCCAGGCAGTCGGCGTAGCCCGGTACGTCGCCCACGTCTTCAGGCGTTGCTGCGTTGGCACGGTCTAGGCGCTCAGTGTTGCATCCGCACCAAGGTCCTGCCGCTGATCCGACAGGTGCTTCCTCGGCCGTATCAAACGTTGGCCTGAGGCGCCCAATCGGACAACAATTCGCCTCAAACCTGCCGTTAAGCCTTGAAAGGCCGCGAACGTCAGTGGCTTGCGAGGCCAGATCGAAGACGGATGATCCAAGTGACTGGCTTGCCATGATCTGTTGCTTGGCAGGGGTGATGTCTTCAAGGTCCGAGCACAGCACACCCCGCAACTCCCGCACGGTCCGTTCCGGCACCACCGAAAACCGTCCCCCTTCCACGCCGGCGGTGCGTCCCGCAACTGGTGTACGTTGCTGATCCTCATTTCTGCGAAGCGCACGTCGAGTTGGCACCCAACCAAGGCCCATCTGGCAGTCTTTACCTAGATAGAAGGCTAGTACAGCCCGCGCCGCTGCCATTCGACACAGGGTTCCCTGTCCCCGATCAACTTCGAGCAGCGACAACTTGATAAGGATAATGCACCCAATACGACAATCGAGTACGATCTATGTGTTTGAGTTTCAGACGGCTACCAGCCCAAGGGATGGGGGCAGCTCCAGTTTCCGGAATTGATCGCAACTATATGCTGTGGTCAGTCCGTGTTACAAACCTGTCCGAAAACTAGCAACGCAAGAATAGCGACTACGAAATTGCGGTAGCCGGGTTCCAGCAGGATCGTTCCAGAGGTGGGAGAGGAAAAATAGATGGCTACTACAGTGCTTCAGGCCTTCATGCGGGCGAATTTGATTGATCTTGAGGGTGAAGACACTCGTCTGGAAAAGCTAAAGGAAGCGGCTACGGCGCTGGCCTCTGAGTTCGGGGCCAAGCCAATCAAGATGGCTATTCCGGTGCTGCTGTCAGTCCTGCGCGATGACGCCCAGAATCCCAGCGACGCGTTCGATGCCACGTCTCGCGCGATCGAGAAGCACTGGAGCACGTACCACAGCGTCTTTCGCGATGGCAACGCGCTCACCTTGTACCGGGCGGTCGCGCTTCAGGCCTTGGTCGAGTCCATCAACGACCATCCGCCGCTTGGCACGGCCATTGCGCTGTTGATGCGCAACTTCCGCCACGCTATCGAGTTAGGGAAGTTGAACCCTTCGATCCAACTCTTGATCGACGCAGCGGAGGGAGCCTTTAAGGCAGAGCGTGAAGGCACAGCTCCGCCTGCTGCAGCCGTACCTTTGCCGGCAGCAGCGACGTCGATCAAGTTTGATCGCACGAAACTCACCAAGCGGATTGACGCCGCGGTCGGCCCGCATGACCGCGCTGGGCAAGCTGGCGAGAATCCCAACCCGAATTGGCCCAGTCAAGGGAACGTCTGGAGTCACGAATTCTCGGACCGAATGACCGCGATCCTCGCGGACTACGTCGATGGGGCTATGGCTGAGGCCGCAAAGCTGGACGCCAAGAACCACCAGGCCGTCGCAAACAGCATCGCTGCGCTGGCGACAATCGACCCCGCCGTCAAACGCTCCACGTCGCTGCTCTGGTGGCGGCAGGCGCTTTACTCAGAGTCGGCCGAGACATCGTATCGGCGGCTTGAAGCTGCCGACGCAATCGTCCACGCGGTGGCCGACCTCTCCAGCCTCTTACCCGATACCTACGAGCGCGCGGTTGACTCATTCCTTGCCGAGGCCATCCTGGCGCTCGGGCTCGGTAGTGAAGTGCGTGACACCAGCCTGTTCCGAGGTGCCTCGTCGACCGCTATTTCGGCGCTCACCCATGGCCTCACGTTCCAGAGCCCCACGGGGTTGGTCACAGCTGCGGTGCTTCACAAGACTGACGCTGGGCTTGTCTGCACACCCTCCTTACCGCCCGAGGAGTGGGCCGTGTGGCTCCTGCGGGAGTTGATGGCCATCCGTGCCGTGGAGGAGATCCAGAGGTCGGCCGAAGTACAGGATCCGGCCTATGAATAACTCATGCACCCACAAAGGGTGTCATGCGCCGGCAATGAGCTGCGCGTGTGGGGAAGAGCTCGAAGACTGCCCTCATTGGCAGAAGCCCCCCGCGACTGCAGATTGGGCAGAGTCGGCTAGAGATGACGATGCCGCTGGAAAGCTGCTTCGGTTCCCGTGGACCGGCAACGCAATGGGCCCCGCTGACCTCCCGTATCTAGCAGGCGCATCCAAGGTCAAGCTGTTGACGCTGGCCGGTCCCTCAGACGCTGGCAAGACCTCGTTGCTGGCCTCCTTCTATTTGCTGATCGCGCGCGGCATCCGGCCCGCTGGTGTCGAGTTTGCGGGTTCGGTCACGCTAGAGGGCTGGGAGAACATCGCTGGCAGCTTGCGGTGGAGCGCGACGAGCCGGCCCACTTTTCCACTCCACACCTCCAGCGGCAGCGGGCGGTCTCCGGGCATGCTCCACCTGTCGCTGGATACACCGCAGGCGCGCTGCGAGCTTGTGGCAGCTGACGCACCTGGTGAGTGGTTCAACATCTGGGCTTCCAACCAGACGAATCCGCATGCCGAAGGGGCTCGCTGGCTGTCCGAGCGTACCGACGTCTTCCTCGTGGTCGCCGATTCTCAGGCGCTGGCCGGCGCCGGCCGCGGCGAGGCACGTGTCGCTTTGGTCAACCTCCTTCGCCGGGTTGGTGCCGAAGCCGCTGGGCGGCCGGTTGCCCTCGTGTGGACGAAATGCGACGTTGAGATGCCCCTGGAAATGCAGACGCGGATCAGGGAAGCTGCCCAGCGCAGCCTGAAGGCTTTCGACGAGTTTCAGGTCAGCATGTTTCCGCTTAAGGGTGACGAGGCACGGAATCGCGGGCAGGGAATCGTTGAACTGTTGCAGTGGATCTTAGCTGCGAAGCCGGCCACCATCGCGCCGACGGCGGACGACGACGCTGGGCGGGGGTTACTTCGTACCTTTGGAGCCTTCGTATGAGCAACATCAACGGCAGCGTGCGCATCGCACTCTTCGGCGAGTCGGACAACGGCAAGAGTCACTATGGCGCGCAGTTGCTGGAGCGCATCGAGGCCGAGAAATGCGGGATCAAGCTGCGGGTGGCCGCGCCTGACGTGTCCGCATTCGATGAGGTCCGAAAGCGCCTGGGTGCCGGCCTGCTAGCCGAACACACGCCTTCCGGGATTTACCAGGATGTCATCCTGCCTGTTGTCGACGTAGCTGGCCGGGCGATGGACCTGACCTGGCCCGACTACGCCGGCGAGCAGGTGAGGCAACTGATCGATAACCGCGCGATGAAGCAAGAGTGGCTGGACCGAACCCAAGCAGCCCACGGCTGGATCTTGATCGTCCGCCCCAAATTGGCTAAGACCGATGACGACATCTTCAGCAAGCCCTTGAGCCACGTTGGACGTGCGCCGGAAAGTGGTGAGGTGAAACCGCGTCGGTCTATCCAGGCCCGGTTAGTTGAGTTGCTCCAGATGTTGCTCCATGCGCGAAGACTTCACGACCGGGGCTCGATCCCGCCTCTCGTTGTCCTACTCTCCTGCTGGGATGAGTTACAGCTCCCGGAAGGTGGCAAGCCGGGCGACCTGCTGGACGCACAGATGCCTCTGCTAGCATCCTTTGTCAGGTGCAATTGGGGCGCACGCGCATCGGTCCTGGGCCTTTCGGCGCTGGGGGTGGAGCTCGACATGAAGGATGCCAACGAGGCCTTCATTGATCGCGGTCCGGAAAATTCCGGTTTCGTCATCGAATCCGACGGCAGGTTGGACACGGATCTGACCATTCCCATCATGCGGCTGGCTGATATGCCGGGCTACTGATGTTTGTCCACCAAGCGGTATACGGCGCGGCTGCAGGCCATGCGCTTCTCAAGACCAGCGATGCCAAGCTTGCCAGCGAATTCAAGGACCTGGCTTGGCGAACGGATCTTCCGCAGACCTGCCCGAATGGCGTCACTTGGGCGCCCTTTTTCCGCTTGATCAAAGAGGCTGGCTGGATGATGCTCATCCACACGCGCAAGGACGAAACGGCCGGGCGCGGGGGCATGGTGTTTTCTCGTGCGGCGTTCATCCGGCTCGATGATGTCGAAGTGCTTGGCGATTTGCTCCCCATTGCCGCCGTCCTCGCGTCACCGTGGGCCGAGGGCGAGCCGCTCGAGCCCATTGAACTCGACGTCTCCATTGGCGCCGCGAGCGCATTGATGCCGTCCAAAGGGGCTGCAGCTCTCGCCGCACTTCTCAGCCACGCCGGGCGGCGGCCGATCGTCACCCGCCAAGAGCACGGGCTCGAAGAAGCGATGTTCGACCTTTGGAGGCGAGCTCCGCCGGAGTTCCGCATCACGCTGACCTTTGGCCTCAGCTTCGGACCTGACGATGTGAACGATCTATCCGTCGTCTGCACGCCTGAAGCGCTACTCTCTCGCTGGAACCAGGCGCAGGTCGTCGATCTGGATACGGCGGTCGAAACAGGGGAGCATGCGGCCACGATTCTGGACGCCCCCATCGACGTTTCGGCGCGGGACTTTGCGAAGCAGACAAGCCTGCGCCTAGACTCGCCTACATCCATCGCCATTGCCGTTCAAGCGGCTGAGCTTTGGCACCACGAAAGCACGCCCGACGGCGATCTTCTGTTACTGCGCACGCTGGTAGAGAGGGCTGGCAATTCCCCCTGCGCCGAAGCGGCGAAGTCGGCAGCCGCCAAGCGCGTCCTGACGTCGGCAACCAGCTGGAGTGTGGACGACGTGCTGGCGATGCGTAACCTGGATTTTTCAGGCCTGGGTGAGGCGCCGGCGTTGTCCAACGCGTTGCGCGGGTGGGTCAAGGACAAGTCGAGCAGTTCACAGCCTAATGGCCTGCGAGAGGTTCTGACGGCGTGGGTGTCCGAGAAGCCCAAACCTGTTTGGCTCGCGGGGGCGGAGGCAGGATTCCGGGCTGCAGGTGATGCCAAAATGATCCAAAATGCCGGGTTCGGTGCCGTCTGGCAGTTGCTGATGAACACGGACCCCGCACGTGCGCCACGGCTGCTGTCACTGCTAGATGATGCCAGCCACGAAAAAGACATGCTGGACGCTGCCGGTGATCAGTTTCCGGTTGATCGCGTCGACGCGCTTTTACCGGATCTGTGCGCGAAGGGGTGGTGGCAGTTGGCAGGCACGCTGCTCGGCCGATCCCGCTCTCCAAGGGATGCCGTCGTTGCTGCGCTGGCGGCTGCGCCGAGCGTCAAGGCATCGCGGCAGGCATTGCTCGCCGGTGCGCTCAGTCAAGCAACTGAGATCGAACTGGTAGACGTCGCCATAGCGGTTCAAGAAGCGGTGGTGACGGAGATGGCCGCCCAGGCCTGTGTCCGCTGCCCAGAAGTGCTGACGCGCTTCGACTGGAAGCGCTTTGAGTGGTTTCTTCTATTCAGGGAGGCCTTCGCGATCTCGCCTGGCGTGATCGACGCACTGCCCGACAGGGCTGTGGGCCTCAGCCAGACCATCGCGGCTCAGATGGCTGTCGAGTCGCTCTGGGCTGTCGTTGCCAGTACGCCGCTGGCCGACATCGTAGATGTCCATGAGCGGGCCCGCGCATGGGATCTGATCCCCAAGCCCCACGTTGAAACGATCCTGGATGCCACTGCGCGCGGATGGTTGGTCCGGTTCGAGCTCGGTCAGCAGCGGCGGGCCTCCACTGAGCCACGCCTGGCCGCCACAGTGTTGGCGATAGTTAATCGCCCTGGCTACCTGATCGATGCACTTCGCCGCGCGCCAGCATCGCTGCCGTTCTACCTAGAGAGCTTCAGCTTCGCATCTGATCGAGAGGTATATCAGTTCCTCATGGACCTTAGTAACAGTGACCTGCGCCTCGGCGAGGCCGCGGCCAAAGCACTGGGTCAGGCGATCCATGCGAATCAGTGGACCCAGGCCGCAAAAGATGCGAAGAGCCTGCTCAACTCGAGGCTGGACCTGTTCCCCATGTATCGCGAGTGCTACCGGCAGCTAGGGCCTGTGGACCGGCTGTTGATCAGCTGCAAGCTCGGATTGCCGCCCGCATTGACGGTGGAAGAGGCCTGGGAGGCATTCGAAGCCGAAGCCGTCGAGCTCTACCCAATGGGGCCTTGGCATGACGAGCTGTGGAGCCGCAGCGGGGGCAAGAACGAAGACCTGGTCAATGAAGGCACTGGCCGTGCAAGCTGGCACCGATGCGTGCGGAGCTTGCGCAATGGCATGCCGCCGGGCGCGGAAGCGGTCTTGCACGTGATGGCCGAGCAGTATTACTACAACGACACGCTGCAGCAGCTTCAGCGGCAAAGGTTTTGGCGATGAGTCAGCAGAAGAAGACGTTTGACGGCGGGCGAGCCCTGCTCATTGGCATCGGTGAGGGCTACTGCCCATCGCTTCAGTTGTCGCGCATGGTTCGCCAGGATGCGGAGGCCGTCGGGAACGTACTGTGCGATCCGGCAATCTGCGGCTATCCGAGCTCGCAGGTCCGGTTGCTGCTGGACGAGGACGCGACCAAAAGCCACATCGTTACTGCGCTTCAGGAACTTGCCACGCTGTCGAAGCCAGACGACACGATCATCATCTTCTTCTCTGGGCATGGTGGCCGCAAGGACAGCGCGCCAGACTCTTCGGGGTATCTCTGCCCCGCGGACTATGTTCTGGGTAATCCGGATGGAACCGGCCTTGGCACCGACGAGCTGACTTCGTTGGTTCATGCCATTCCTGCGGCGCGGGTCGTCCTTCTTCTGGACGCTTGCCACGCAGAGTCAGCTGCGCACATGAAGGCGGAAGGAGGAGAGTCAAAAGGCATGCTGGCAGGATTTCGGGAGCCGGCACTTGAGAAGCTGGCCACTGGCAAGGGGCGGGTCGTAATCGCGTCCTGTCGGGAGACCGAAACTTCCTGGACGTCCGCGTGGCGTGGCAACAGTCTGTTCACGCATTTCCTGCTGGAGGGGCTGCGCGGAGATGTCCCGGGGCCCGATGACGGAACGATTCGAGTGCTGGACCTGTTCACCTATCTCGCAGAGCAAGTTCCAGCGAACCCTGTTAACGGCAATGTTCAGCACCCAGTGATGCGAACGCGCGTAGAGAACAACTTTCCCCTCGCTCTGAGAAAGGGCGGTTGGTTCAAGGGTGACACCATCGGCGAGCCAGTCTCCGTCGATCCACGACCGGCTCGTCCCGATACGCGCACGATCGATTGGCGCTGGTTTGAGAAAATCATGGTTCAGCTCTACCCAACCGGCCCAAATCACGATGAAATCTGGTCTCGCTCAGGAGGCGATGTCTCGGCGCTGTCAGCCGCAGGAAATGGGCGTGCGGCATGGCATGCCGCGATGCGGATGCTCGCAAACGGCGGCGGCGGTGCGGGCATCACCTGGAGTAAGCTCCTTGCCACAGCGCTTGAAGACTACCCGGGCAACAGAGAGCTAACAGCGTGAAGCGCCTGACCTGTTCGTGTATCGCAGATGTGCTTTGCCTGGCCAACCCCCCAGAGCAACTTCCTCAGGTTGTTGGGTGCCCCGCCTGTCATGGGAAGGGCTACGTCGACCGGATTCCGATTTTTGAAGCAATTTCCTTGACGGACTCCTTGAGAGCTCGGATCACTTCGAATTTCGACGAAATGTCCTTCCAGGCGATGGCTGTCCGCCAAGGGACACGAGCCGAATGTGACCACGGGTAGCCGCTTCCGCTACACCGGCCAGCAGTTTTCGGAAGCCTCGCTACTGTGCAGTGGAACCAGCACATAACCGGTCGGTGTCCGTCCGATTGTGTGGCCGCTCCCTTGCAGGAGCAGCCTGAAGCCCTCCTCTACGTCGTAACGGCCCTTCAGACCCGGGCTACTGGTGATCAGCCTGTCCGTCAAGGCACTCAACTAGCCCGGATTGCGTGATCACGCAATCCGGCATGATGCGCATTCAAGAACATCCTCACCGACCTGCCTAGCACCAGAGCCGCGTTTGAGATCTGCCAGCGCCCTGTCAGGGAAACTGAAGAGTTTGAGTTTTTGGTGAAAGTGGGGTAGCGGGGGCTTTACACATCACCACTCCCCTGCAGGCTTATTGACAAGTCCATGCCCAGCACTGTGAATATTCGATGAAGAATCAGAATTGAAGGATTGGCGATCCCTCGTTCCAGCTGGGAGACGTAGGTCCGATCCACATCAGCCTGCAAAGCCAACGCTTCCTGAGATAACCCAAGCCGCCGACGAGTCTGTTTGATCTCGTTGGCAAGTTCAGCACGAAGGTCGTCAAAGGATTTGGCCACCAACAAACAATGCCGGTGGTGAGACTACCAATCCACGGAATATAATCTACATTTTTCACCTGTAGATTTACTTCTCATGTTCCAAACTCATCGCTCGGCAATCTTTCCCGTACAGTACGATCCCAACGTCAGCCTTTGGAATTGGGTAGAGCTCGGTGTCGATGCACCTTTCTTCATGCTGGAGATCGCATCCCAAACGGAGGATGGTGACTTTGTCACCCACAGAATGACATCCAACATCAACGTGCTACGTGATCACGCTGGCACTTCCGATGCTGGTGTTTTGAAACGTGTTTTCCTCCTTTCACCGGGCGATGTGAATGGCTCGGATGCCTTTCAGCTGGACGCCCTAGACAGCGTTTGTTCGTCGCCGAATAATGCGATAAACATGCTTTTCAAACTGACCGATGGACGGACGCTCCATTTCAGTTTGGGGGAAGACCAGTTTGATGAGTCCCACTACACCGTCCAAGTATTCAAACGCGTACCGGAAACAACTTAGCAGTACCGGGGACTGACCTGATCTGGCAAAGTCTCGATGACGACGGCGGTTTGCCCCGCCCGAGGTAGGCAGCGGAATGTGCTTACCCCTGTTGTCCCAAGTTCTGACCATCGCACGAGAGGCGGATTCAACCGGTCGTCGCAACACCGGATTGCTGTGCGGATTTTAGATAGTCGTTCAAAGCTTCTGCGGGAGTCTTCCATCCGAGCGTCTTCCGTGGCCGTGCGTTGAGCGTGTTGGCTACGGACTGAATCTCCTGGGCGCTCCAGCGGGACAAGTCTGTTCCCTTTGGGAAGTACTGCCGTAGAAGTCCATTCGTGCTCTCGTTCGTGCCGCGCTGCCACGGACTATGCGGGTCAGCGAAGAAGACACGCACCCCGGACTCGATGGTGAAGCGGGCGTGATCCGATAGCTCTTTGCCGCGATCCCAGGTCAATGATTGCCAGAGCCGGGCAGGCAAGGTCGCTACCGTTCGTTTGAGTGCATTGGCCATCGTGATGGCGCCGTAGCCGGCCAAGGCAGGACCGTTCTTGGTTCGCGGAGCCTGCCCATAGCCCTGCTCCCGAGGCAGGTGAACAAGTACGGTGAAGCGACTGGACCGCTCTACAAGCGTCCCTATCGCGGAGCGGTTCAGCCCAATGATCAGGTCTCCTTCCCAATGGCCTGGCACGGCGCGATCTTGTACTTCTACGGGGCGGCTGGAGATCATCACCTCCTCGCGACGTGGGCCCACGACCTGGCCTGAGACCTCGCCCGAGGCACGCGCAATGCCCGCCCGGTACGCAGGCAGCTGACCAGCTCCCGCTTGAGCGCACCCCGACCTTGAATGTAGAGCGCCTGATAAATGGCTTCATGAGAGATGCGCATGGATTCATCTTCCGGAAAGTCGACGCGCAGCCGATTGGCTATCTGCTCAGGAGACCAGCCATTGGACCCATTTGCGGTCACCCCGATGTGGCTTGTTCCGGCCTTTGAAGGGCGCGTGCGCAGGTCCGACAATCTCATGGCCATCGGCGTCATGCATCTTGCCCTCTAACCGGTCTTGAACGTAGCACCGAAGTCGCGGGTGAGTCACCAACTTAGCGGACTTCGGTCTCCGGGCCGCCAGTTCCGCCTTCCACTGCGCAACCGATGCCCGATACTCGAGTTGGCCGCCGCGCGTGGCGACGTTGCGAACCAGCTCCCGCGACACCGTCGATGGGCTTCGCCCGGTTTGCCGAGCAATCTCCCGTACGCCAACGCCCTGGGCGCGGAGCATCCCTATCTCTTCACGCTCGGCAAATGACAAGTACCGCCCGGACACAGGATTCGACATGAACAAGGGCATGCCTCCACGATGACGAAACCAGCGCGAGCCTACAGCCTGTGATGCGCCAACTGCTTCTGCCGCCTTCTCGCTTGTGATGCCGGTTGCGATCTGCGCCCAGAACCGCCGCTCAACCTCACGGCAAAGCGATGGTGCGCCAGGCGAGCGCATTGTCTCTCGACCTGTCACCTGCTTTTGCCACCCTGCGGGTCGCCCCATACAAACCTCCAGTTAGAAGGTGTTGCGACGACCGGTTGAATCCGCCCAGTACTGCTCGCGCGACTACCAGTAGCTTGCTCGAGCAGTTCGGCATGCAGGCTTCGATGAGCCGCAAGGCCAATTGCTGGGACAACGCCCCGATGGAAAGACTGAAGACCGAACTCGTGTATCACCGGCGATTTGCCAGCCGCGAGCAGGCCCGCCAGGAGATCACCGAGTACATCGAAATCTTCTACAACCGGCAGCGAAAGCAGGCTCGGCTGGGCTACCTGTCACCGGCATCCTTCCGGCAGCAGTACTACACGCAACAGATGACGGCTTGAACGTTTGGACTCCACGCTTGCCGACCGACCTCACTGCGCGGTTGGCTGCCTACGCGCGATCCGGTTCCGGGTTGAACAGCTCGCAGATCAGTGTGTCTCGTCGTCCCTTTTCTGCGATGCCTGCGCAGTTGCGAGCGGAAGAAACAGCGTCAATGGCGTGTCTGGAAGCGGGATGAAACCGTGGTGTCGGTAGAAGGTGGCGGCCGTGTCATCTTTGGCATCGACCATCAGGGCGTAGGCCGCAATCTCCGATCGGATTGCCCGCTCAAGCGCATCGGCGAGTAGTGCGCCGCCCAGGCCCCGCCCAGTGAAGGCGTCATCGACCGCCAGTCGCCCCATGCGAACGGCCGGCACCGTCGGGTAGCGGGGCAGCTTCTTGCCGATGCCCGGGGGCAGGTCGGCCAGCAGCAGGCTTGCCGACGCGAGGGTGTAGTAGCCGGCGATGCGCTGCTCACCGGTCAGCGCAACGAAACAAGCCGCCACGCGGCGCCGGCTGTCCTGGGTGACTTGCTCCCGCAGATAGCGGTCAAGCGCAGCGGAACCACAACGAAATTCGTTGCGCTCATGGGCCGCATCGAGCGGTGCGACGCGGAAGGGGGCGCCGCTCATTCGGCCTGCAGCAGCTTGCGACGGCGCTCAAATGCACGATCCAAGGCCGGTGCGGATTGGGGGGGCGACAGCAGCGCCTGGGCAAAGCACTCCTGGTCTGCCAGTGAAAGTCGGACGACCTCAGCCTGCTCGATGGCGCGCCGGGCCGCGTCCTGCACGGCGGTAACCACGAAATCGGTCATGGTTCGCCCCTGCAACTCAGCGGCGCGCTTGAGCATCGCGTGCAGATCGGTGCTGATTCGGGCTTCAAGCCGGGCGGTGGTGTTGGCTGTGGGCATGGCGTTGTTTCTCCTTTGGAAAAATTATACGGCAGATTGCCGTACGCTTCATCTGCCGACGCTCCACCGTCGTCCCAATCGCAAAGTAAGAAAAGTGCTTCGATGCCGTTGACCTTCCCATGATGGTAAGGTCTAGCCTACTCCTGTCACCTCAACAGGAGTTGCATCATGAGTTCTTCCACTGTCACGCAGCCCCGCCAGGCGCTATCGATCGGTATTGAGGGCATGACCTGCAGCAGTTGCGCT
>ERZ724525.1314-NODE-1314-length-14662-cov-9.783118_pt1 | contig 14662 bp, 9 predicted proteins | sample MGYA00376058_ERZ724525 | MGnify/ENA primary metagenome ERZ724525 (study PRJEB28724, sample SAMN07190888) | wastewater metagenome | isolation source: influent of sewage treatment plant in Hong Hong | place: USA: Christiansburg, Virginia | collected 2016-03-01 ... | reverse complement strand
GTCCTTACCGCCGCCCACGCTGCCTTCCAGGCCAAGGTGGAGCTGGTGGGCGAGGAGAACTTCACGCAGTTCGAGCGTGTGGTGCTGCTGCAAAGCTTCGACTCCAACTGGCGCGATCACCTGAGTGCGCTGGACTACCTGCGCCAGGGTATCCACCTGCGCGGTTATGCGCAGAAGCAGCCCAAGCAGGAGTACAAGCGCGAGGCTTTCGAGCTGTTCCGCCAGCTCATCGACATGGTGAAAAACGAAGTCACCAAAACGCTGATGACCGTGCAGGTGCAGTCTCCCACGCAGCTGGGCCAGGCCGCTGAGGACATGGAGCAGCGCGCCGAGAGCATTGCCAACGTGACCTACAGCGCGCCCACCGAAACCGGCGATGTCGAGGTCACGGTGGACGAGCGCACCCTGAGCGTGCAGCAAAAGGTGGCTGCCGGTGGCCGCGTGGGCCGCAACGACCCTTGCCCCTGCGGTAGTGGTCAAAAATACAAGCAGTGCCACGGCAAGCTGGCCTGAAAACCAGTCACGAAACCACTGCACAATCGCACGGGCTTCGGCCCGTGTTTGCATTGCCCTTCTTCTTTTCGATTTATTCAGGAAGCCTTTTATGCCCGTGAATCTGTCTGCCCCTGTGGCCTCTGAACTGCTGCCGGTGGCCGGTGTGCGCATTGGCGTCACCGAAGCCGGTGTGCGCAAGGCCAACCGCAAAGACCTGACCGTGTTTTTGCTGGATGAAGGCACCAGCGTGGCTGGCGTGTTCACGCAGAACCGCTTTTGCGCTGCGCCAGTGCAGGTCAGCCGCGAGCACCTGGCTGCGGGCCAGGGCGTGCGTGCCATGGTGATCAACACTGGCAACGCCAATGCGGGCACGGGTGCCGATGGCCTGGCGCGTGCGCGTGCCACCTGCGAGGCGCTGGCTGCGCAACTGGGCGTGGCAGCCGTGCAAATCCTGCCGTTTTCTACCGGCGTCATCATGGAGCCGCTGCCGGTGGAGCGCATTGCCGCTGGCCTGCCTGCCGCCATCGCCGACGCCCAGACGGCCCACTGGGGCCGTGCCGCCGAGGGCATCATGACCACCGACACCCTGCCCAAGGCTTTCAGCGCCCAGGTGCGCATCGGTGGCGCCGTGGTCAACATCACCGGCATCAGCAAAGGCGCTGGCATGATCCGCCCGAACATGGCGACCATGCTGGGCTTTTTGGCCACCGACGCGGCCATTGCCCCCGAGTTGCTGCAAGGCTTGGTGCGCGAGCTGGCCGAGGGCTCTTTCAACCGCGTGACTATCGACGGTGATACCTCCACCAACGATTCCTTTGTGCTCATGGCCACGCACCGGGCGGGCAACGCGCCCATCACCGCGCTCGACAGCGACGATGGCCGCGCGCTCAAGGCCGCGCTGCTGGGCGTGGCACAAAAGCTCGCCCAGGCCATCGTGCGCGATGGCGAAGGCGCCACCAAATTCATCACCGTGCGTGTCGAAGGCGGCAAGACCAGCGAAGAATGCCGCCAGGTGGCCTACGCCATCGCCCACTCGCCGCTGGTCAAAACCGCTTTTTACGCCAGCGACCCGAACCTGGGCCGCATTCTGGCCGCCGTGGGTTACGCCGGTATCACCGACCTGGACCAGACCGGCATCGACCTGTACCTGGACGACGTGCACGTGGCCGTGCAAGGTGGGCGCAACCCCGCTTACCGTGAAGAGGACGGCCAGCGCGTGATGAAGCAAAGCGAAATCACCGTGCGCGTGCTGCTGGGCCGGGGGGATGCGCAAGACACCGTCTGGACGTGCGACTTCAGCCACGACTACGTCACCATCAACGCCGATTATCGCTCCTGATTTAATAGCTGCTTGCGCTTGTGTAGCAAGCCTTTGAGGCCAAAATGAATCAAAATTTTGAACATTTACTGCTGCGGGCCGAGCAGCTCATCACGCGCATTGAATCGGTGCTGCCGCAGCCGCTGTCGGCGCCCGACTGGGCCGCTGCCATTGCCTGGCGCTACCGCAAGCGCAGCAGCGGCCATGGCACGCTGGAGCCGGTGCGCCACGTGGGTAGCATGGCGCTGCACGACCTGAAAGAGATCGACGCGCAAAAAGAAAAAATACAGCGCAACACCGCGCAGTTTGTGGCCGGGCGCAGCGCCAACAACGTGCTGCTGACCGGCGCGCGCGGCACCGGCAAATCCTCCCTCATCAAAGCCTGCCTGAACGCTTTTGCGCCCCAGGGCCTGCGGCTGATTGAAGTGGACAAGGCCGATCTGGTCGATTTGCCCGACATCGTGGACGTGGTGGCCGGGCGGCCCGAGAAATTCATCGTCTTTTGCGATGACCTGAGCTTTGACGACGGCGAGCCCGGCTACAAGGCGCTCAAATCCATTCTGGACGGCTCGGTGGCTGCGGCCACGCCCAACGTGCTGGTCTACGCCACCAGCAACCGGCGCCACCTGCTGCCCGAATACATGTCAGAGAACCTCAGCTACCAGCACACGCCCGATGGCGAAGTGCATCCGGGTGAGGGCGTAGAAGAAAAAATCTCCCTCTCCGAGCGCTTTGGCCTGTGGGTGAGCTTTTACCCTTTCAGCCAGGAGGAATACCTGGCCATCGTGGCGCAGTGGCTGTCAGCGCTGGGCGTGGATGCCGCAGCCATCGCGGCGGCGCGGCCCGAGGCGCTGGTCTGGGCGCTGGAGCGTGGCTCGCGCAGTGGCCGCGTAGCCTACCAGTTTGCCCGTGACTACGCCGGGCGCACCGAGCCTGCCCATGCCAGCCCGGCGCAGATTGCCGACGTGGCTGGACTGAGCGACGAAACCAGCACCCTGTGATGGCCCCTGGCGCCGCCTGGGCGCCATTTTTTGGAGCTTTGCCATGAGCGATGCCACCCCCGTTACCACTGCCAGCGCTGCCCCTGCACGCACCCATACAGAAGTCGCTGTGGGCGTGCTGCTGCGCGCCGATGGCGCCATGCTGTTGTCCACCCGCCCGCCGGGCAAGGCGTATGAAGGCTACTGGGAGTTTCCCGGCGGCAAGATCGAAACGGGTGAAACCGTGGAGCAGGCCCTGCGCCGTGAACTGATCGAAGAACTGGGCGTGACCATCGGCCCCGCCCAGGTCTGGAAAGTCACCGAGCACGACTACCCGCACGCGCTGGTGCGCCTGCACTGGTGCAAAGTCACCGAATGGAGTGGCGAGTTCGAGATGCGCGAAGGCCAAATCATGGCCTGGCAGCAGCTGCCGCTGCAAGTGCGTCCGGTGCTGCCCGGCGCCTACCCGGTGCTGCAATGGCTGGCCGAGGAGCGCGGCCAGACTTTTGACCCGGAATCGCTCCTGGAATGAGAGCTGCTGGCGCCCACGGGATGGGCGTTAGCAGCGTTTTTGATACTTAATTTTGCAGGCGCGGATCGCCATAAGGCGCATCGTCTGGTGGTGCCTCGGTGGGCACGGCAAAGTCTTCGCTGGCCCAGGCGCCCAGGTCGATCTGCTTGCAGCGCTCGCTGCAAAAAGGCCGCCAAGGGTTTTGCGGGCTGTACAGACTGGGCCCGCCGCAGGTAGGGCAGGGCACCTGCCGGGCGGCAGGGCTATCAGGGCTTGCGGGGGGTGGGGTGGTGCTCATGGGCGGCATCTTCAGGCACACAGGGTCAGTTCAAACGTGGCGTCATCCTGGCAGGCCAGCAGATGCCCGTCCTCTTGCAGGCGCATGAGGCGCACCGACACCAGCAAGCGGTTGCCGCTGATTTCCGGAATCAGCCCCAGTGACGGGTCAATGGCCAGGCGCAACAGCTGGAACGTGCGCCCTTGGGGCAGGTTCTGCTGGAAATGGCCATGCTCTGCCGCCACCTTTTGCGGTATGCCCGAGTCGCGCAGCAGCTTGAGCAGCACATAAATGGATTCGGCCAGCGGCGCCAGTGTGCTGGCCCAGCCTTCCAGGGCCTGCTGGCGCACTGCGGGCGCGTTGTGCTGCCAAGCAAAATAGCCCGGCAAATCAAAGCCACAGGTGCCACCGGGAATGCCGATGCGGCTGCGGATGCTCATGAGCCAGTCGTTCTCGGTCAGCGCCTGGCCCGCTTTGCCCGACTGGGCATTGATGGCCGCGAAGCAGCGGTCAAGCTGCGCCACCACACCATCGAGCACGGCCTCGGAAATCGACGGGTTGCCCCGGTAGCTGTCGAGCTGGTGCTTTTGCCGCTCGATGTCTTTGAGCACATCGGTTTTGAGGTCGGCGCGCGCGGCCACATCCATGATCTCAAAGATCGTGGTCAGGGCAAAGTGGTGGTCCAGCGGGTGCGAGCGGGGAATGAGTTCGCCCAGTCGGCGGAACAACTGCTCCAGTCGCAGGTAAGTGCGAATGCGTTCGTTGAAGGGGTATTCGTAAAGGATCACGCTGCCGGGTTCCTGATGGGAGAGAGCGGACGCCGTGGGCTTGTGGTGCTGGACGACTGCAGAAAAGGCGAATTTCATCATAGCCCGAACCGCTGGGCCACCAGGCGCACTTGCGCCTGTAGTGCGGGCAGGCTCAGACCATCGTTGTAGAGCACGATGTCGGCACCCGCACGGCGCTGCTGGCGGCTGGCCTGCGATGCCATGATGGCTTGCACGGCGGCTGGCGTGAGTGCGCTGCGCGCCACCACGCGGCTGATTTGCGTGGACTCACGGCAATCCACCACCAGTACAGCGCTGAGTTGGCGCGGCCAGTGTCCGGATTCGATCAGCAGCGGAATATCCTGCACCACCAGCCGGTGGCCTGCGGCCAGTGCCGCTTGCACGCGCTCTTCAGAGACGCACCCGACCAGCGGATGCACGATGGCTTCGAGCTGCTGGCGCGCTGCCGGGTGCGCAAAAGCGTGCTCGCGCATGCGGGGGCGATCCAGGGCGCCAGTGGCATCGAGAAAATCGGCGCCAAAGGTGCGGGCAATGTCTGCCATGGCTGCACCGCCAGCACCGGTGAGTTCGCGGGCAATCTGGTCGGCATCGACCAGCGCAGCACCCAGCTCCACCAGCATGCGCGCCACGGTGCTTTTGCCGCTGCCAATGCCGCCGGTCAGTCCCAGGCGGGTGGCGTGGTGAATGCCTGCACTCACAGGCCCAGCGCGCCCAGAATGGTGTGCAGTACCGTCTGCGGCCCCCAGATGAGAGCGATCAGTCCGGCACCGACCAGAAATGGGCCAAACGGCACATAGCCACCTTCGCGCAGGCTGCTGGAGAGCTTCATGGCGATGCCTACGACCGCGCCCACCACGGAGGCCAGCAAAATCAGCGGAACCAGGGCCTGCCAGCCAAACCAGGCGCCCAGAGCGGCAAACAGTTTGAAGTCGCCGTAGCCCATGCCTTCCTTGCCAGTGGCGAGCTTGAAACCCCAGTACACCAGCCACAGCGACAGGTAGCCACTGGCAGCACCCACCACGGCCTGGGGCAGCGCCACATCCGTCCATTGCAGCGTTGACGCCAGCAGCCCGGCCCAGAGCAGGGGCAGGGTGATGTCATCGGGCAGCAGCGTGGTGTCCCAGTCGATGAAAGCCAGCACCACCAGCGCAGCACAAAAGCCGCACCAGGCCAGGCCGGTGGGCGTCAGGCCCCAGCGGTGAATGCAAAAGAAAAACAAGCCTGCGGTGATCAGCTCCACCAGCGGGTAGCGCAGGCTGATGGGTGCCTGGCAGGCCGAACAGCGCCCACGCAAGAAAACGTAACTCAGCACCGGAATGTTTTCGTACCAGCGCACCTGGTGCCCGCAAGACTGGCAGCGCGAGCGCGGCTGCGAGAGGTTGAAGACACCCTGCGGGGGCGCCGCCACGCCCGTGGCACCGGGCAGGGTGGCGGCATATTCAGCGCACTCGGCGGCCCACTGCCGCTCCAGCATTTTGGGCAGGCGGTAGATGACCACGTTCAGAAAACTGCCCACCAGCAGACCCAGCACACCCAACAGGGCGGCATCCAACCACAGTTCCATGCCCATCAGACCACCTGTCCCAGCTTGAAGATGGGCAGGTACATCGACACCACGATGCCGCCGATCAAACCGCCCAGAAACACGATGATGATGGGCTCCATCAGGCTCGACAGCCCGGCCACCATCTCATCGACTTCTTCTTCGTAAAAATCGGCCGCCTTGCCCAGCATGTGGTCAATGGAGCCCGATTCTTCCCCGATGGCGCACATCTGCAACACCATGGAGGGGAAGATATTGGCATTGGTCATGGCCGCCGTCAGGCTGGTGCCGGTGGACACCTCTTGCTGGATTTTGTCGGTGGCCATGGCATACACCGAGTTGCCTGCGGCACCGCCCACTGAGTCCAGCGCCTCCACCAGCGGCACGCCCGCAGCAAACATGGTCGAGAGCGTGCGCGTCCAGCGCGCCACTGCCGATTTCTCGATCAGGATGCCGAAGATCGGTATTTTCAGCATCAGCCTGTCCATGAACATCTGCACTTTTTCGCTGCGGCGCCATGCCTGCATGAAAAAGTAGAAGCCGCCGCCGAGCACACCAAAAATCAGCCACCACCACTGCACAAAGACTTCACTGATGCCCATGACCAGCAAGGTGGGTGCGGGCAGGTCGGCGCCGAACGAGGTAAAAACCTCCTTGAAGGCCGGGATCACGAAAATCATGATCACCGTCACCACCACAAAGGCCACGATGACCACGGAAATGGGGTACATCAGGGCCGATTTGATCTTGCCCTTGATGGCCTCGGTCTTTTCCATGTACATGGCCAGCCGGTCGAGCAGGGCTTCCAGAATACCGGCGGCCTCGCCAGCTTCGACCAGGTTGCAGTACAGGCTGTCGAAGTACAGCGGGTACTTGCGAAACGCTGCGTTCAGCGAGGTGCCCGTTTCCACATCGGCGCGGATGTCGTTGAGCAGCTTGCCCACGCTGGGGTTGGTGTTGCCCCGGCCCACGATGTCAAACGCCTGCAACAGCGGCACACCGGCCTTCATCATGGTGGCCATCTGGCGGGTGAACAGGGCAATGTCTTTGGGCTTGATCTTTTTGCCCGAGCGCATGTTGCGCTTTTTGATTTTGGTCGGAAAAACCCCCTGGCGGCGCAACATGGCCTGCACCTGGTTTTCGCCAGAGGCACGGGTTTCGCCACGCACGATTTTGCCGTTGCGGTCTTTGCCCTCCCATTCAAAGACGTAGTCCTTGATGCCCTGTGATGCAGCGGTCGCCATGGCACTTCCTCGTTGGTATGGTTTTTATAGGTTGGTGACGGCCAGCACTTCTTCCAGGGACGTCATGCCCTGGCGCACCTTGTGCAAACCCGATTCGCGCAGTGATCTGACCCCTTCGCGTTTGGCTTGTTCGGCAATTTCGAGGGCACTGCCATCACGCAGGATGATCCGCTGGATCTCCTCTGAAATGGGCATGACCTGGTAGATACCGACGCGCCCCTTGTAGCCGTTGTTGCAGGCCGAGCAGCCCACGGGCCGGTAGGGCGCCCAGCTGCCATCGAGTTCCTCATCGGTAAAACCGGCTTCGAGCAGGGCTTCGTGGGGAATGTCGGCAGGTGCTTTGCACTGCGGACACAGGCGCCGGGCCAGGCGCTGGGCTGTGATCAGGATCACGCTGGAGGCGATGTTGAACGGTGCAATGCCCATGTTGCGCATGCGCGTCAGCGTGGTCGGTGCATCGTTGGTGTGCAGCGTCGAGAGCACCAAGTGGCCAGTTTGCGCTGCCTTGATGGAGATGTCGGCGGTTTCCAGGTCGCGAATTTCACCCACCATGATGATGTCCGGGTCCTGGCGCAGGAAGGACTTGAGCGCTGCCGCAAAGGTCAGCCCGGCTTTTTCATTGACGTTGACTTGGTTGACGCCCGGGAGGTTGATTTCCGAGGGGTCTTCGGCGGTGGCGATGTTCACCCCCGGCTTGTTGAGCAGGTTCAGGCACGAGTACAGCGACACCGTTTTGCCCGATCCGGTAGGCCCTGTCACCAAAATCATGCCGTAGGGGCGGCCAATGGCGTGCAGCAGGCGCTCTTTTTCCTCGGGGTCGTAACCCAGCGCTTCAATGCCCATTTTGGCGCTGCTGGGGTCAAGGATACGGATCACGATTTTTTCGCCAAACAGCGTGGGCAGGGTGCTGACACGAAAGTCAATGACCCGGTTGGGGCCCACCTTGAGCTTCATGCGCCCGTCCTGGGGCACGCGCTTTTCGGAGATGTCCAGCCGCGAGATCACCTTGATGCGCGAAGCCAGCTTGTCCTTGATGGCAATGGGTGGCGAGGCAATCTCGCGCAGTTCGCCGTCGATGCGAAAGCGCACGCGGTAATGGTGTTCGTAGGGCTCGAAGTGCAAGTCCGAGGCGCGCATGTTGAACGCGTCCAGCAGCATCTTGTGCAAAAACTTGACGATGGGCGCATCTTCAACCTCGTTGGCGCCCGCGTCCTGGGTCTCGGCGGCTTCTTCGACCGGGACATCATCGAACTCGAAATCACTGCTGGCGCTGATGGCGTCCAGGGTTTCGCTGGCGCTTTTGCCGTTGGCCTCCACCATGGCGCTGAGCTTGTCGTATTCGGCAATGACCCAGTCCACGCCCATCTGGGTGCTGAACTTGATTTTTTCGGCGGCTTCCTGGTCGGTGGGGTCGGCCGAGGCCACGATCAGGCGGTTGTTGCGCTTGCTCAGCACCACGACGCGGTAGGCGGTGCAGATTTTGGCGTCGAGCAGTTCGCGTGGCAGGCGTTGCGGGTCGATGGCGTTCAGATCGAGCAGCGGGGCACCAAAAATGGACGATACCGTGTGCGCCAGATCCGCCGCAGACACCGCCCCCGAGCCAATCAGCTCGTTGATGAAACGCGAGCGGCTGGCCAATGATTTGCGGTAAATCTCTTCAGCCGACTTTTCTGTCAGCTTGCCAGCAGAAATGAGCGCCCTGCCCAAACCTGGGAGCGCGACTGTTGCTGAGTCTTTGGTGGGGGTGTCAACAGCGGCCATGTAACCGGAAGGGATAAAAATCAATGGGCCATCGTATCACCGCCCATGCGCCCCGGTCTGCCAATCAGCGGGGGCTATCCTGGGCTTGGGCGCCTGTTGGCACGGGCCAGGTCTGCTGTGCAGGGCCATCAACCGATGGTCCCCTCGACAGGAATCGAACCTGTATCTAGCGCTTAGGAGGCACTCGTTCTATCCATTGAACTACGAGGAGGCTAAGGCGGCGATTGTACGTGTTCTTTTGCTTCTTTATTGATAGCTGCTTGCGCCCATCTGGCGGGCGTTACAGGCCAATTTGATTCAGAAAGTTACAGCGTTTCAGTCGTGGCGCACGGTGTAGACGATGTCCAGCGCGCTTTTGGCGCCGGTCTGGCCGCGCAGGGTCAGGCGGCGCGAGAGGTCGTAGAAGATGTAGAGCGTGCCCAGCGCGCCCGAGAGGCTGCGCTCGTAGGTCACGTACAGGTCTTGCGACAGGCGCTTGCCGAAGGTGAGCGCCGCTCCGCTGGCGTCCTGGCCCGCGCCGGGGCCTTTGAAGCCGATTTCATCCAGCCCCAGGCGGCTGGCGACCCCAGCGGTGGGGCTGTGGCCACCGCGCCCGAGCAGGCCCAAGGCGGCCTGTTGCAGCAGGGCCGACTCGGCACCACCGCTGGCGGCGTCGCGCCCCAGCACCACCCAGGAGAGCTTTTCGGCATCGGGCAGATCGGGGCTGGAGTAGAGCCGCACGCGCGGCGCCTGCGCCGTGCCGCTGACTTGCACGCCCGCGCGCACGCTGATGTTGGGGCGCAGCGCCAGGATGTCGAGCGCGGGGTTGTCATAAGGGCCGTTGAAGCGCAGCAGGCCGGTTTCCACGTCCAGCATCTGGCCCCAGGCGCGGTAGCGGCCTTGCACGGTGGTGATCTCGCCGGTGACGCGTGGCGGTGCCCCGGCCACGGCGCCGCTGCGGATGTCCAGCTCGCCAGTCAGGCGCGTGGTGATGCCGTGGCCTTGCAGGGCAAAGTCCTGGCCCAGGTTCACGGTGAGGGCGATGTCGGGCGGCTTGGCCGTTTGCGCGCGGGCGGCGGTCTGGCTGGCACGCCGGGCTTGCTCAGCCTTGGCCTGGTCGATGGCGGCGGAGCGCACCACCACGTCGCTGCCCAGCCGGGGCGCTGACGCTTCGGGCAGCAAGATGGTGGCGCGGTCGGTGGTGAGCTGGCCGCGCAGGGTGACCTGGCCCTGGCGCAGGCTGGCGCGCACGTTACCCGAGAGGCTGACTTGGCGGTCGGCGCGCACCAGCACTTGCAGCGCACGGGCCTCGGCGCGCAAATCCATGGCGATGCCGGAGCCTGTGCCCAGCTCTTGCGCTGCACCTGTGCTGGCGCTGCCCCAGGTGATGCTGCCGCTGCCGTGCAGGCTACCGCCATCTTGCGGTGCGCTCGTGCGGTTGCCGCTGTAGCCGGCGATGCGGGCACGACTGCCCTGGCCGCCGTGCAATACGAACTCGGTGATGTCCAGGCGATCGCCGCGCAACGCAGCGCGCAGGCGGCCACCTTGCAAGTCCACCCCATCAAGGAGCGAGCGCAGCGCCAGTTGGTCGGCGCCCAGCGTGCCCTGCCAGCGCGGTGCGCTGCGATCGCCCGAGAGCATGGCATCGGCATCCAGCGTGCCGCCGATGCGCCAGCCCGGCGGCGCCAGCACCGACCACACGCCCAGATCGGGCAGGCGGGCGCGGATGCGCGCGGCCAGCGGCGCCTGCGTGGGCCACACCCAGGCCCCGTTCTCACGCGCCAGGCGGGTACTGGCATCGGCCTCGATATGGCCAGCGCGTTCGCTGTCCCACAGCAGGCGGGCACGCAGTTGTTCGCCTTCGGCGCTCAGTTGCAGCGTGGCCTGGCGCACGCCCGCAGCGGTGCCGGGTGCGTTGCTGCTGGCGCGCGCCAGTGGCTGGGCGCCGCTGCTGCGTACGGTGGTGACGCTGGCGGCTTCGCCCGTGAGCACGTGCAGATCGCCGCTGCTGCGTTGCACGCTGGCACTGGCGCGCAGGGTGTCGGTGGCAGCCACGTCCCAGCGGCCTTCCAGAACCAGGTCGCCAGCCAGTCCGCGTTCGGCCAGTGTGGCCTTGCCTGCGGGGGGCAGGGCGTCGGCCCATGCCAAGGGCAGGCCGGTGAATTCGCCGCGTGTTTGCAGTTGCAGCGCGCCTTGGGCGGGCACCTCCAGCCGCAGCGGCTGCCAGCGCAGCACGGTGGTGCCGGGTACGGGGGCAGTGATCTGGGCCTGGCCTGCGGCGGTTTCCAGACTGTGGCGCGCTTTGCCACCGGGCTGGCCATTGCGCGTTTGCCGCAGCGTGAGCGCCAGCGGCTGGGCCAGTTGCAGCGCCCAGGGGCCAGACTGTTGCGCGGGGTGTAGCTGCAATTGCAAGGCGTTGATGCTGGCGCGCCATTGGGTGGCTTGGGCGCTGGTGGTGCCCAGGCTGGCGCTGATCTGCGTTTGCAGCGTGGCGCGCTGATCGTCCACATGGGCTTGGCCGTTCACGTTGAGCGTGGCCTGGGCCAGATTGCCTGCCAGCACGGCGCGCACGCCATGCAATTGCACGTGGGTGGCGGCGTCTGTGCGATCACTGGCTGCACCTGTAGTGCCGGGTGCAGCAGGTGGCAGGATCAGGGCCAGCTGTGGTGCCTCCAGCGTGGCTTGCACGGTAAAGGGCTGCAGCGGGGCGGTGTTGGCGGTGTCGGTCGTGGGTGCAATGCCTGAGGTGGCCGCCTGCCATTGCTGTTGCAGGCTCTGCCAGCCCCCCTGCCAGCGGGCCTCCAGCCGGGTCTGGCCTTGCAGTGCGCTGCCTTGCAGCACGGCAGACAGGCCGGGCAGGCGCTGCAACCAGGCTAGCACCTGCTCTGCCGCTGCCACGTTCACTTGCAAGCTGCCGCCACCGCTGCGTTCGGCCAGTTGGCCGCTGGCTTGCACGCTGGCACCGGGCACGGTCAGCGACAGTGTGCCGCGCCCGCCGGGGGCGCTGCCCAGCGTGGCCTCGATGGCCTGGCCGCGCAATTGGGCCTGCAAGGCATCTATCTCCAGGCGTTGCAAACTGAGCCGGGGTGCATCCCACTGACCTTGCACTTGCACTTGCCCAATGCGCAGCGGCACGGCCTTGCCGCTGGCAGGTCGACCGGTGCTGCGCGCGGCCTGCAACTGGGCCGCAAAGCGCACGGCGGTGCCGTGGCTTTGGGCACTGAGATGGCCATTCAGGGCTGCGGCATCCAACTGGCGGTGCAGCGCAGCAGGTGCCAGTTGTTGCACCTGGGCGCTGGCCTGCACAGCACCATTGGCGGGGGTGTAGCTGCCTTGCAGCACGATCTGGCCCGTGCCTACCTGCAATGTGGCCTGGGGGATGCGCCACTGGGTGCCATCAAAGTCGGCACGGGCGTCCAGCGCGCTCAGGGGCAGGCGCTGTGCGTCCCAGGGGCCAGGCAGGTCGTTGCGCAACTGGGCGCTTAGCTGCCAGCCGCTGGCCTGTGGCCCTGCTTGCACGCTGCCGTGCAAAGCGGTGGCCGGGGCCTGCGGCCACAGCGCTGCCAGATTGAGTGCCCGCAGGTCAGCGCTGGCCTGTTGCAGCGGTTGCGCCGCCCAGGGTTGGAGCGTGGCGCTGATGTCGGCCTGCATGGCGTTGGTATCGGTGTGTACCGCAGCGTCGGCCTCCGGTGCGCGGCTTATCTGTGCTTGCAGTTGCAACTGTGCTGCTGCCGTGGCCAGGGTGCCGTGCAGCGTGGCCTGGGCCGACAGGTGCAGTGCCTGCCCCCCCGGGCCGGGCGTGGTAGCCCGCACCTGGCCATTGGCGGTGGCTTGCAGGGCCATGGGCGCTTGTGCTTGCAGTGTGGCCTGGGCGCGGTACTGGCCTTGGGCCAGTTCCATACGGTGGATGTCCAACTGGTGCTGGGCCAGGTCATGGCGGTAGTGGCCGCTCAGGGCATGTACCTGCACCGGCGCGGGGCCAGCCCATTCGATGTGCGCGATCTCGAAGGGCAAGTCCACGCGCACTGGCAGCACCCATTGCGCGGGAGGCTCTGTGGGCGGCGCATCGGGTTGCGGTGTGGGGGTGATGCGCACGCTGGCCACTTGCACCAGGCCCAGCGCCACGGTGCGTTGCCACAGCGCTGCCAGGTTCCAGCCGATGCGGGCATCGCGCACTTCTACCGTCAGGCCGGGGCTGCTCCAGCGCAGCCAGTCCAGCTGGCCGCCGCTGCGCAGGGAGCCGCTCACGCCGCTGCTTTGCAAACTTTGCCCGGCGGGCAACCAGCGCGCGGCCTGGGCCAACGTGGTGGCCAGAGAGCTGTGCTGGCCTGCCCACCACCAGCCGAATGCGCCCAGGGCGCACAACAACAGCACCAGCCCCACTACCCCCAGCAAGGCTGCCGTACCAGCGTGCCGCAACCGGCGCAGCCACGTGGGCGGGGGGGTGCTGGCGCTGCTGGCCTGCGCTGCTGCGGCCGCAAACGGATTGGGCGCCGCCGGGGTGCCAGCGGCGGCGGCAAAGGTGTCGGCGCCTGCGTCGGGGGGGATGGGGGTGCGCTGGGCCATGGCTCAGAAGGTAAAGCCCAGGCGCAGGTGCAGGCGCAGGCGTTTGGCCTGCACGCCGTAGGCCAGGTCTGCCTGTAGCGGCCCCACCGGGCTGCGCCAGCGCAGGCCTGCGCCCACGCCCACGCGCGGGTGCAGGGCACCCAGTTGGTCGCTGACGGCGCCCACGTCGGTGAACAGGGTGCTCTCCCAGTCGGTGAAGTTGCCGCGCAAGGCGATGGGGCGTTGCCATTCAGCGCTGGCTACGGCCAGGTAGCGGCCACCGTAGAGCAGGTTGTTATCGGTGCGGGCGCCAATCTCGCGGTAGGCGTAGCCGCGCACCGTGGTGTCGCCGCCGGTCAGGAAAAGCTGGGTCACAGGTACCTGGGCTGCATCGCGGGCCAGCACCACGCCGCCTTCGGCGCGCAGCGCCAGGCGGCTGCCACGCGGCAGGCCGCCATCCAGCGCCACCTTGCCCAGCGGCACAAAACCCAGCCAGCGCACCATGGCGCGCACAAACGGGTCGCGCTGCGGCCGCAGCGTGGTGCCTGCGCCCAGCTCCCAGGCCAGGCCGTGGCCCGTGCTGGGGGCATTGGGGTGGTCAAAGTAGCGGCCCGTCCAGCTGTAGTTCATGCTCAGGGCGGTGCTCGACGGGGGCGCTTGCAGGCCCTGCGAGTTGGCGTAGTCGTATTGCAGGTAGTAGTTGCGGTCGATGCGCTCGGTGCTTTGGCCACGCCCGGCGCGCAGGCGGGCGCTGTTGACCTGGTAGCTGCCGGTGGTTTCACGCTGCGCCTGTGTGCCGCCAAACCAGCGCCAGCCGCCGTCGTCGGGCAAATCCGTCCATTCGGTGCCGATGAGCTTGGTCTTGCGGTCCAGCGCCAGTTTGCTCACGGCGCGCCAGCCAACCAGGGGCAGGCGGTTGTGGATGTGGTCGGTGCCCCAACGCACGCCGCTGTCGGTGGACAGGCCCAGGCCGAACACCCACTTTTGCAGCGGTGCCTCGCGCACCTGCGCCAGCACCGCAGCGGCTTGCGGGTCGCTGGCCTCGGTGTCGAGCGTGAGGAACACCGCGTCGTAATAGCCGCTGCTGGCCAGGCGCTGCTGGGCGTCCAGCAGCTGGGCTTCGCTGTAGTCGGCGCCGGTGGGCAGGCGGGCCAGGCGGCGGGCGCCGTCGCTGTCGTAGCGCTGGCTGCCCTGCACGCGCAAGGGGCCAAAGCGGTAGGC
>ERZ724525.1311-NODE-1311-length-14671-cov-5.581349_pt1 | contig 14671 bp, 10 predicted proteins | sample MGYA00376058_ERZ724525 | MGnify/ENA primary metagenome ERZ724525 (study PRJEB28724, sample SAMN07190888) | wastewater metagenome | isolation source: influent of sewage treatment plant in Hong Hong | place: USA: Christiansburg, Virginia | collected 2016-03-01 ... | reverse complement strand
CCGCGCCGGCGGCCCGCTTGACGACCGCCGCCATGCCGCCGTAGGCCAGCCGCGCCAAGGTCACTTGGCCGGCGGCGTCGGTGTGCAGCTGCATGCCGGCGGCCACGGCGGAAATATCCTGGTCGTGGCGCTTGGCCACTTTATAGGCGCGGAACTCACCCTGCGGGCGCGGCACGCGCACGGCGCGGACAAACTCGCCCTCGGCCAGCGCGGTGCGCTGGTAGGCCAAGTAAAAATCTTCCAGCGCCAGCTCGCGGCACACGTCGCCGCGTTGCAGGCGCAGCGTGGCGCCCAGGGCAATCAGCGCCGGCATGCTGTCGCCAATCGGCGAGCCATTGGCGATATTGCCGCCCAGCGTGCCGGCGTGCTTGACCGGGGTGGAGGCAAAGCGGCGCGCCAGCTCGGCCCAGTGCGGCGTCCACTGGCTCAGCGCGGCAAAGGCGTCGTGCAGCGGCGCGGCGGCACCGATTTCCAGCTGGCCGTCTACTTCGGCAATCCGTTTCAGCTCGGTCACCGCGCCCAGCTGAATCAAGCTGTCCAGCGCGCGGCCTTGCTTGGTCACCCACAGCCCGACATCGGTGCCGCCGGCCACCAGCCGCGCGGCGGGGTGTTGCTGGCGCAGCGCGGCCAGCTCGGTCAGGCTGCGCGGGCTGAAGCTTTCGCTGCCGTCGGTGGCGCGGTAATGCAGTGGCGGCAGCGCCGCCAGCTGGCGCAGGGCAGCTTCTATTGGTGCGCTGTCCCAGGCGCGGCGCGGCACCTGCCAGGCGGCCTGGGCGGCGTCGAGAATTGGCCGGTAGCCGGTGCAGCGGCACAGATTGCCCGACAGGCAGTCTTCCAGCTCGGCGCGGCTGGGGCAGTCGGGCTGGCTGTGGTAGCGGGCAAACAGCGACATGGCAAAGCCCGGCGTGCAAAAGCCGCACTGCGCGCCGTGGTGGTCGATCAGCGCCTGTTGCAGCGGGTGCAGGCCATCGGCGTCGGCCAGGTCTTCCACGGTGAACAGCGCCTTGCCGTCCAGCGCTGGCAAAAACTGAATACAGGCGTTCACCGCGCGCAGGCGCAGCCCGCCGTCGGCGTCCAGTTCACCCAGCACCACGGTGCAGGCACCGCAATCGCCCTCGGCGCAGCCTTCCTTGCTGCCGGTCTGGCGCAGGTCTTCACGCAGGTATTGCAGCACGGTGCGGGTGGGCGAGGGGCCGGCGATCTGGTGCAGGCTGCCGCGAAAATAGAAGTGGATCGGTCGGGCTATCATGATGCAAATACTCGGAACAGGGCATGAAATCAAGGTAGCACAAGCCTGCTGGCGTCTGGCAGTGGCCACGGCGGATAAGCACTATGCGTGCGGGAATATGGCAAAAAAAGCCGGGGCGGAATCTGGGCTGGCGTTCTGTCGCGTGGTTTGAACACCTGCAGTGTCGAGTGTTTAAATTTTTATGATTTACTGTGGCGTTTTCTTAAACGCACGCCTACAATCAGGAGCATTCGGGTCAGCACGCTTGACCCACTGACGGGCCTGTGCCGGCCTGGCCGGCGGGGTCATCTGGCATGAATCAAATCCGGTCGGATTGCCGCTTGGCAGCCAGCGGAAATTCCGTGATAGTAGCCAGATCAAGCGAATCACGGAGCAAAAACCATGCGCAGGATCAGGCAGATGCTCGGCTGGCTGGCCATTGGGCTGCTGGCGGCATTAGGCAGCGCACAGGCAGGCGAAGGTGTATTGAAGATCATCGCCTGGCCAGGCTATATGGAGCGCGGCCAGAACGACGCCCGCTATGATTGGGTGACGCCGTTCGAGCAGGAAACCGGCTGCAAGGTGAGCGTGCGCACCGCACTGAATTCAGACGAGATGGTCAACCTGATGATGCAGGGCGGCCACGATCTGGTCACCGCGTCTGGCGATGCCAGCCTGCGGCTGGTGTTTGCCAACAAGGTAGCCGCGATCAACCCGATCCGGATTATCGGCTGGGAAAGCATCGACGCCCGCTTGCGCCAGGGGCCATGGCTGAATGTGGCCGACAAGGTGTATGGGGTGCCGTTCCTGTGGGGGCCCAATGTGCTGCTCTACGACACCCGGCTGTATCCGCAGCCGCCCAATAGCTGGGCGGCGCTGTTTGAAGCGCAGACCTTGGCCGACGGCCAGAGCAATCAGGGTCGGGTGCAGATGTATCACGGGCCGATGGCCATTGCCGAAGCGGCGCTGTACTTGATGAAGCAGCGCCCGGCATTGGGCATTGTCGATCCTTACGAGCTGTCGCCCGAGCAATACGCCGACGTGCTGCAGCTGTTGCGCCGGCAACGCGAGCGGGTGCAGCGCTACTGGTCGGACCCCGAGCAGCAGGTAAAAGATTTTCGCCAGGGCGGCCTGGCCGTCAGCAGCGGCTGGGGCTATACCGCCAATGCCTTGCGCAACCAGGGCGCGCCGGTCAGGGCAGTGCTGCCCAGGGAAGGGGCCACCGGCTGGGCCGATTCGCTGATGCTGCACCGTCAGGCGGCGCACCCGGTGTGCGCCTATCAGTGGATGAATTACGCGCTGCGGCCAGCAGTACAAATTGCCGCCGCCGAGTGGTTTGGGGCCAATCCGGCCACGCCTGCCGCGTGCAAGCACCCGGCCCCGGCAGGCAGCCCGGTATGCCGCCACAACGACTATGGCCGCTTTGCCGAGCTGCATTTCTGGCGCACGCCGCAGGCCAATTGCCGCAGCCAGCCGCGCTGCATGCCGTATAGCAGCTGGGCCAGGGATTATGCGCAGATTGTCAGTGGACGCTAGCGCAGCCGCAGAATGAAATGGCCGGGAGGGTGCAGGCAGATCAGCGCCGCCCCGGCAAGCAGCACCGTTTTGAAGAGGGAATCGCCGGCAGTTGCTGGCAGACTATCCGCAGACCGCCTCAGGCGGCATGAGCCTTTTTGCATGTCAAGGCTCCGGGCAACCATCCATTAACGTATGTCATGGGGCGGCAGCGCCGCCACACGGGAGAACCCACACAATGAGCACCACCACCAACGCCAGCCTGCAACAACGCAAAGACGCCGCCACCCCGCGTGGCGTGGGCGTGATGTGCGGCTTTTACGCCGACCATGCCAAAAACGCCGAAGTCTGGGACATCGAAGGCCGTCGTTACATCGACTTTGCCGGCGGCATCGGGGTATTGAACACCGGCCACCTGAATGAAAAAGTGGCCGCTGCCGTGGCCGCCCAGGCGGAAAAGTTCAGCCACACCTGCTATCAGGTGGTGCCTTATGAGCTGTATGTGTCGGTGGCGGAAAAACTCAACGCCATCACCCCGGGCAGCCACGCCAAGAAAACCGCCTTTTTCACCACCGGTGCCGAAGCCGTGGAAAACGCCGTGAAGATTGCCCGCAGCTACACGGGCCGTCCGGGCATCATCACCTTCTTTGGCGGCTACCATGGCCGCACCAACATGACCCTGGCGCTGACCGGCAAGGTGGCCCCGTACAAGCTGGGCTTTGGCCCGTTCCCGTCCGACGTGTTTCACGCGCCGTACCCGAACCCGCTGCACGGTGTGAGCGAAGAAGACGCGCTGAAGGGCCTGGAAAAGCTGTTCAAGTGTGATATCGATCCCAAGCGCGTGGCGGCCATCGTCATTGAGCCGGTGCAGGGCGAAGGTGGCTTCAATGTCACCCCGAACAGCTTCCTGGCCGCGCTGCGCAAGGTGTGCGACGAACACGGTATCCTGCTGGTGGCCGACGAAGTGCAATCCGGTTTTGCCCGTACCGGCAAAATGTTTGCCATGGACCACACCGGGGTGATTCCCGACCTGATGACCCTGGCCAAATCGCTGGCGGGTGGCTATCCGCTGTCGGCAGTGACGGGCCGCGCCGAAATCATGGACGCCCCGGCCCCTGGCGGCCTGGGCGGCACCTACGCCGGCAGCCCGCTGGCGCTGGCGGCAGCTGAAGCGGTGATTGACCTGATTATCGAAGAAAAACTGTGCGAGCGCGCACAACTGCTGGGCGACAAGCTGAAAGCCAAGCTGAACAGCCTGAAGGCCGACATCCCGCACATCGTCGAAGCTCGCGGCCAGGGCGCGATGGTGGCAGTGGAATTCATGCAGCCGGGCACCCACACCCCGGACGCCGATTTTGCCAAGAAAGCCCAGCAGTACGCGCTGCAACACGGCCTGATCCTGCTGACCTGCGGCATGTACTATAACGTGATGCGCTTCTTGTTCCCGCTGACCATCGAAGACGCGGTGTTCGACGAAGCACTGGGCATTATGGAAGCCGCCCTGCGCCACGCCGCCGCCTGATTGTTGCTGCCTGACGGCCCGCCCTGTGGCGGGCCGCTTGTCTGTCCTGACCGGAAACCTCGCCATGCTGAATCTGAAAGACCCTGAACTGCTGCGTCAGCAGTGTTATATCGACGGTGCCTGGGTGGATGCCGACAACGGTGCCACCCTGGACGTCACCAATCCGGCCACCGGCGAGCTGGTGGCACGCGTGCCAAAAATGGGCGCAGCGGAAACCCGCCGTGCCATCGAAGCCGCCGAACGCGCCTGGCCGGCGTGGAAGCGCAAGCCGGCCAAAGAGCGCAGCGTGATCCTGCGCCGCTGGTTTGAGCTGATGATGGCCGCCCAGGAAGATCTGGCGGTGATTCTGACCGCCGAACAGGGCAAGCCGCTGGCCGAAGCCAAGGGCGAAATTGCCTACGGGGCCAGTTATCTGGAATGGTACGCCGAAGAAGGCAAGCGCGTGTACGGCGACACCATCCCCACCCACCAGGCTGACAAGCGTGTGGTGGTGCTGAAAGAGCCGATTGGCGTGTGCGCTGCCGTCACCCCGTGGAACTTCCCCAACGCGATGATCACCCGCAAGGCCGGCCCGGCCATGGCGGCGGGCTGCCCGATTGTGGTCAAGCCGGCGTCGCAAACTCCGCTGTCGGCGCTGGCCATTGCCGTGCTGGCCGAACGTGCTGGCGTGCCGGCTGGCGTGTTCAGCGTGGTCACTGGCTCGGCAGCCGCCATTGGCGGCGAGCTGACCGCCAGCCCGATTGTGCGCAAGTTCTCGTTTACCGGCTCGACCGAAATTGGCCGCGAACTGATTGCCCAGTGCGCGCCGACGGTCAAAAAAGTGTCGATGGAGCTGGGCGGCAATGCGCCGTTTATCGTGTTTGACGACGCCGACCTCGACGCGGCGGTTGAAGGCGCGATGATTTCCAAGTATCGCAACGCCGGGCAAACCTGCGTATGCGCCAACCGCCTGTACGTACAGGCGGGCGTATACGACGCCTTTGCCGAGAAATTTGCCGCCGCCGTGGCCCAGCTGAAGGTGGGCAATGGCCTGGAAGCAGGCGTGACCCAAGGCCCGATGATCGACAGCAAGGCCGTGAGCAAGGTGGAAGAACACATTGCCGACGCGCTGGCCAAGGGCGGCACGCTGGTGGCGGGTGGCAAGCGCCATGCACTGGGCGGCAGCTTCTTTGAGCCGACCATCATCACCGGCGTGACGCAAGCCATGAAAGTGGCCAAGGAAGAAACCTTTGGCCCGCTGGCCCCGCTGTTCAAGTTTGACAGCGAAGCCGACGTGGTGGCCATGGCCAACGATACCGAATTTGGCCTGGCCAGCTACTTCTACAGCCGCGACATTGGCCGCATCTGGCGGGTGGCCGAGCAGCTGGAATACGGCATGATCGGCATCAACACCGGGATTATCTCCAACGAAGCCGCGCCGTTTGGTGGGGTGAAGCAATCCGGCCTGGGCCGCGAAGGCTCGCACTTTGGCATGGATGACTATCTGGAAGTGAAGTATCTGCTGGTGGGCGGTCTCGACCGCTAAGCCTACTGCGTGTGGGTGTTGCATAAAAAACGGCGTGCTTGAGGCACGCCGTTTTTTTGTGGGTTTATGGGGTTAGCGGTTGGCTGAACGCGGTGACTGAACGCTGAAAACACCACACCCCCGGCCAGCAGGCACGGGGGTGTGGTGGGGCATCCGTGGTATCTGGCTGGCCGGTCAGCAGGCCAGGGACAGATTACTTGGAGTTGCCAACAATGTATTCCACGGCAGCGCGGAACTCGGCGTCGCTGCCAGAGTAGCCACCCTTGGGCGGCATGGCGTTCAGGCCCTTGGTGGCAGAAGCCACCAGCGTATCCAGACCCTTGCCAATGCGCGGAGCCCAGGCTGCTTTGTCGCCCATTTTCGGCGCGCCAGCGGCACCAGTGTCATGGCAGGCCATGCAGACGCTGCCGTAGATTTCCTTGCCCTTGACCGCCGGGTCTACCTTGGCGTCGCCGCCAGCCGCACCTTCAACCTTCGGCTCGGTAAACTTGCCACCTGCTGCGTTGCCCATATAGGCCACGGCGCGAGCGACTTCGTCGTTGGTCAGGTCGGTGGCACCGCCCTTGGCCGGCATGCCGCGAATGCCTTCCACCGCGTGCTTGACCAGCAGGTCAAAGCCCTGGGAAATACGGCCAGCCCAGGCACCGGCATCGCCAAATTTCGGCGAACCCGCCAGACCGGCAGCGTGACAGGACGCGCAAATGGCCTTGTACACCGCTTCGCCATTACGGCTGCCCGGCGCGCCACCTTCGGAGGCCACCGACTCACCCACCGGCTTCAGGCGGGCGGAAATGGCTTCCTTGGACATGGTTTCCGCATCCACCACCATGCCGCTGGTGAACAGTTTGGCCAGCAGCCAAACACTCAGAACAACCAAGACAAGCACGGAAAGGATGACGCGAATCATCTCCCCCGACGAGCTACCCTTATTTGCGCGACTCATTGGCTACTGCCTCATAAAAAAAGTAAAGAAAGAATAATGACAATCAGAATAGGGGAATTATACGGAAACCCCGGCGATTGGCAAAGACGCTAACTGGACTGATTGCAATAAATCGGCTATGATTCGCAGGCTTTTTGCTTGCAAGCACCCGTAGCTCAGTTGGATAGAGTGTCAGTTTCCGAAGCTGAAGGTCAGTGGTTCGATCCCACTCGGGTGCGCCATCCCCCGCATTACCGCCTGTTTTACCGCGCAGCGCCAGCCTGCCACCGCAGCAAAAACCCCTTTAAATTCAAAACACTGTAACAAACCCCTCTGCGCAACGCGCCCTTTCCCGTCGCCATCCGGCCAGGATTACGCGATACTCGCGGGTATCCCACCTGGAACAGCCGTCATGCCCTGCCTGCTGCGCGTAGCGTTATTCTGCCTTGCCATTTTGTTCAGCCTGACCGCCACGGCGGGCGGTGTGCTGCAACTGGATGCACAAGCGCCAGGGCAGCGCGCCACCGCGTATATCGACCTGCTGGAAGACCCACAACACCAATATCGGCTAAGCGATATCCAGCGCCCAGAACTGGCCGCCCGCTTCAAACCCGCCGAGGGGGCCAATAACGACATTAATCTGGGTTATTCGCGCAGCACCTATTGGCTGCGCATTCCACTGCAGGCCCCAGCGCAGGGCAGCCCCCAAACCTGGCTGGTGGAGCTGGGGTTTCCCGCGCTGGATCATGTCACCGCCTATCTGCACGACCAGCACGGCCAGCAGGTGTACCAGACTGGCGATCTGCTGCCATTTGCCCACCGCCCCTATCCGCACCGGCACTTTCTGTTTCCGCTGCGGCTGGCCCCTGGCCAGTCCACCACCGTTTATCTGCAAGTCCGCTCCGAAGGCACCCTCACCCTGCCGGTGATGGTGTGGAGCGAACCCTCGCTGCTGGTATTCAGCCAGTCGGCGTATGGCCTGCTGGCGCTGTACTACGGCATGCTGCTGGCGCTGGCCCTGTACAACCTGCTGCTTTACCTGTCGCTGCGCGACCCCACCTATCTGGCCTATGTGCTGTTTACCGTCTGCATGGCCATCGGCCAGATTTCGCTCAACGGCCTGGGCAACCAGTATCTGTGGCCCGACTGGCCGGCGTGGGGCAATGTGGCACTGCCCAGCGGCTTTGCCCTGTGCGGGCTGTTTGGTGCCTGGTTTACCCGGCTGTTCCTGCACACCCGGCAAACCGCGCCGCGCTACCACCGGGTGATCAGCGGGCTAGGCTGGATTTTTGGCCTGCTGGCGCTGGCACCGCTGGTGCTGCCCTATCAGTGGGTGGCCATTCTGGTGTCGCTGCAGGGCATTGTGTTTTCAGTGGTGACCATTTTTGCTGCGCTGTTTGGCCTGAGTGCCGGCAACCGGGGGGCGCGCTGGTTTTTGATTGCCTGGTCGCTGCTGCTGGCCGGTATCGTGGTGATGGGCCTGCGCAACCTGGGCTGGATGCCCACCAATATGCTCACCACCAACGCCATCCAGATTGGCTCGGCGCTGGAAATGCTGTTGCTGTCGTTTGCTCTGGCCGACCGCATCCACCTGGCCCGCGCCGACAAAGAATCGGCGCAAAGCGAAACCCTGGCCGCCAAGGAAGCCATGGTGACAGCGCTGCGCCAGTCGGAACAATCGCTGGAGCAACGGGTGGCCGAACGCACCCGCGAGCTGGCTGACGCCAACGCCCGGCTACAAATCAGCGAAGCCCAGCTGACCGAGCTGGCCCAGCACGACCCGCTGACCGGCCTGGCCAACCGCCGCCGGCTGACCGACGCGCTGTACGAAGCGCTGAACCACACCCAGGAACACCCCGGCGAAGGCGCGCTGCTGCTGATAGATCTGGACCGCTTCAAGCCGGTCAACGACGGCTACGGCCACGAAATTGGCGACCGCCTGCTGCAGGAAGTGGCCCTGCGCCTGTGCCGCTGCGCGGGCCCGCATGACACCGTGGCCCGGCTGGGGGGTGATGAATTTGTGCTGCTGCTGGCCCCGCCACTGACCGCCCACCAGGCGGTGGCCGTGGCCGAGCAAGTGCTCAAGCTGCTGCAACAGCCAGTAGAAACCCCCGCCGGACAGCATCAGATCAGCGCCAGCATCGGCATCGCCTACCTGCCCAGCGATGGCCGCGCCCCTGCCGAACTGCTCAAGGCCGCCGACCTGGCCATGTATCAGGCCAAGCAAAATGGCCGCAATGGCTGGGTGCAGGCCAATATGGCCGGCCCGCAACCGCAGCAGGAATACTCCGCGCCGCTCAAGCCGTCCTGGCCAGACGTGCCGCAGCAGACACGGTAAATCGGCACCCCACTGCCAGAGGGGGTTGTGTGTGGCGCTACCCCGGCCCGCGCCGGGCAGCCTTTCTGGCGGCCATGTCGCATCGCCAACCCTGCATGTCGCCCCCACGCGCCCAGCCCGCACCCAAGCCGCTACACTGCCGGACAGACGCCGGCGGGTTTTTCCTCCCCCGGAGCCCCCCCGAAACAGCCGTGATCCCCGCCCAGGCGGGGATTCAGCCTCTGACTCCATCCGCCTCGCCCCAAGGACACCGCCATGGCCCTCAGCGTATTCGACCTGTTCAAAATCGGCATCGGCCCTTCCAGCTCGCACACCGTCGGCCCGATGCGCGCCGCCCGTCAGTTTGTCAGCCGGCTGGCGCGTGATGGCCAGCTTGCCACCGTGGCGCAAGTGCGCGTCGAGCTGTTTGGCTCGCTGGGTGCCACCGGCAAGGGCCACGGCAGCGACACGGCGGTGATGCTGGGCCTGCACGGCGAAAGCCCCGATCTGATCGACCCCGACCACGCCCCGGCCATCCTGGACGCCATTCGCGCCAGCGGCCAGCTCAGCCTGCTGGGCCAGCACCCGATTGCCTTTATCGAGCGTGAGCACCTGATTCTGCACAAACGCAAAAGCCTGCCCTACCACCCCAACGCCATGCGCTGCGAAGCCAGCGACGCCAGCGGCGCGCTGCTGGACGCGCGCACCTATTACTCAGTAGGCGGCGGTTTTGTGGTGGACGACAGCGCGCTGACCAGTGGCTTTGTCCCGCCCGGCCCGCAGCAATTGCGCCACCCGTTTGCCAGCGCGCGCGAACTGCTGGCGCTGTGCCGCGAGCATCAGCAGCCCATCAGCCAGATCATGCTGGCCAACGAACTGGCCTGGCGTGACGAAGCCAGCGTGCGCGCCGGCCTGCTGAAACTGTGGGAGGTGATGCAAGCCTGTGTGGCGCGCGGCTGCCAGCGCGAAGGCGTGCTGCCCGGCGGTATGCACGTGCGCCGCCGCGCCGCCGAGCTCTACCGCACGCTGTGCGCCACGCCCGAAGCCGCGCTGCGCGACCCGCTGACGGTGCTGGACTGGGTGAATTTGTATGCGCTGGCGGTGAACGAAGAAAACGCCGCCGGCGGCCGCGTGGTCACCGCCCCCACCAACGGTGCCGCCGGCATCATCCCCGCCGTGCTGCACTACTACACCCGCTTTGTGCCCGGTGCCAACGCCGACGGCGTGGTGCGCTTTCTGCTCACCGCCGGGGCGATTGGCATCCTGTTCAAGCTCAACGCCTCGATCTCCGGCGCCGAAGTCGGCTGCCAGGGCGAAGTGGGCTCGGCCTGCTCAATGGCCGCCGGCGCGCTGGCCGAAGTGCTGGGCGGCACGCCGGAACAAGTGGAAAACGCCGCCGAAATCGGCATGGAACACAATCTGGGCCTGACCTGCGACCCGATTGGCGGCCTGGTGCAAGTGCCCTGCATCGAACGCAACGCCATGGCCTCGATCAAGGCCATCAACGCCGCCCGCATGGCCCTGCGCGGCGACGGCCAGCACCATGTGTCGCTGGACCGGGTGATCCGCACCATGCGCGACACGGGTCGGGACATGAGCAGCAAATACAAAGAGACTGCGCGTGGCGGGTTGGCGGTGAATTGGATTGAGTGTTGAGGGGGGCTTTTGCTCTCTCGCCGCAATACGCTGTGTATCACAGACAAGCGCCCGCTTTTGCGGGCGCTTGTCTGTGGATTACGCCACTTTCACCGGAATCGGAAAGCCGCGCAGCCCATATTGTTTGGCGTACAGCCGCTTGCCATTCTTCAGGGTGATGAAGGCCCGAAACTGGATCTCATACCCTTCTGGCAAGGGCAGGTCTAACTTGAGTTGTTTTGCCACAGCATAGTCACCCCCTTTCTGGGCAATGATTGTCTGATTGCCATGGCAAAATTTTGTGGACTAGAATCCACTTTGCTCGTTTTGCCAAGCAACCGGGACTGATGCCCATCAGCCCCATCTCGGAAGCCAAGCGCCAACTTGGCTTCCGAAACTGTGGTTTGTTACTCATGCCCGGTATTTTCTATCGAGCTCAGCATCAGCGCTATTTGCTCCCAAGGCAGTCGCCTGCCCTTGTCGCGCATCCGCACAATGCTGGCCTCGGCCTCGGTAACACTGAGCCTGCCAAGCACAATCAGCTGTTCCATAAGCCAGACCGTGCCCTTGACCACTACCGCCTCTTGACTCGCTGCCGCTCTCAGCGCGCGATCTCCCGTTAACAAGGGGCAGCATTCCTGCTTGGCCAGCGCAAGCCCAATGCAGTCGTATCGACTGACTTTCTTGTGCTTACCACTCAATTCGATTGCATGTCGCATCCCGTCCCCATCCAGCTCGCCGACCTGTATGCTTAAAGCACGCAGCCTGCCGGCCATCTCTTCAAGCTCTTCATCCAACACAACATCCGGGACCTTGAACTGGTAAGGAAGCAAGAACATCAGATCAAGCAAGCCGCCTTCTTCCATATCGATCAGAATATTTGCATCACTGATCAGTAGCTGCATGGGCGCTCTCCAGCTGCCTATCCGACTTGAAACGCATCAGCGAGATTTTGAGCAACTCAGCCGCCTTGGACTCTCCGATATACCCTTCTGCCAATGCCCGATACACCAGCCCTTCAAAGAGATAGGTATCTTCTGGTCGATATTGATCACCAGGCTCGGTTTTGCGCCATCCTCGCTTGGAGAACTCCATAAACCAATTTTTACTCATGGTTTCCGAGATAATCCCGGCTTGCTTGATCCGGAAAAGCGCGCCGAGCATGCTGATGCCAAACTCTTGCTTAAGCATATACAGCTCACGCGCCTCCAGGGCATTCCTGTGTTGTCCAATCTGCTTGATCACTTCTTGCCTGGGGAGCAGAAAAGCGCCAGCGAAATGGTCGCAGGCTTTTTCCTCATCCAGCCCCGCCGCCAGTCGGTCGTGCAAGACCAAATGGCCAAGCTCATGAGCCAAAGTAAAACGTTGCCGGTCACCTGGCCATTCTTTAGCGACAACAATCACCGGCATGCCATCTGCGCTGGCCGCCAAGCCATCAAACTTGGCGCAATCCTCAATCGCAGTCACCAGCACCATCACACCGCGAGACTCAAGCGTGTCTATCAAATCAGGGATCGGATTGCTTCCTAGCGCCCACTTATCCCGGATAAGCTCAGCGACCGCTTCAATCTGTGCGTCCCCTGCCACTTCCTGAGGCAATCCATCCGGCAAGGTAAACGTGGGAATGGGAGGCTGCGGATACAAACCAAGAAGCTCAATCCAGCGCTCGGCCTGATCTGTGACATCGGCGGCAATCTGGTCTAAAAATTTTTGCGGTGTTGACGAGCGCTTTCGATACTCAACACCTTGAAGCTGTAAAGTTGTTGGCCGCAAAAAATATTCAGTGCGCACACCAAGCGCCTTGGCCAGCTTCAATAGCTGCCCAGAAGAAGGCGTCAGCTCGCCTTTTTCATATTTGTTGATGGCTGTTTGTGATACGCCAACCTGCTCGGCCAAGGCGCGTAGCGAGAGCCCGGCGGCTTTTCTGGCACGAAGTAATCGTTCGCCAATCATATTTGCACCTCCGTCGGCTAGTTTACATTTTTTATTTTAATTTTGAAAATGTAAACCATGTTTGGCGTGTAGGCAAGGCCTGCTGTCATTCCGGGCAAGTGCACGTGCAAGACACCGTAACCCCGAGCTGTAGCGCTGGCGGTCGGCCGACACGCAGGTGATTTGCCAAATCGAAGACCAGGTATTACGTGTGCTGGTGCTGCGCCTGGGCAAGCGCAGCGACATCTACCGCTGAGCGTTCGTCACACCCACACCCGAGACAGCCAACACGATTCATCGTGAGCCACCGGCACATCCCGCCCCGCTGAACGGCAAAGCGCCCTATCGCAGAGCAGCTGCGGCATCGTTCGCCAGCGCAGCAAACCCCTGTTTTTGCATGGGCTTTTGCTGCGCCGCATCAGCGCCAACTATGCCGTCGCGGCATGGCGTGATGAACAAACAGCATTGGTCAGCCGTTTGCCGGCATGGCTATAGTCCGCTCCCGTTGTTCCCCACGCCTGACTGGACTTTCCCCCGATGACTTCGCCTGCCTCCCGCCTTGAACACGACCTGCTGGGCGCGCGCCACCTGCCTGAGCACGCCTACTACGGCATTCACACCCTGCGCGCGCTGGAGAATTTTCCCATCAGCGGCGCGCCCATTTCGGTGTATCCCGAGCTGATTCGCGCGCTGGCCTGCGTCAAGCAGGCGGCGGCAGAAGCCAATGCCGAGCTGGGGCTGCTGCCCGAGGCCAAGCGCCAGGCGATTGTGGCCGCCTGCACCGAAATCCGTGCCGGCGCGCTGCACGAGCATTTTGTGGTGGATGTGATTCAGGGCGGGGCCGGCACCTCAACCAATATGAATGCCAACGAGGTGATTGCCAACCGCGCGCTGGAGCTGATGGGCCATCCGCGTGGCGATTACCAGCATCTGCACCCGCACCAGGACGTCAACCTGAGCCAAAGCACCAATGATGTTTACCCCACCGCGCTGAAGCTGGCCGCCTACTTTGGCATCAGCCGGCTGCGCGAAGCCATGGCCCACCTGCGGCTGGCGTTTGCCGACCGCGCCGAAGCGTTTGCCGATGTGCTGAAAATGGGCCGTACCCAGTTGCAGGACGCGGTGCCAATGACGCTGGGGCAGGAATTTGGCACCTATGCGGTGATGCTGGGCGAAGACGAAGCCCGGCTGGGCGAGGCGTCTTTGCTGATTACCGAAATCAATCTGGGGGCCACGGCGATTGGCACCGGCATCAACACCCATCCGGATTACGCCCATGTGGCTTGCCGCCACCTGGCGCGCATCAGCGGCGTGCCGGTGTCCACGGCGGATAATCTGGTAGAAGCCTCACAGGATTGCGGCAGCTTTGTGCAGCTGTCTGGTGTGCTCAAGCGGGTGGCGGTGAAGCTCTCCAAAACCTGCAACGACCTGCGCCTGCTGTCGTCCGGCCCACGCGCCGGCCTGGGTGAAATCAACCTGCCGGCCACCCAGGCTGGTTCCAGCATTATCCCCGGCAAGGTTAACCCGGTGATCCCGGAAGTGGTTAATCAGATTGCTTTTGAGGTGATTGGCAACGACCTGACCGTCAGCTTTGCCGCCGAGGCCGGTCAGCTGCAGCACAACGCCTTCGAGCCGATCATCGCCCACAGCCTGTTCAAGAGCATCACCCACCTGCGCAACGGCTGCCTGGTGCTGGCCGATCGCTGCGTACGCGGCATCACCGCCAACCGCGAGCATATGCGCGCGCAGGTGGAAAACTCCATCGGCATTGTCACCGCACTGACGCCGTATATCGGCTATGAGCAAGCCACCGAGCTGGCGCAGGACGCGCTGCAAACCGGGCGCAGCGTGTACAAACTGGCGCTGGCCAAGGGCTTGCTCACCCGCGAGGCGCTGGAAGAAATCCTCAAGCCTGAACGGCTGACCCGCCCGCGCAAGTTTGTGCCGCTGCGCTGAACAGGCCCGGTGGTCTGACTGCCCCCTGCTGGCAGCTTGCCGCAGGGGGCAGTCTGTGCGGCCACACTCTGCGCGCCAGCGCACCGACGCCCTGGCGAACGCCGCGCATGGTGTCGATA
>ERZ724525.1307-NODE-1307-length-14692-cov-9.370773_pt1 | contig 14692 bp, 9 predicted proteins | sample MGYA00376058_ERZ724525 | MGnify/ENA primary metagenome ERZ724525 (study PRJEB28724, sample SAMN07190888) | wastewater metagenome | isolation source: influent of sewage treatment plant in Hong Hong | place: USA: Christiansburg, Virginia | collected 2016-03-01 ... | reverse complement strand
CGTCCCCCAATCTGCACCCCATGCTCAACGTGGCCATCAAGGCCGCCCGCGCCGCTGGCGCCATCATCAACCGCGCGGCGCTTGACGTGGAATCGGTGCGCATCTCACAAAAGCAGATCAACGACTTCGTCACCGAAGTCGACCACGCCAGCGAGCGCGTCATCATTGAAACGCTGCTCACGGCCTATCCCGGCCACGGCATCATTGCGGAAGAATCGGGCAGCGAGCATGGCGCCAAGGATTCGGAATACGTCTGGATCATCGATCCGCTGGACGGCACCACCAACTTCATTCACGGCTTTCCGGTGTACTGCGTCAGCATTGCGCTGGCGGTGCGCGGCAAGGTGGAGCAAGCCGTCATCTATGACCCGAGCCGCAACGACCTGTTTACATCGACCAAGGGCCGCGGCGCCTTCCTGAACGAGCGGCGCATTCGTGTCTCCAAGCGCACGCAGCTCAAGGAATCGCTGCTGTCCACGGGTTTCCCGTTCCGCCCGGGCGACAACTTCAAGAACTACCTGAACATGATGGGCGACGTGATGCAGCGCACCGCCGGCCTGCGCCGCCCCGGCTCTGCCGCGCTGGATCTGGCCTACGTGGCCGCCGGCTACACCGAAGGCTTCTTTGAAACCGGCCTGTCGATCTGGGACGTGGCAGCGGGTTCGCTGCTGGTGACCGAGGCCGGCGGCCTGATTGGCAACTTCACTGGCGAATCCGACTTCATGGAGCAGCGCGAATGCCTGGCAGGCACGCCGCGCATCTATGGGCAACTGGTGCAGATTCTGGGCAAATACAGCAAGTTCGCCACGGCAGGAGAAAAAGCTGCGGTGCGCCAGGCTGAGCAAGAAGCTGACGGTAGCGCTGCGTGGGACGGAGCCACGCCAGCGCAGATGTCAGAAGAAGCCGCCCAGGCCAGTGCCGAACTTGTCGCGCCCACATCCACCCCAGCGATGCAGCGCGAGCAATCCACCGGTTCGGCACCGCAAAACGACGCCGGCAAGCCACCATTCTGAGCCCCAGGACATCCGGCGACAGAGTCCGAAACCGACGCTGCCTGCAGGTAGCCTCCGAATGAGCACGCCCGACCTTTCTGCACACACCCCCATGATGCAGCAGTACTTCGCCGTCAAGGCCGAGTACCCCGACACGCTGCTGCTCTACCGCATGGGCGACTTCTACGAAGTCTTTTTTGCCGATGCCGAAAAGGCCGCCCGCCTGCTCGACATCACGCTGACCCAGCGCGGCCAGTCGGCCGGCCAGCCCGTGGTGATGGCGGGCGTGCCGTTCCACGCGCTCGAGAACTACCTGGCGCGCCTGATTCGCATGGGCGAATCTGTGGCCATTGCCGAGCAAGTGGGCGACGTGGCCACGGCCAAGGGTCCGGTGGAACGCAAGGTGGTGCGCGTGGTCACGCCCGGCACGCTGACCGACACCGAACTGCTGTCCGACAAAGTCGAATCCACCCTTCTCGCCGTGCACGCCGGCAAACGCGCGCGCTGCGGTCTGGCGTGGTTGAGCGTGACGCAGGGCTGCGTGCTGCTGGCCGAATGCGCGCTGGACGAACTGCCCGCCTGGCTGGCCCGCATTGCGCCGAGCGAGCTGATCTACAGCGCCGGAGTCACTGAACGGTTTGAACAGGGCCTCAAAACCCTGCGCCAACAAGGCGTTTTTGTCTGCCCGGTGGCGCCGCGCCCCGACTGGCAGTTCGACGCCGCGCTTGGCGAGCGCACTCTGCTCGCGCACCTGCAGGTGGCGACGCTGCAGGCCTTTGGTGCGCACGAGCTGCACGAGGCCCATGCGGCCGCCGCCGCGCTCTTGCACTACGCCGAGCACACCCAGGGCCGGCCGCTGACGCACATCCACAGCCTGCGCGTGCAGCGGGGCAGCGAGCTGATCGACCTGCCCGCCAGCACCCGGCGCAACCTGGAACTTGTCAAAACCTTGCGCGGTGACGACGCGCCCACGCTGTTTTCCCTGCTCGACACCTGCATGACCGGCATGGGCAGCCGCTTGCTGCGCCGCTGGCTGCTGGAGCCCGAGCGTGACCGCGCCCCGGCCCGTGCGCGCCTGTCAGCCACCACTGCGCTGCGCGAGGGCGGCAGCTGGACGCGCCTGCGCGCTGCGCTCAAGGGCGTGTGCGATGTAGAGCGCATCACCGCCCGCGTGGCCCTCGGTCAGGTGCGCCCGCGCGAGTTGCTGGCGCTGGGCCAGACACTACAAAAAACAGAGCTGCTAGCGCAAGCGGGATATGCGCTAGAACCCTATTTGACTCATATTTTTTCCGCACTGACGCCGCCCATCGACTGCACCGCCCTGCTGGCGCGCGCCATCGCCCCAGAGCCTGCCGCGCTGGTGCGCGACGGCGGCGTCATCGCCAGCGGCTTCGACGCCGAGCTGGACGAACTGCGCGCCATCCAGACCCACTGCGACGCCTTCCTGCTCGACCTGGAAGCGCGCGAGCGCGAGCGCAGCGGCATCGCCAATCTGCGCGTGCAGTTCAACAAGGTGCACGGCTTCTATATTGAAGTCACCAGCAGCCAGCTCGCCAAGGTACCGGAGGACTACCGCCGCCGCCAGACGCTGAAGAACGCCGAGCGCTTCATCACGCCCGAGCTGAAAGCCTTTGAAGACAAGGCGCTGTCGGCCTCCGAGCGGGCGCTGTCGCGAGAGAAGTGGCTCTACGACCAGGTGCTCGCGCAGCTCCAGCCCCACATCCCGCAGCTCACGCGCCTGGCCGAAGCCCTGGCCACGCTCGACGTGCTCTGCTGCCTGGCCGAGCGCTCGCTCACGCTCAACTGGTGCGCGCCGCAGTTTGTGGCTGAGCCCTGTATCGAGATCGAAGCCGGCCGCCACCCGGTGGTGGAGGCGCGCCTGGCGGAAACGTCGGCTGGCGCCTTCATCGCCAACAGCACCCGGCTCAACGCCAACACGCGCATGCAGGTCATCACCGGCCCCAACATGGGCGGCAAATCGACCTACATGCGCCAGGTGGCGCTCATCGTGCTGCTGGCCAGCATGGGCAGCCATGTGCCCGCCGCCAGCTGCCGCCTGGGGCCCATCGACGCCATCCACACCCGCATCGGCGCGGCCGACGACCTGGCCAACGCGCAATCCACCTTCATGCTGGAGATGGTGGAGGCCGCGCAAATATTGCACGCCGCCACGCCGCACAGCCTGGTGCTGATGGACGAGATCGGCCGTGGCACCAGCACCTTCGACGGCCTGGCGCTGGCCAGCGGCATTGCCACGCACCTGCACGACAAGACCCGCGCCTTCACGCTGTTTGCCACGCACTACTTCGAGCTGACCGAACTGCCCGCCAAAGCGCGCCACGCGGTCAACATGCATGTGAGCGCGGCCGAATCGGGCAGCGACATCGTCTTCCTGCACGAAATCGCCCCCGGCCCCGCCAGCCGCAGCTACGGCATTCAGGTGGCGAAACTGGCCGGCATGCCGGCCGCCGTGCTCAGCCATGCGCGCCACGCGCTCGAAGCCCTGGAGGCACGCGCCGGCGAAGGCAAGTTGCAAGTGGAACTGTTCGCCGCGCCGCTCGCGCCCGAAATGCTCGCGCCCAGCCGCGTAGAAGCCGCCTTGGCCGCCATCGACCCCGACAAGCTCAGCCCGCGCGAGGCGCTCGATGCGCTGTACCAGCTCAAGGCAGCGATGCCAAAATCTTGACCCGCTTGGGTTCCCGCCACATGGTGGCACAACGCACAAAAGCAGCCGACCGACCGAGACCGATGGGCCGCAGACCGCATTGGGTCCTGCAGAGTCCTCACCACCGAACACATTGGGTCCTGCTTTGCCAGGTGCGCTGAACACCTACAAATCCTTAGCCGAGCCGAGCCGCCCCCGGCTTCCAGCCCCAGACCTGTACCGGGCTGTGGCCCTTGATGGCCTGCGGCCCGAGGTCGGTGAAGAGGCGCGGCTGGGCCAGTTCGTCCACCACGGCCTGGGAGCAGATCACCGGGTGGCCCAGCTCCTTGGTCAGTCCCTCGATGCGCGAGGCCACGTTGACTGCGTCGCCAATGGCCGAGTAGTCGTGCCGCGCTTGCGAACCCAGGTGACCGACGATGGCTTCGCCCACGTGCAGGCCTATGCCGATGGCGATGGGTGCGCGGCCTTCGGCCTGCAACTCGGCGTTCAGCCTCTGCAACGCTTCCAGCATGGCGCGGGCGGCGGCGAACGCGGCCACGCTGGGGGTGGCCATGTTTTGCGGCGCGCCGAAAATGGCCATGAGGCCGTCGCCCATGAAGCAGCTGATGGTCCCGCCCTCGCCGTGAATCGCCTGGTTGACCTGCTCGAAATAGCGGTTCAGCAGGGCAATGACGGCTTGTGGCGCCAAGCCCTCGCTCAGCGTGGTGAAGCCGCGGATGTCGGCAAACAGCACGCACACATGGCGCAGCTCGCCGCCCAGACCGACGGGCAGGCGGCGTTGCAGAATTTCCCGCATCACCGGCGGGCTGACGTAGCCCGCAAAGGCCGCACGCAGGCGGCGGCGCTCGCCCATTTCCTGCAAGGCGCCCAGCAGCCAGCGCCCGGCCAATGCCAGTAGGCCGACCAACAGCGCCGCCGCGACCGGCAGGTACCGGCCCTGGTGCAGCAGCAGACTGGCGGCGCCCAGCAGGCCCATACAAAAAACAACGGCTAGCGCAATCAATGCCTGCAGGCGCAGCTGCACAAACCATAGCAAACTGCACAACAGTGCCAAGGCGGCCACCCACAGCCCACCCACCGGTTCTGCCACCCCCCCATTCAACAGCGAGCGCAGGATTTGCGCATGCACCAGCACGCCAGGCACATTGCGGCTGTTGTCCGTCTCCCAGCCGGCCAGATTCACCGGCTGGATCAGCCGGTCCTCAAATGGGAGCACGCTGCCCAGCAGCACTGGCTTGCCCGCAAAGGCCTGGGCCAGTTGCGCCACATCGCCCGCCTCCACCCACTGGTTCACCTGCTGCAGAGGGATGTAGAGCGGGTAGCCGCCCAAGGCGTAATTGATCAGGCCGGGTTGAGGAAACGCGCGCGGCTTGAGCTTGCGCAGCATCTGACCGGCCAGCGAGGGAATTTGCCGGCCGCCTGCGCCCAGGCGTTCGTTGAAGCGGCGCACCACGTGGTCGGCATCTGGCGCCAGCAGCAGCGAACCGGTGCCGCCAGCGCCGGCCAGGGTGACAAAGGGTGGATAAATGGACAGGGGTTTGCCGGTACCGTCGGCCGAAGTGCCCAGCACCACCGGGACCAGCGGCCGCGCCGCCACCAGGCCGCTCAGCAGCTTGGCGTCGCTGCCGGGCAGCACCTTGTCAAAGGATCGGCTGGGCAGCGCTACGTCGAGCCCGACCACCGATGCCTTGGCCAAGGCCATGCCGCGCAGAAACGTGCCAATGTGGCCATGCCACAGGGCGAAGGGCTCGGCAAACTGCTGCAGGCTGGCCTCGTCGATACCGACGATGACCACGTCTTTGCGCACCGGCTGGGGCGCATAGCGCAGCAGCAGGGCTTGCTGGGCGTCCAGCAGGCCGAACTCCAGCGGCCGGGCCAGTGGCGTGCCCAGCAGCAAGGCGGCCCATGCCAGCACCAGGGCGTAGCCTATCGAGAGGGTGTGCCTGGGATGCACCAGCACTTACTGCGCTTACTTGTTGGCCAGGGTGCGCAGCTCCGGCAGGTCCGGCCGCTCTTGCGCCAACTGCAGCCAGAGCTTGTGGGCCTCGCTCAGAAACCGACCCTGCTCCAGCAGTGAGGCATAAATCAGTCGGTCGGAAAACGGTGCCTGCGGCCCAGGCCGCAAGGCCTCCATGCGCTCACGTTCCTGCGGACTGCTGAGCGAAAAATACGAGGAGCGAACCAGGCTGTTGGCCCCCGGCACCTGTAGCGCCAGGCGCCATACATAGTTCACGCCGGGCTGCAACTGCAGGCTGTCGTCCAGCACCAACTGGTTGCCCTGCACGGTGGTGGACAGCAGCAGCTTGTCGTTGCCCTCGTCGTGCAGCTCAAACTGCACGCTGCCCGCACCGGGTGGCCGCGTCCACGCAAAGGTGGGGCGGGTGCCGAGCACCTTGCCGGTGGGCTCCAGCAGCTTGAAGCGGTCCATGCCCGGCCCGCGCATCACCATGCCGCCCAGCACTACGCGGCCATTGGTGGTCTGCAGCCGCGCGGTTTCGGCCGCCACCACCGATGAACGCAGGGTGGCGCCGGCGCCCGCCACAGACTGTGGCGCTGTCGCCCCCAGCGTGATGTGCGCCGGACCGCGCAGCTCGAATTCGGTGCCCGATTGCAGGTAGACAAAGCTCAGCGAGGCACCGTTGTCCAGCAGGATGTCAGCGCCGCTGGCCAGTTCGGACAGCAGCGCCACCGGCTTGCCACTGCGCTCGGGGGCAAATACCACCGCGCCTTTCACGTCGGTGACCAGCGCCACGGTCTGCGCACGGGCGCCCAGCGCGCACAGGCAGAGCGCCAACAGCAAAAACCAGCGGATAGGGCGGGTTGTCAGCACAGAACAGTGGGTGTAGAAAATGGGGTTGCTCGTGAAGGGTGTCATCGCGCAGGGTCGCCAAACAGCGCATACGGTGCCCAATAGAAAGGGTGGCTCCAGCGCCCGTTGCCCAGTGTCCCGTCGAGCATGGCCAGCTGGGCCTGGCGCAGACTCTCGCCGCGCGACACCGCGCCCTTGGCTTGGGCGGAAAAGGTGGCGCTGGTCAGGGCCGTGGCCGATTCCGATTCCACCGCCCAGTGCGTGGCCAGCACCGAGCGTGCACCCGCAAAAAAGAACCCCCGCACCAGGCCGGACATGGCGGCCCCGCCCTGTTCGCCCGCTGCCGTGTTGCAGGCCGACAGCAGCACCCACTGCGCGTTCAGGCGCAAGCCCAGCACATCGTCCAGCTCCAGCAGCGGAGATTCACGCTCGTCGCTGGTGGCCGCCATGGCCAGCGAAGGCTTGGAGATGCCCGGCAGTTCACCGGGCAACAGGCCGTGGGTGGCAAAGGCCACCACGCGGCGGTCCAGCAGATTCGCATCCAGCACGGCGCGGCGCGTAGCCTGGGCGCCCAGCAGCAGGTCGGTCTTGGGGTTCGCACCGAGTGCAGCGGCCAGTGCCAGCAGTTCGGTCCGGGTGTCGGGCAGGGCCGGCATGTCTGCATAGCGGAACCCCCATTCGGCGTCGTAGCGCGTGGCACCCGGCTGCAGAGGGGTGTTCGCGCTCGGGGCCTTGCCGGCTTGGGCGTTGAATAGCGGGTCACCAAAACCCATCAAGGCCTTGGCCGCCACTGCGGGCTGCGCCACCCGGCGCAGAGCCAGCAGCGCCGAGGAAGAGGGCAGCTGCGTCACCGCCATCTGGCGCACCAGCCAGGCGGGCGCCTGGCTGGGCTGCGGTGGCTGGGTCACCAAGGCCGCCAGTGGCAAGCTGGCCAGCGGGCCGTCGGTGGCGATGAGCAGCGAACGCACATCGTGCAGGCTGGGCTCGATCGGGCCCAGCAGGTCTTTGTACAGCGCGTACAGCTGGGCGCTGGGCAAGGCCGGCTCGCGCCCGGCCGGTGCGCTGCCCAGGTCCAGTTGGTCACGCAGCAGCGCCACGCGCCGGGCGAGATCGGCCCGCGAGACGGCCACGGCACTGAAGGCCTTGCGGCCGTCCGCACCCAGCAGCCAGACCAAAGTGGCGCTGTCGGTGGGGTAGAGCACCAGCAGCGCCTCGCCGGGACTCAGGAGCTGGCGCAGCTGGTCGGGTCGGGGGGTGCTGGGCGTGACCAGGTCGGCGTAGGCGGGGAACTGCTTGGCAATCAGCTCGCGCTGGGTGGTTAGCGCCGTACGCGCGGTACTTATGCCGGTTTGCTGGGTCTTGATGCTGTCGCGCAGTACCTGCCGGCGGTCGGCAACAGCCTTGCGATCGGGCTCCGGCAAGGACTTGAATTCGGCCGACTGGGCCTGGCGACGCAACTTGTCTTCCTCGTCCAGGCCTGTCTTGAGCGTGGTGACCAGCGCAGACACGGCCTGGCGCTGGGTCTGTTCCTGGTCCAGCAGGCTACGCAAGGCCGGTGTGCCGGCAAGCACGCGGGCCGTGCTGTCGGTGATGGCGCGCTGGGTTACGCCCAGGCTGCTGCGGTCGGCCAGTTGCAGGGCGCGGTCGCTCATGGCCGGGTCCACCGCCTCACCTTTCAAAGCCCTGTCGGCGACGAAGCGCATATATTCATCGAAGGCAATACCCAGCACATAGCCGCGCACACCGCGCAGATCCAGGTCCAGCCAGCCACCGGGGTTGTCCAGCGTCGCGGCGAACAGGGTTTCGTAGTCCACCATGGCCAATCGCAGGTCGCCGCGCAGCAGGCGCACCAGGCCGCGCATGCCGGCGGCTTCCTGCGTTTGCGGGTGGTTGCTGCCATACAGGCGGTTGCGGTAGCGCAGCGAGCGCTCGGCCAGCTCCAGCGCCTCGTCCAGACGCCCGTTCTTGGCCGCCAACAGGGCCAGCAATCGCCAGTCGGACGCGCGGGTGTGGGCCAGGGTGTCCGGCGGCATGCTGGCCAGGAAGCCACGGTAGGAAGCATCGGCCTCAGGCCAGCGTTTGAGGCCGATCAGGGCGCGCACGATTTCCTGGCGCGCCAGCCAACCGGTGTGGCTGGCGGCACTGGCGCCAGCGCGCTGCAGCATCTCCTCCGACAACTGGGCTGCGGCCAGTGCCGCGGCAAACTGCTGGGTGGCGTTCAGGCTGGTGGCCAGGCGGTAGTTCCAGCGGGCGCCCAGGCCGTCGCCTATCTGGCCGGAGCGCCACAGTGCCAGGTTGGCCTGGGCCACCTGGATGGCTTCCTGCGGCCGGCCATCGCGCACCAGCGCGTAGGTCAGCATGCCCATGGAGCCGTCGAGCCGGCCGTAGGCGTCCAGCACGTCCGGGTCGCGCGGCCCGGTGCTGTGGCTGCGCGCGGCCTGCACGACAGCGCGGCCGACGCCCACAGATTCACGCAGCGTCGCCACCATCGCCTTCTGATTGCCTTGCCGACCTTCTATCTCGGCGCGTACCTGCAACCGGTTGACGGCCAAGCCTGCGGGCGCCACGCCCTGGCGCTGGGCCTGCGCTGCCAAGTCGTCGGCGCGTGACCACAGCCGGGCCATGAGGGCGCGGTCATTGCCCTGGGCGGCGAAGTAGGTTTGGCGCAGCGCAGCTGCGGCACGCTGGCCCAGCGAAAGGCTGGAATCCGTGACGAAAGCCTCGCTGACCTCCAAGGCCTTGCCCGAACTGCCCCAGGTAAATTCAGCATCCAGGTAGGTGGTGATCCAGCTCTCACCGCCTGGGCGACCGCGCCCTGCGTCCACCAACTCGCGTGCCGTGGCAATCAGCCGGGCACGTTCTTCCAGCAACAAGGCCGCGCGGTACTGTCTTTGCAGCGCGGCGTATCGGGCATCCGGTGCACCCTGCGCATCAGGCAGAGGCTGAGCAAGCAGGCGGGTGGCTTCGTCGCGGCTCAGGTTGCTGCCGCTGACATCGCCTTCGTCCAAGCTGGACAGGCTGCCAGCGTCATCGGCGTCGCTTTGAGCGAGTGCCGCCAGCGGCAGCGCCAAGCTCAGTGCCAACAGGACCGTAGTGAGCCCATAGTGGACCCTGCGGTGTCGCTCGGACAGTGCATGCACAAACGGACCCCCAGGCAACCGAAGTTGGCAAATCTTAGCGCTGACCGGCAACGACTGTCAATCCGAAAGTCGCAGGAAACGCTATATATTTAATAGCTTATGGCGCATACTACACCTGCGCTAGAGCGGATATTTGACCTCTATTTCGCACTACTGAGCATCCCACGCGGACACTCTCAAATGAACGCTCCCTGCTCGCCGTGCACGCCGGCAAGCGCGCACGCTGCAGCCTGGCTTGGCTGGGGTGCCACAAGGCCGCTTACTGCTGGCCGAATGGGTGCTGGACGACCGCGCGCGGCCTGGCGAAGGCAAACTGCAAGTGCACCTGCTTGCCCCGCCGCCCGCACCCGAAATGCTCGCGCCCAACCCGGTGGAAGCCGCCCTTGCCGCCATCGACCCAGACAAACTCAGCCCGCGTGAGGCGCTGGAGGCGCTGTACTTGCTCAAGGGCGCCGCACGCAAAGCTTGACCCCTAAATTTTCATGCCGCATGATGGCATGACGCTTAACAGGAGCCATGCCATGTTGAAAGAAGTGGGCGCCAGCGGCCAAATCTCGCTGGGCAAGAAGTACGCCGGGCAGCTGTTTGACCTGCAAACCTTGGCTGACGGCACCATCACCCTGCAACCCGTCAAAGTGGTGCCTGCCACCCCATCGGTGCAGGAAGAGCCCGCCCGCTATGGCACGCAGCCTGCGCCCACCGCGCAATGGGCCGAGCAGCACGCCGAGCAAATTGCCCAGTACAACGCCTGGGCGTCTGAGCGCGAACCCTACTCACAACGCGTGCGCCGCTGGCGCAGCGAAGGGGTATGAGTGGCGCGCTTCGACATCTACCCCAACCCCATAGAGCCCGACCGGACCGACTTCCCCTTTGTGCTGGAAATCCAGAGCGACCTGCTCTACCAATTTGTCGAGCGCGTCTGCGTCCCGCTGGCCCGGCCCGGCGCTTTTCCCGGCATGACCGAGCGCTTCAACCCGGTCATCGCGGTGGGCGAACAGACGGTGCACCTGCACCCCTTGGGCATTGCCGTTTTCTTCCAGTCTGAATTGCGCCAAAGCTGCAAAAACGCCAAAGCACACATGCTGGAAATAGAAACCGCACTCGACATGCTGCTGCGCGGTTACTGAGCCCCACCCCTATGACCCCCCAAGACTTCATCGCCAAATGGGGCACGCCCGGCGGCGTCCCCGGCCCTGCCTACGCGCTCAACGAGGAGCAAGGCGCGCAAAGCCACTTTCTCGACCTGTGCGAGCTGCTCGGCGTGCCCAAGCCCGGCAGCGCCGAGGGCTACCGCTTTGAAGAGAAAAGCACAGTCATCGGCGGCAAGACCGGCTACGCCGACGTCTTCATGCGCGGCGTGTTCGCCTGGGAGAACAAGGCGCCGGGCAAGAACCTCGATGCGGCCCTCAAGCAACTGCTCACCTACAGCCTGGCGCTGGCCAACCCGCCCATTTTGGTGGTGTCCGACCGGCTCACCATCCGCATCCACACGCAGTTCACCGGCCACCCGAGCGAGACGCACGAAGTGCGCATTGCCGAGATGGACCAGCCCGAAAACCTGGCCCTGCTGCGCCGCATCTGGCTGGCGCCCAAAAGCTTCAAGCCCCGCCAGACCAGCCGCGACATCACCGAAGCCGCCGCGCAAAGCTTTGCCGCCCTGGCCGAAAGCCTGCGCCAGCGCGGGCGTGCGGCGGCCGATGCCGCACCCAGCGATGCGGCGCCCGACGCCCATGCAACCAGCCAGCAGCACCGCGCCAACGAAGTCGCCCACTTCCTCACGCAGTGCCTGTTCTGCATTTTTTGCCGAAGACGTGGGCCTGCTGCCCGGCCACCTGTTCGAGCGGCTGCTGAACAACAAGGGCGCCACGCCCGAGCGGCTCACCCAGGGCCTCTCGCAGCTCTTTGCCGCCATGCAAAGCGGCGGGCTGTACGGCGTGGACGATATTCCCTGGTTCAACGGCGGCCTGTTTCAGACCATCGCCGTGCCCCAGCTCAGCGCGCCAGACTTGGCCGAACTGCGCCGCGCCGCCGAACTCGACTGGAGCGCCATCGACGTCTCCATCTTCGGCACCCTGTTCGAGCGCGGGCTCGACCCGGCCAAGCGCAGCCAGCTTGGCGCGCACTACACCGACCCGGCCACCATCGAGCGCCTGATTGACCCGGTGATTCGCCGGCCACTGCTACAAGAATGAGAGCTTGTCGCGCAAACCATACAAGCGCTAGCGGCCAAAATCACCAAAAAAGGCGACAAGCACTACCGCGCCGCGCACCAACTCTTCATCACCTGGCTCGACCGCCTCAAGCACTACCGCGCGCTCGACCCGGCCTGCGGCAGCGGCAACTTCCTGTTCCTGGCCTTGAAGTGCCTCAAAGACATCGAGCACCGCAGCCACCTGCGCGCCGCCGAGCTGGGCCTGGACCGCGAGGCCGACCTCGTCACCGGCCCGCACAACGTGCTCGGCATTGAACTGAACGAATACGCCGCCGAGCTGGCTCGCGTCACGGTGTGGATCGGCGAGCTGCAATGGCGGCTCGCGCACGGCTACGAATTCAAAACCAACCCCGTGCTCGACACCCTGGAGCACATCGAATGCCGCGACGCCCTGCTCGCCTGGCCCGCCGAGCCTGCGGAATCTGACCCCACTTTCCCGGACGCCGCAGCGCAGGCTTTGGGCGCCACCCGCACAACGCAGGCTTTGGGCGTCACCCACGCGGCGCAGGCTTTGGGCGCCACCAGCGCAGCGCAGGCTTTGGGCGCCACCAGCGCAGCGCAGGCTTTGGGCGCCGCCCACGCGGCGCAGGCTTTGGACGCTACCAGCGCAGCGCAGGCTTTAGGGTCGGATCACGATTTCGCACAGCGAAACTCGGGCTCCGACCCCAAACCCGGACCACCGCCCACAGCCGCCAACCCCCACGAGGCCTCCTGGCCCCGCGCCGACGTGGTCATTGGCAACCCGCCGTTTCTGGGCGACCGAAAGATGATCAGGGAACTGGGCGAGGACTACACCGCAACTCTGCGAAAAACTTACGCTGACCGCGTTCCCGGTGGCGCCGACTTGGTCTGCTACTGGTTCGACAAGGCCCGCGCGCAAATCGCCACCGGAGCTTTGCAGCGCGCCGGCCTGGTCGCTACCAACTCGATCCGCGGCGGCGCCAACCGCAAGGTGTTGGACGCCATTTGCGCCCAGACGCGCATCTTTGAGGCCTGGAGCGATGAGCCCTGGGTAAACAACGGCGCTGCAGTTCGTGTTTCGTTGATAGCGTTTGGCCAATCTGAGCAAGATTCAACACTCGATGGTCGACCGACCCAAAACGTAGCCTCTAACCTCACGCCGCTCGACCACTCCACAAGCAGCGATCTCACTGAAGCCCGCAAACTACATGAAAACAACGGAACCTCGTTTATCGGGACACAGAAAAACGGACCGTTTGATATTCCCGGCGAACTTGCACGCCGACACTTCCCCTTCCCCGCCGGCCTGACTCCTGCCGACACCGCGCACCAGCGCACCGAGGCGGTGGCAGGCGGCACGCTCATCCCGGCAGATTTGTCGGCCGATTTGCCCAGCGAAGCGCCTGGCGCCACCACCGACCAAAACTTAGAGCCAAATCGGCCCCCAGCGCTTATCCCACGTTCGCAAGCAGCTATCAAAACCATAACGCTGCGCGAAACCGCCATCGCCATCGCCCAAGCTGCGCAGCGCCTCAATACCCTGCGCGAAGCCTGGCTGAACCCGCCCGAATGGACAACGCGCGTGCCCGAAGTGGTGCCGCTGGGCCTGAGCGCCTCGCCCTACCCCGACCGGACGGTGGCCAAAGCGGGCTTCGAGAAAGAGCTGGCCCAGCGCACCCTCACCAAGCTCTACAACCAGCGCCCCGCCTGGCTGGCCGCCGCGCATGCGCAGCTCGACGCTGCCGTGGCAGCGGCCTATGGCTGGCTCGATTACACGAGCGACATGGCCCATGATGAAATCCTGCGCCGCCTGCTGGCCCTGAACCTCGCGCGCAGCGCCGCTGCGAGCGCCTGATTTAGAAACGGAATGCCATGCCGCCACGCCCTGCCACCCTCCACGACAGCGGCGACGGCGAAGACCGGCCCGTGGACGTGCACGCCCCCGAAGTGCCGGCCAGCGTGCGCCAGGCGGTGCTCGCTATTCAGCAGCCCGGCGACCAGCTCTGGCGCTGCCCGCGCCGGTCGGCGCCGCGCGGGGCGCTGGGCATTCTGGGCATGGGGCAGCGCGGCGTGGTGATCGAGTGGTGGCTGCTCGATGCAGGTGGCGATCTGATCGAAGCGTTCTGGGAAGAATGACCAGCATGCCGCCCAGAGCGCCGACATGCTCCTCATAGGCCGCGCCACTGTCGGTCTTGGCCGACAGCCATGCGCCGGTGCAAGGTCTAGCATGGTTGCCGCACCTGGACATTCACACGCTCGGGTGTTGCCACGTTTGACTGCCCACCCTCCCGTGCCGACGACAGCCGCGAACGCGCAGAAAACCCCCAGTCGACGCGGAAGAACAGGACGAGGCATGCAGATAGGAATGATTGGTTTGGGCCGTATGGGGGCCAGCATGGTCACCCGCTTGCTGCGCGGTGGGCACGCTTGCGTGGTGCACGACCACAATCCGCAGGCCGCAAAGCCGCTGGTGGAGCTGGGAGCCACAGCCAGCGACAGCTTGGCTGATTTCGTCTCTGCCCTCACCGCGCCGCGCGCCATCTGGCTGATGGTGCCGGCCGCCGTGGTCGACGGCGTGCTGGACGATCTGCTGCCGCTGCTCAGCCCGGGCGACACCGTCATCGATGGCGGCAATTCGTACTACCACGACGACCTGCGCCGCGCCGCTGCGCTGGAGGCCAAGGGCATCCACTACCTCGACGTGGGCACCAGCGGCGGCGTGGCTGGCCTCACGCGCGGCTACTGCCAGATGGTGGGCGGGAAGGACGAACCGGTTGCCCGCCTGGCGCCCATTTTCGAGACACTCGCACCCGGCGCCGGCGCGCTGGCGCCCACGCCTGGCCGCAAGGCGGGCAGCGGCACCGCAGAGCGCGGCTGGCTGCACTGCGGCCCGCACGGCGCGGGCCACTTTGT
>ERZ724525.1305-NODE-1305-length-14698-cov-7.300553_pt1 | contig 14698 bp, 10 predicted proteins | sample MGYA00376058_ERZ724525 | MGnify/ENA primary metagenome ERZ724525 (study PRJEB28724, sample SAMN07190888) | wastewater metagenome | isolation source: influent of sewage treatment plant in Hong Hong | place: USA: Christiansburg, Virginia | collected 2016-03-01 ... | reverse complement strand
CGCTGACATTTCACTCCGAGCAAAGGGAGTGAATTCTGAATAAAAAAAGCCGCGCTCCCCCGAGCGCGGCTTTTACTTTGAGGCGGCTGCTGACCGTACGCGTAGCCAGTGGCCGCCCTCCCCACCTCTCGTTTACTCAGCCTTCTGGCCGATTTCGAAATTGGCCATCTTCTCCAGAGCACGCACCATGCCGGAGTGATCCCATCCTGCGCCGCCATGGGCCACGCAAGTGTTGAACAGCTCTTGAGCCATGGCAGTGTTAGGCAGCGAAACGCCCAGCTGACGTGCGCTGGACAGAGCCAGGTTCAGATCCTTCTGGTGCAGAGCAATGCGGAAGCCTGGATCGAAGGTGCGCTTGATCATGCGTTCGGCGTGCACTTCCAGAATCTTGGAAGAAGCAAAACCGCCCAGCAGAGCTTCACGCACGCGAGCAGGATCAGCACCGGCGCGCGATGCGAACAGCAGGGCTTCAGCCACGGCTTCGATGTTCAGCGCCACGATGATCTGGTTAGCCACCTTGGCTGTCTGACCATCGCCGTTGCCGCCAACCAGAGTGATGTTCTTGCCCATCTTTTCAAACAGGGGCTTGACGCGCTCGAATGCAGCGTCGGGGCCACCGATCATGATGGACAGCGTGCCGTTCTTGGCACCGACTTCGCCGCCGGACACCGGTGCGTCCAGGTATTGCGCGCCAACCGCTTCGATGCGCTTGGCAAATTCCTTGGTCGCCACGGGCGAGATGGAGGACATGTCCACCACGATCTTGCCGGTGCTGCCCTTCAGGCCAGCGGCCACGCCGTCTTCACCAAACAGCACTTTTTCCACGTCGGGAGTGTCGGGCACCATGATGAAGATGATGTCAGCGCGCTCAGCAACGCCGCGTGCTGTGGTGCACTGAGTCGCGCTGGTTTCAGCGATGCTGGCAGGCACCTTGCCGTGCGTGTTCACAAACAGCTGGTGGCCAGCCGAGATCAGGTGGCCGCACATGGGCGCGCCCATGATGCCCAGACCGATAAAGCCCAACTTGAGGGACGATGCGTTCATGGTGTACTCCTAACTATTCTTGATATCAAAATCGATAGCTGACAGCGCTTGTCCAGCAAGCGCTATACGGCTTATGCAGCGACTGCAGCTTTCTTCCAGCCGCCAATTTTTTCCAGCCAGCCCAGGCCCGATTCGGTGTTGCCTGCAGGCTTGTATTCGCAACCGATCCAGCCGTCGTAACCGATACGGTCCAGGTGTGCGAACAGGAAGGGGTAGTTAATCTCGCCAGTGCCGGGCTCGTTGCGACCAGGGTTGTCTGCCAGCTGAATGTGACCGATACGGCCCAGCTGCTTTTGCATGGTGGCAGCCAGCTCGCCTTCGGTGCGCTGTGCGTGGTAGATGTCGTACTGAACGAAAGCGTTAGCGGCACCCACTTCGTCCAGGATGGACAGAGCTTCATCCGTGCGGTTCAGGTAGAAACCGGGGATGTCGAAGGGGTTGATGGGCTCAACCAGCAGGCGGATGTTGGCGGCGCTCAGGGCAGCTGCGGCAAAGCGCAGGTTTTCCACAAAAGTGCGGCGCACCACGACAGGGTCAGAACCTGCAGGAACCTTGCCAGCCAGGCAGTTCAGCTGAGGCACGCCCAGAGCGTGGGCATAGGTCACAGCCTTGGCAACGCCAGCGCGGAATTCGTCAACGCGGTTGGGGTCGCAGGCAATGCCGCGCTCGCCAGCATCCCAGTCGCCAGCGGGCAGATTGTGCAGAACAATCTTCAGGCCAGTGGCGTTCAGACGCTCTTGAATTTCTTCCACGGTGTGTGCGTAGGGGAAGAGGAATTCAACGGCTTCAAAACCTGCGTTTGCGGCACGTTCAAAACGCTCGAGGAAAGGCACCTCGGTGAACAACATGCTCAGGTTGGCAGCAAAACGGGGCATGGTCTTGTCTCCAGATATCTCGTCAAAAGGGAAAAAAGGACAGAGCCTGCGCTCTGTCCTTGGATGCTGTTAACCCAGCAGAGCCAGTGCGCTAGGCGCGTCGGCCTTTTTAGTGGCCAGGTCTTCGAACTCGACCACGTTGTCGATTTCGGCACCCATGGAGATGTTGGTCACACGCTCCAAGATGCACTCGATCACCACAGGCGTCTTGTGCTCTGCCATCCAGGCTTCAGCCTGCTTCATGGCGGGAGCAAAGTCTTCGGCGCGGTGAACGCGGATTGCCTTGCAACCCAGACCTTCAACGACCTTAACATGGTCAACACCGTAGCCACGGGTGACATCACCCTCATCCACGTTGATATTGTCGAACGCCAATTGCACGCAATAGTCGATCGAGAAAGCGCGCTGAGCTTGACGGATCAGACCCAGGTAGCTGTTGTTCACCAGCACGTGAACGTAAGGCAGCTTGAACTGCGCGCCCACGGCCAGCTCTTCGATCATGAACTGGAAGTCGTAGTCACCGGACAGGGCCACAATCTTGCGAGCGGGGTCAGCAACGCGCACACCCAGAGCAGCAGGAGTAGTCCAGCCCAGAGGGCCGGCTTGACCGCAGTTGATCCAGTTGCGTGGCTTGTACACGTGCAGGAACTGAGCACCGGCGATCTGCGACAGACCGATGGTGGACACGTAAGTCGTGTCGCGGTCCAGCGAGTTGTTCATGCACTGGTACACGCGCTGTGGCTTCATCGGCACGTTGTCGAAGTTCGTCTTGCGCAGGAACTCGACGCTGTTCTTACGGCCCTGGCACTCAGCAACCCAGGTCTTGCGGCACTTGAGCTTGCCAGCAGCCTTCCACTCCTTGGCCACGGCAACGAATTGCTCCAGAGCAGCCTTGGCGTCAGAGACGATGCCGTAGTCAGGGGCGAACACGCGGCCGATTTGTGTGGGCTCGATGTCCACGTGCACAAACTTGCGACCCTTGGTGTAAACCTCGACCGAACCGGTGTGGCGGTTGGCCCAACGGTTGCCGATACCGAACACGAAGTCCGAAGCCAGCATCGTGGCGTTGCCATAACGGTGGCTGGTCTGCAGACCGCACATACCGACCATCAGAGGGTGGTCGTCAGGGATGGTGCCCCAGCCCATCAGGGTGGGGATCACGGGCACGTTCAGGATCTCGGCCAGCTCGACCATCAGATCGGAAGCATCGGCGTTAATCACACCGCCACCGGAAACCAGCAGAGGACGCTCAGATTCGTTGAGCATCTCGATCGCCTTCTCAGCTTGCTTGCGCGAAGCTGTGGGCTTGTACGCAGCCAGGGGCTCGTAGGTGTCGATGTCGAATTCGATTTCAGCCAGTTGCACGTCGATGGGCAGATCGAGCAGCACAGGACCTGGACGGCCGGAGCGCATCAGGTGGAAAGCTTGCTGGAATGCGCGGGGCACTTGAGCAGGTTCCAGCACGGTGGTCGCCCACTTGGTCACTGGCTTGGCGATGGAAGCAATGTCCACAGCCTGGAAGTCTTCCTTATGCAGACGCGAGCGGGGAGCTTGGCCGGTAATGCACAGGATTGGGATGGAGTCAGCGATGGCCGAGTACAGGCCAGTGATCATGTCGGTGCCAGCAGGGCCGCTGGTGCCAATGCACACGCCGATGTTGCCGGCGATGGCACGGGTGTAGCCTTCAGCCATGTGGCTGGCACCTTCCACGTGACGGGCCAGAATGTGACCGATGCCGCCGTGGTTCTTCATTGCGGCGTACAGCGGATTGATGGCCGCACCTGGCACACCAAACGTAACGGTTACACCTTCTTTTTCGAGCACCAGGACTGCTGCTTCGATCGCTTTCATTTTGGCCATGAGGGTCTCCTTAAAACTGAGTTGAACTTTAGTCAAGACCTTTGCTTGCCGGAAGCCGCTTACAGACCATAAAATTTATTCCACTGAAGAATAAATAGGAGTCAAAACGATGGACAAACTCGACGCGATGCACATGTTTGTGCGGGTGGTGGAGACCGGCAGCTTCACCAAAGTGGCGCAAGAATTTGCAACCACGCAGCCTACGGTCACCAAACAAATTGCGGCCATGGAAGCGCGCCTGAAAGTGCGCCTGCTCAACCGCAACACGCGCGGCGTGAGCATGACGGAGGCCGGCGCGCTGTACTACGAGAAGTGCAAGATCATCGTCAACGATGTGGCCGAAGCAGAGAACGTCGTCAAGGTGCGCCAGACGCAGGTGCAGGGTCAGTTGCGCATCGGCAGCTCGGTCGCCTTCGGGCGGCGCGTGCTCATTCCGCTGGCCATGGACTTCATGAAGCACAACCCGCAGGTGCAGGTCGACCTGAGCTTCGAGGACCGCTACACCGATCTGGTGGCCAACGGCATTGACGTGGCGCTGCGCCTGGGCAAGCTGGCCGACTCATCGCTGGGCGCGCGCATGCTGGGGGTCAACCCCTGGGTGCTGGTCGCCTCCAACACCTATCTGCGCAAACACGGCACGCCGCGCCGCCCCTCAGACCTTAAAGAGCATTCCACGCTGATCTACAGCAGCGTCCAGGGCAACGACATCTGGCGGCTACGCAACGCCAGCGGCGAGCCGGTATCCATTCCCGTCACCGGGCGGCTGCGCTCCAACAATCTCTCGGCTCTGCTGGCTGCTGCGCGTTCGCACATGGGCATCGCAGCCCTGCCGCGATACGTCGCCCAGGATTCGCTCAAGGATGGTCGCGTGGTCGAGGTGCTCAAGACCTGCCGCCTGCATGAGCAGGAGATTCACGCGGTCTACCCCTCGCCGCGACTGGTACCGCAGAAAGTGCAGTCTTTCATTGCCTTTATGCAAGGCAAGTTTGACGACGCATGGTGGGAAGAATTACCGCGCGGAGGATGATGGGAGGCTGATTCTGCAAACGAATCAATTCCGTCAGAACGCTATCAATAGCAAAGCAGCTACCGCTTATTCAGCGGTAGCTGCAGATTTAAAAGACCATGAAGTCTTTTAGATTCAAGCGCAAGGCGCTATGAAAGATGCAGATCAGAGCACCAGAATGGCGCGGAAGTCATTGACATTGGTGTGCGTCGGGCCGGTAATCACCAGGTCGCCAATCGCCGAGAAATAACCATAGGCATCGTTGCGATCCAGATGGTCGCTGATGCGCAGGTTCTTCTCGGCGGCACGCTTCAAGGTGCAGGGCGAAACGCGGGCACCGGCGTTGTCTTCAATGCCGTCAATGCCATCGGTGTCAGCAGCCAGCGCCCAGACCTTTTCCTGCCCTTGCAGCGCCTGCGCCAGACCCAGACAGAACTCGCCAGCACGGCCGCCACGGCCCTTGGCTGCGCCGGGCTGGCGGGGGCGAATCGTCACCGTGGTTTCGCCACCCGACAAGATCACGCAAGGCTTGGCAAAAGGCTGACCATGTTTGGCCACGGCACGCGCCAGTGCGGCGTGCACCTTGCCCACTTCGCGGGATTCGCCTTCCATCTCGTCCGACAGCACATGCACAGCCATGCCCGCTTCACGCGCGGCAGCGGCCGCCGCTTCCAGTGATTGCTGGGGCGTAGCGATCAGGTGCACGGTATGGCCTTCAAAGCGAGCATCGCCGAGCTTAGGCGTTTCCAGCTGACCGGCTTCCAGTGCAGCGCGCACGGAATCGGGAATGCTGATCTGGTAGCGATTCAGAATCGCCAGCGCGTCGGCGCAGGTTGATGCATCGGGCACTGTGGGGCCGCTGGCAATCACAGAAGGATCGTCGCCGGGCACGTCGCTGATGGTCAGCGTGACCACCTTGGCAGGGAAACAGGCCGCAGCCAGACGACCACCCTTGATGCGCGAGAGGTGCTTGCGCACGCAGTTCATCTCGCCAATGGCGGCGCCACTTTCCAGCAGAGCCTTGTTGATGCGTTGCTTCTCGGCCAGATCAATGCCTTCGGCGGGCAGGGTCAGCAGGGATGAGCCGCCGCCAGAAATCAGGCAGATCACCAGATCGTCGGCAGTCAGCCCCTGCGTCAGCGCCAGAATGCGCTCGGCAGCAGCCAGACCTGCAGCATCAGGCACGGGGTGAGCAGCTTCCACCACTTCCAGTCGCACAGGAAGACCTTCGGGGCGCGGTGGAATATGAGCGTAGCGGGTGACGACCAGACCAGACAGCTGCGCATCTTGCGGCCACAGCGCTTCAAGCGCCTGAGCCATAGAGCCACCGGCCTTGCCAGCGCCCAGCACCAGCGTACGGCCCTTGGGCGGCTTGGGCAGATGGCGCGCCAGCCCCTCGATGGGCAGGGCATTGCGCACCGCCACCTCATACAGATGACGCAGGAAACCCGCAGGGTCTTGCTGAGGAGAAGGTGCGACCGCGACCTGCGCGCGCGAGGATGTATTCTGTGCTTGCATAGTTGCGCATTGTGCATTCCGGCTTTTTTGCCTCACAGACACCCCAACGTCATAACACTACTGATCTTTGCTGCATCAATGCCGCAAGTCGTTGTGCCGCATGGGTTTGCGCGCTTTCACGCAGCTTTTCGTCACCGGTTATCAAGATAAACACCATAACCGGTGGACAGAAACTGTATACAAAATTAGTCTTCAACCGCTATGATGAATTTATGGAAACTTCCACCACCAGTTTCATTGTTGACAGCCTGACCAAGGCGATCGTCGAGCATCGTCTGATGCCCGGCACCAAACTGGCCGAGCAAAAACTGGCCGATCACTTCGGTGTCTCCCGCACTCTGGTTCGCCAGGCGCTGTTTCAGCTCTCACAAAACCGGCTCATCAGGCTGGAGCCTGCGCGTGGCGCTTTTGTCGCTACGCCCTCCGTGGACGAGGCGCGTCAGGTCTTCGCCGTGCGCCGCATGCTGGAGGCCGAGATGGTGCGCAGCTTTGCATCGCAAAGCACTGCCGCCAAGATTCGCGCGCTCAAGCAGCATGTGACGGCTGAAAAAAAGGCCATGGATGCCGAAGACGTGGGCCAGCGCACTGAGCTGCTGGGCGACTTTCACGTGCGCATGGCCGAGCTGATGGGCAACGAAGTGCTGGCACAACTGCTGGGGGAGTTGATTTCACGCTGCGCCTTGATCACGCTGATGTACCAGTCTGCATCGGCGGCCGAGCATTCGCACGAAGAGCACTCCGACATCGTCACCGCACTGGCGGCAGGCGATGCCGAACATGCGGTGCTGCTGATGCAACAGCACCTGGACCACGTGGAAGCAGGCCTGACCTTTGACCGCGATCTGCCAACGAACGACTTGTCGATGGCACTTTCATCTGTATCCCTATGATTTACGATTCCACCGCCTCCTACCCACGCGACCTGATTGGTTATGGCCGCAACACGCCGAACCCCGAATTTCCCGGCAAAGCCCGCGTGGCTGTGCAGTTCGTACTGAACTACGAAGAAGGCGGTGAGAACCATGTGCTGCATGGCGACCCCGGCAGCGAGCAATTCCTGTCGGAAATGTTCAACCCCGCCAGCTATCCCGCTCGCCATATGAGCATGGACGGCATCTATGAATACGGCTCACGCGCCGGCGTGTGGCGCATTCTGAAAGAATTTGAAAAGCGCGGTCTGCCGCTGACCGTGTTTGGCGTGGCCACCGCCCTGCAAAAGCACCGCGAGCTGGCTCAGGCCTTTGACGAGCTGGGTCACGAAGTGGCTTGCCACGGTCTGAAGTGGGTCCACTACCAGAACACGCCCGAAGAAATCGAGCGCGCCCACATGCAGCAATGCGTGGAGATCTTTGAAGAGCTGTACGGCCATGACGGCGACCACGGCCTGGGCTGGTACACCGGCCGCGACAGCCCTAACAGCCATCGGCTGGTGGCCGATACCGGCCGCTTCACCTACGACAGCGACTACTACGGCGACGACCTGCCCTTCTGGATGAAGGTTGCCAAGACCGATGGCGGCACCCACAACCAGCTGATCGTGCCTTACACACTGGATTGCAACGACATGCGCTTTGCCCTGCCTCAGGGTTACTCGTATGCAGACCCTTTCTACCAGTACCTGAAGGACACATTCGATGTCCTGTATGCCGAAGGCAGTGCCAACGGCGACAACGCCCCCAAGATGATGAGCATCGGCATGCACTGCCGCCTGCTCGGCCGTCCCGGCCGTATTACAGCGCTGCAGCGCTTCCTCGATCACATCCAGAAGCACGACAACGTGTGGGTGTGCCGCCGTATTGATTTGGCTCGCCACTGGGCTGAGCGTTTCCCCTGCAAGGATTGATTGCATCATGGCTTTGACCCTGGAACAACTGAATGCCGCTGACGCGGCAACCGCCATCGAATTGCTCGATGGCCTGTATGAGCATTCCCCCTGGATTGCCGAAGCTGCGCTGGCTCAGCGCCCCTTCAAATCCATGGCTCACATCAAGTACGCCATGGCCCAGGTGCTGGCTGAGTCCAGCAATCAGGCCAAGCTTGACCTGATCCTGGCTCACCCGGAACTCGCCGGCAAGCAGATGGAAACCAACACGCTCACGGCCGAATCGACCAATGAGCAAAAGAAGGCAGGCCTGACGAACTGCACACCCGAAGAGCTGGCACACATTCGCAAGCTCAACGCCGAGTACGGTGCGCGCTTTGGCTTCCCCTTCATTCTGGCTGTGCGCGGTGCGCGGGGTCTGGGTCTGAACAAGGCCGAGATCATTGCGACCTTTGAGCGCCGCATCTTCAACCACCCTGCATACGAGCAGGCTGAAGCGCTGCGCAATATTCACCGCATTGCCGAGATTCGCCTGAACGACAAGTTCGGCTACGAACCGACTCTGGGCAACGAAGTCTGGGACTGGCAAGAACGCCTGTCCACCAACAGCGACCCAGGCTACGCCGAAAAGGGTCAGCTCACCGTGACCTACCTGACAGACGCTCACCGTGCCTGCGCCCAGCGCATCAGCCACTGGATGCGTGAAATCGGCTTCGACGAAGTCGAAATCGACGCCGTGGGCAACGTGGTGGGCCGCTATAAGGCCGCCACCGAAGGCGCCAAGACCCTGCTGACCGGCAGCCACTACGACACCGTGCGCAACGGCGGCAAGTACGACGGCCGTCTGGGCATCTTCGTGCCCATGGCTTGCGTGCAAGAACTGGCCAAGCAAGGCAAGCGCCTGCCTTTCAACATTGAAGTCGTGGGCTTCTCTGAAGAAGAAGGCCAGCGCTACAAGGCTACTTTCCTGGGCTCTGGCGCTCTGGTCGGTGACTTCAAGAACGAATGGCTGGAGCAAAAGGACGCCGACGGCATCACGCTGCGCGAAGCCATGACCCACGCCGGTCTGTGCATTGACGACATCCCCAAGCTGCAGCGCGATCCCGCCAAGTACCTGGGCTTTGTCGAAGTGCACATTGAGCAAGGTCCCGTGCTCAACGAGCTGGATATTCCTCTGGGCATCGTCACCTCCATCAACGGCAGCGCCCGTTATACGTGCGAATTCATCGGCATGGCCAGCCACGCAGGCACCACGCCCATGGACCGCCGCCGCGACGCCGCAGCAGGCGTAGCCGAGCTGTCGCTGTACATCGAAAAGCGTGCTGGCCAGGATGGCGACAGCGTGGCCACCATCGGCCAGCTGAACGTGCCCTCGGGTTCGGTCAACGTGGTGCCCGGCCGCTGCCAGTTCTCGCTGGACCTGCGCGCCCCCACCAACGAACAGCGCGACGCCATGATCAACGACATCATGACCGAGATGGCTGCGATTGCCGAACGCCGTGGCCTGCGCTTCAGCACAGACTTGTCCATGAAGGCGGCTGCTGCGCCCAGCGCCCCCGAATGGCAAAAGCGCTGGGAAAACGCTGTGGAAGCACTGGGCGTTCCCCTGTTCCGCATGCCTAGCGGTGCCGGTCACGACGCCATGAAGCTGCACGAAATCATGCCCCAGGCCATGTTGTTTGTGCGCGGCATGAACGCCGGTATCAGCCACAACCCGCTGGAAGCCTCCACCTCTGACGACATGCAACTGTCCGTGGACGCTTTCACCCACCTCCTTAACCAACTGGCTCAAGAACAGCAATGACCAACATGAATCAAGACAAGCAAGCCACCTACGCCGCCATCGATGCATGGATCGACGAGCACTTCGACGAAGAAGTGAAGTTCCTGCAAGCCATGGTCCAAGTGCCCACGGATACGCCTCCCGGCAACAATGCGCCTCACGCCGAGCGCACCGCCGACCTGATCAAGGACTTTGGCTTTGAAGCCGAAAAGCATGTCGTGCCTGAAGCCGATGTGAAGGCCTACGGCATGGAGTCGATCACCAACCTGATCGTGCGCCGCCAGTACGGCGTTCAGGGCGACGGTGGCAAGACCATCGCCCTGAACGCCCACGGCGACGTGGTGCCCCCGGGTGAAGGCTGGTCCAAGGACCCCTACGGTGCCGAGATCGAAGACGGCAAGCTGTACGGCCGCGCTGCTGCCGTGAGCAAGAGCGACTTCGCCTCCTTCACCTTCGCTGTGCGTGCTCTGGAAGCCGTGGCCAAGCCCAGCAAGGGTGCCGTGGAACTGCACTACACCTACGACGAAGAGTTCGGCGGCCTGATGGGCCCCGGCTGGTTGCTGGAAAAGGGCTTGACCAAGCCTGACCTGATGATCGCTGCTGGTTTCAGCTACGAAGTCGTGACCGCTCACAACGGCTGCCTGCAGATGGAAATCACCGTGCAAGGTAAGATGGCTCACGCCGCCGTGCCCCACACCGGTGTGGACGCACTGCAAGCCACCGCTGTGCTGCTGACCGCTCTGTACGGCGAAAACGTCAAGTACAAGCAAGTCACTTCGCAAGTGCCCGGCATCAAGCACCCTTACCTGAACATCGGCCGCATCGACGGCGGCACCAACACCAACGTGGTGCCCGGCAAGGTGATGCTCAAGATCGACCGCCGCATGATTCCTGAAGAGAATCCCGTGGAAGTCGAAGCCAGCATCCGCGCTGTGATCGCCCAGGCCATCGCCGACTTCAACACGCAAGGCGGCTACACCGGTGAAGACGCTGTGCGCGTGGACATCAAGCGCCTGCTGCTGGCCAACGCCATGACGCCCCTGGACGGCAACAAGCCTCTGGTCGATGCCATTCAAAAGCATGGTGAAGCCGTGTTCGGTGAAATGCCTCCTTCCGTGGGCACCCCCCTGTACACCGACGTGCGCCTGTACGTAGAGCGCGGCATTCCCGGCGTGATCTACGGCGCCGGCCCCCGCACCGTGCTGGAATCCCATGCCAAGCGCTCCGACGAGCGTCTGGTACTGGAAGACCTGCGCCGCGCCACCAAGGTGGTTGCACGCTCGCTGGTGGACCTGACCGCATAACTACATTTCGCTTGAACGCATAGCCTGTACCTGCCTGGGTAGAGGCTTTTTAAGGAGCCTGGATTTTTCAGGCTCCTTTTTTGTGACCGGTGCATGGCAGCGCCCTCACACCATCGCAAGGGCCCCAGGCCTGGCCCATTGATTGCACAGAATGTGCCGTGACTTGTCGTGATGCATCGCACAAGCACTGCATCGCAAGAGCCTGAAGGGCTTGAGCCCGCTGCAGGCAACCCTTCCAGCCTGAGCTTGCGTCCCTGACCGGGCGACCTGCGACTCCACCAGCCAAGACCCTCGCCAGACGACCAGCCACAAGCGCCTGAAACGCGCTAATCCCATCACAGCATCAGCTTTGTCCCATCGCAGAACTCCGCCCGCCAAAATGCGCTTTTACCAAGCACTGCTGCAATAGCGCGCGTTGTGCGATTTTTCTGTGGGTTTCGCAGTAGTAATCAAGTCTTGACTCACTCTGCACCACCCTGTTTTCAGAAGTGAAATGTTTCAACTGCCATGACCTGCGCGTGCATAACTCGCTTTATTTCTTGATGAAAGGCATATTGCGCAATTTTTGCTATTAATTCAGTAGCACTAAATTATTTAAAACAAACAATTTCAAGCAATTAAACCAATTAAATATATATAAACAAAGCGATACAAGCTCCTATTTACATAGCAAGACGACAATTCCCATGAAATTCATGCAGAAATGACATAACCTAAATCTTTGAAACCTGTTAACGATTTTTGGACAGGGTTTACCGGGAGATATTCGCGTTTTCGCTCTGTATACACTTTTTGTATGGATTGACGCAGCGGCAACAGCTGTGCGCCAACCTGATCCCAATATGGAGTGAGGAGACATTTTTTATGACATCCAACGTGCATCCCGTCGATGAAGTCTTGCCAGCAGGCAAGCTGACCGCACTTGGTCTGCAACACGTGCTGGTCATGTATGCAGGCGCAGTGGCAGTGCCACTGATTGTGGGCCGCGCCCTGAACCTGCCTCCAGAGCAGGTCGCGCACCTGATCTCTGCCGACTTGTTCGTCTGTGGTCTGGTCACCCTGATTCAGGCCATGGGCGCAACCCAGTGGTTCGGTATCAAACTGCCCGTGATGATGGGCGTAACCTTTGCCTCCGTGGCCCCCATGGTGTCCATGGCGCAAAGCACAGGCGGCAACGCCGGTGCAGGTCTGATCTTTGGCGCGGTCATTGGCGCGGGGGTGATATCCATCCTCATTGCGCCCATCATCAGCCGCATGCTGCGCTTCTTTCCGCCTGTCGTAACCGGCACCATCATTGCGGTGATCGGTATCAGCCTGATGCGCGTGGGTATCAACTGGATCTTCGGTAACCCCGTTGGCCCAACAGCGCCTTCCGTGCCCAACCCCGAGCACCTGAAGTGGCTGGCCGAAGCACAGGCCATGGCTGGCGCTCCTGGCTCCGTCCTGCCTCCCGTGCCCAAGGGCTTCTCGGTACTGCCCACCCTGCCTAACCCCAAGTACGCGGATCTGCACGGTGCGGCTGTGTCGGCCATCGTGCTGGTGTCCATTTTGCTGATCGCACGCTTTGCCAAGGGTTTCCTGGCCAACATCTCGGTGCTGATGGGCATCTTGATCGGTGGCGTCGTCTCCGTGGCCATGGGCTTGATGAACTTCGACAAGGTCGCCAAGGCCGAGTGGTTCACTCTGGTGCTGCCTTTTGACATCGCCTACCCCGTGTTCGACCCGATCCTGATCCTGACCATGTCCCTGGTCATGGTGGTGGTGATGATTGAATCGACTGGCATGTTCCTGGCACTGGGCGACATGGCCAAGCGCGAAATCACTCAGGACGAACTGACACGCGGTCTGCGTACCGACGGTCTGGGCACCCTGATTGGCGGTATTTTCAACACCTTTCCCTACACCAGCTTCTCGCAGAACGTGGGTCTGGTGGCGGTGACCGGCGTGCTCAGCCGCTGGGTTTGCGTGGCCGGTGGTGTCATCCTGATTGTTCTGGGTGTGCTGCCAAAGATGGGTGCCCTGATTGAATCTCTGCCTACCGTGGTTCTGGGTGGCGCTGGTCTGGTGATGTTCGGTATGGTGGCCTCCACAGGCATTCGCATTCTGGCCAACGTGGACTTCCGCAACAACAAGCACAACGCCATGATCGTGGCAGTGTCTATCGGTGTAGGAATGATTCCCTTGGTTGCGCCTAATTTCCGTCAATGGATGCCTCACTCCATCCATCCACTGATTGAATCCGGTATCCTGCTGTCTTCGATTACCGCTCTGGCACTGAATCTTTTCTTTAACGGCGCCGCCAAAGACAACACCGCTGCAATCAACGCAGCTCGCGAGGCAGACGCTCACTAAACGTCAAGCCCCTTGAATCAGCCGGCCTACCCGCCGGCCTAAGCCCCCTGCTGCATATCCATGCGCCAGGGGGTTTGTTGTCGGTGCAGTTCAGGCAAAACAGACCTGACCCAAAAAGCCTCTCACCATCCGGTAAGCTCAGAGACGCAACCTTGCTGATAAATTTCGTATGACACAAAACCTGTCCTCCGCCGAACAAGCCCTGCGCGATGCGGCCCGCGAATACCACCGCAGCCCCATCAAAGGCAAGATTTCCGTCACCCCCACCAAGCCCCTGTCCAATCAGCGTGACTTGTCTCTGGCGTACTCGCCAGGTGTGGCATATCCCTGCCTGGACATCGAGGCGGATCCCTCTACTGCCCATGAGTACACCTCGCGCGGCAACCTCGTTGGCGTGATCACCAACGGCACTGCAGTGCTGGGGCTGGGCGATATTGGCCCTCTGGCCTCCAAGCCCGTGATGGAGGGCAAGGGCTGCCTGTTCAAGAAATTTGCCGGTGTGGACGTGTTCGACATCGAACTGGCCGAGCGTGACCCCGACAAGCTCATCGAGATCATCGCCAGCCTGGAGCCCACGCTGGGCGGCATCAACCTGGAAGACATCAAGGCGCCCGAGTGCTTCTACATCGAGAAGAAGCTCAAGGAGCGCATGAACATTCCGGTGTTCCACGATGACCAGCATGGCACCGCGATCATCTCGAGCGCCGCCCTGCTCAACGGCCTGGAACTGGTCGGCAAGGACATCGGCGAAATCAAGATGGCCGTCTCGGGTGCCGGCGCTGCCGCCATCGCCTGCCTCGACGTCATGATCGGTCTGGGCGTCAAGGTCGAGAACATCCTGGTCTGCGACTCCAAGGGCGTGATCCACAGCCAGCGCGCCGATGCCCTGGCCGGCAAGCTCGACGCCTCCAAGCAGCGCTTCTGCCGCGACACCGACAAGCGCACCCTGGCTGATGCCATGGTCGGCTGCGATGTCTTCATGGGCTGCTCGGCCCCCGGCGTGGTCGACGCCGAGATGGTCAAGTCGATGGCCGACAAGCCGATCATCCTGGCACTGGCCAACCCGGAACCCGAGATCCGCCCCGAGATCGCCAAGGCCGCGCGCCCGGACTGCATCATCGCCACCGGCCGCTC
>ERZ724525.1302-NODE-1302-length-14709-cov-4.811724_pt1 | contig 14709 bp, 20 predicted proteins | sample MGYA00376058_ERZ724525 | MGnify/ENA primary metagenome ERZ724525 (study PRJEB28724, sample SAMN07190888) | wastewater metagenome | isolation source: influent of sewage treatment plant in Hong Hong | place: USA: Christiansburg, Virginia | collected 2016-03-01 ... | reverse complement strand
GTTCGACCGGACCGGTGGTAAACGCCATTTTCGCTTCGAAGAACTCTTTAGCCTTGGCGGAATCATGAGCCATCACTGGAGTTGCCATGGTCATCCTCCCGATGAATCGTGAAGTGTCTATGGTTTTCGCATCGGTCCGGCATCCCATGCTCCAGCAGGACACCGTCCTCGCGTCGTAGGGTCTGACTTCTCACGTTAGAGAGTCTCGAGTCTCTATGCAAGCGCTGATCGTCCCTTCCGTCGAGTTATTCTTACTGCACATTCACGGTGATTGAATCAGGTGCAGATCCATCAGTATTCGAAAGCGACGCGGTAGAGCGCCGGCGTCATCTCCACGCCGAGTTGCCCCAACTTCTCTTTCATGGGCGTGACGCTCTTCTCATAGGCCTTCCACTACACTGTCTCATTCTGCCAGACAGCCACATTCATATAGTTGAACCGGCTCTCCGGCTTGATACTTGTGTGAAACGTGCCGCTGATGAATCCCTCCTGCTTCGTGATGTGCTCTTTGACGTCTTTCCACCACTGCACGAATGCTGCTTCCCTCGCAGCGGGAACCGAAAACACATTGATCAATGTGACCGGCATGATGCGCCTTCTTTCGCCTTATCGTTTTGCAGGCCTGTCACACAGGGCCGAAGCGGCAGGCCTGCCCAAATTCTCCACGATGGCCTTCATCAGGCAACCCGATGCCTGAATGGTGACCCCGTCGCGCCTCATCTGAGCCAACAACAACGTTCCTGCTTCATCAATGAAACTCACGTCCCGGAGATCGACCCGGCATTGCGCCGGATCGGGAAAGGCCGCCATCAGCCAGCATTGCCGGAGCTCCTGAACCCAGGGACCGACCAGACGCCCGGAAAGCGTGAAGGTGATCCCTGGATGCTCGTTCGACACCGTAATTTTCAGCATGGTCGCCCCAGCCTCCGCGCGACGCGACTCACCCTGCGACTTACAAGCTGCGGAATGCATACGCCGGCTTGCCTGCCTCCGAGGGCTGAACCTTCGCCGTTTCACCCAGCCACTTCGCGATCACTCCATCCAACGACCCCTTGCCGCCACCGATGATGGCCAGCACGACACTCATCGCGATCACGAGCAGGTGATATTCAAACCCTTCGCCTTGTTGTTGCCCGAACCAATTCATGAAGAAGCCTTGCGGCAAGTGCACGGTCAGAATGGCGCCGAGCATGATGACGACAAAGCTCGCTGCCGTGAATCGCGTGAACAGACCCGCGATCAATCCCAGACTGCCGAGGGACTCCCCGATGATGACCAGAAACGCAATCAGCCAGGGCAATCCCATTTTCTGCGTGAAGAATCCCATCGTCCCTTCGAAGCCGAATCCTCCGAACCAGCCGAGCAGCTTCTGTGCGCCGTGGGCAAAGATCACTCCGCCCAGAACCACCCGCAAAATCAAACCTGCCCAGGAATCATCTGTTTTGAAAAATGTGTACATGTGGCACCTCCTATGTGTTGTCGAATGATTTACCGCTTGTGTCGTGGCATCCCCACTCGCTGCCAGACCGGCTGTCTGATCCAATCCCTGACGAACAGACCGAGGGTGACGAGGGGAAGGCCTGCTAACAGTCCGTACCACCAGAGCCACACCGTCGCGCTTTTCATGGGTTCACCCTCCCTTCTCTCACTGCGTTGTTATGTCTCGGTATCAGCAAAGGCCGTTCCTCACGGCATGCTTCGGCGAAGATCCCTCTAACGCATTCATATCACGCGAGAATTTATCCTCATCTGCACCGCCGTACGCTAGGGATCGATTCCCGTGACGACGCGGCCGCGACGAAGTCTCGTCAGGTGACGATGGGCGTCGTCACGGTTCCACGGGTGGGGGAGTCGCGAGTGTGAGCGGGACGACAAAACAGAAAGGCCACGCCGTTCTTAACGACGTGGCCTTTCGATCGACGGATCGACCGCTCCGTATACATCTCTCCGCCGGTTACGACTCTGACTTTCTGAGGTCGATTACCGTTCCGTGCTCATCCAATTCCACAATGACCTTCGTGCCTTCGGCGATCGGCTTGGTCTTCACTTCCATCCGATCCAGCGGGAAGACCTGCTCGCCATCCGGCGTCCAGAGTTTGATTTCTTTCTTGGTGAGGCCCGCATAGATCAGCTTCCCGGCAACCACACGATGCGCTCCCAGCCGGTTCTTCTGCTTGCCATGATGATCGATGACCAGGTTTTCCTCGTTTAACCACAAGGTCACCTCATCACCCACCGCTGCATCGGGCGGCGCCGTCTTCGTGCTGATCGTGTACCGGCCAACCGGTGTCTGCACATAGACCAATCCTGATTGAATCTTCGTCACCTCACCATTCAAGGTCAGGTGCGAGCCGGACAACGTATGAGGATGTTCATCAATCTCTAGTTCCACCGTGAGGCGATGAATATCGATGACCTTCCCGGCTTCGTTCAACTCGATCGCGATGGACGTGCCTTCGTCCACGCCCGACAGTTGCGACCGCCCTGTCTGCACGGCAAAGGTATGTTCTCCTTCCGGCGTCCAGAGCTTGATCTCTCGTCTGTCTAACGACGCATAGGCCAGCTTGCCGGACACGAAGCGATGCGAATGAGACGCGTCGCCTTTCCGATGCACATCAACCACCACATTGTTCTCGTTCACCTGCATCACGACTTCCTCACCCACCTCCAGATTGTTCGGCGCCGTGGCAGAGGCAATACGCACGCGACCCCACGAGGTCTTCACGGTCAGGAGGTCCGGCTGTACCTGGGAGACAACCCCGGTCACGTTCATGTGGGTACCCGGTCGGTGCGTGGTTCTGTCGCCGTCGCTGGCCCAACCAGGCGCTGCGGCCAGCAACAGCCCCACGAGCATGGCACCTGACAGCGACTGTGCTCCAGACCAACGCGAGTGTGGACGTTCTGTTGAATGACGATGATTCATCATGGCTTCCTCCTTGGTGTGATGTTCCTCTTGTGGTCCCCGCATCACCCCTGGTCATGCGGTCTTGCCTGGTTGTATGGCAAACCGCATTCCAGCGGAACGCATGCCTGGAAGCGATGGTGCAACTCATTGAATCACCGCAGGAAGAAACCGATAGGGGGGAGGTGTGTCGGGAAGCAGAATGGGGAAGTGACGAATAGGTTACGACGAGTGTTCGTCATGTGACGACACGGCTCGTCAGTGTCGGTACGATCAGCCGATCGCGCTGGAGGGAGCCCCGTAGCCGATGGTGGACCTTTTTGCCAGAGACAGCCCCCAGGCAAATCGGTCCACCGTGAGCAGACGACTTAGTGATCTCCGTACCGGTCCATCAACTTGCGGAGGTGCTCCACCGCTTCGGCCTTCTGTTCGGGGCGGAGCGTCGCATGCCAATCCGCGACCTTCGGCAACACACGCTGCATCACGCGCTTCTGTTCAGCCTGGTGCCGATCCATCAGTTGGGTCAATTTGGCCTGATCCAAACGATCGCTCTGCACCTGCGCAATGACTTCTTCCATCATCGCCTTATGCTCTGACTGCGATTCAGCTCGAGCCGCCACCATTTCGTCCCTCACGGCCATGAGTTTCGCTTTTTGCTGGTCGTCGAGATCCAAATGTTTGGCGATCTTGCTCGTCATCCAATCAGCGCGTTCCGTCGGCGTATGGTGACGGTGGCAGCCGGCACCGACCAGTGCCCCGGCTAGCACCAGTGTCCCGATCGCAACTCGAACTGTGTTGTGCATCCTCATGCTGTCCTCCGTGAAATGGGTGTGAACTCCGCGCGACGCTTTCTCTTCACATTGAATCAGTAATCACGCCGAGGTGGTAGGGGGCACCGGGCAATTATTCGGTAGGGCGAGAAAGACCAAGCTTCTTGATTTTCGAAGACAGGGTAGTGCGTTTGAGGCCCAGGCGAGCGGCCGCGCCGTCCGGCCCGCCGATCACCCACCGGGTGTCGCGCAGTGTCCGGAGGATCTGGTCGCGTTCGGCAGCCTCAAGCGTCGCTGTCGGAGCCGGAGCCTGCCGCGCCTCGAGCTTCAGTTCCTGAAGCGGCACGTGCAACTGCGAGCCTTGGGTGAGGATCACGGCTCGCTCAACCAGATTCTCCAATTCTCGAATGTTGCCGGGCCAGTGATAACGGGATAGGGCTTCCAGCGTCGGCGCGGGAATGGATTCGATGGTTTTCTTCATGCGCGCGGCATAGTGCTGGGCGAAATACCGCACGAGCATCGGAATATCCTCCCGCCGATTCCTCAGCGGCGGCAGGTTGAGCGGAAACACGTTCAGCCGGTAATACAAATCGCTGCGAAACCGGCCTTCTTCGACCAATGTGGCCAGGTCACGATTCGTGGCCGCCACCAGCCGGATGTCCACGCGAATCGTGCGGGTACTCCCCAGCCGTTCGAACTCCTGTTCCTGCAGCACCCGGAGCAGTTTGGACTGCAGCTCCAACGGAATTTCCCCCACCTCGTCCAGAAAGATCGTGCCCCCATGGGCCAACTCGAACCGGCCGACTTTCTGAGCGATGGCTCCGGTAAACGCCCCCCGCTCGTGGCCGAACAATTCACTTTCCAGTAATCCGGTAGGAATGGCCGCGCAGTTGAGTTTGACGAACGTGCGCGCGTGCCGACCACTCAAGCGATGGATCGCCCTGGCGATGAGTTCTTTCCCGGTGCCGGTTTCACCCAGGATCAACACCGTGGCGTCGGTCGGTGCCACGATTTCAACTTGTCCTAAAACCTGCTTTAACGCCCGGCTGTCGCCGATGATGTCGTCGAAGCCGTGCTCCACTCGGATTTCCTCTTCCAGGTAGAGCTTTTCCTCGGTCAACCGGTCTTTGAGCGTGTGGATCTCCTGATAGGCCACGGCATTGTCGACGGCCAAGGCGATCTGGCTGGCCACCTGGCTCAAGAACTCAACATCGTGCTCGCCGAAGGCCTGTTCATGATGACTCGCCAGATTCAAGCAGCCGATCACGCGGTCGCGCGAGAGCAGCGGCAACGAGCACATGGAGCGGAACCCTTTCCTCACCAGGAGTTGAGGCACGTCGTGAGAAAACGCCTTCAGTTCCAACAGAGTGTTGGCAATCGCAGGTCGCCTCCGCTCAAACGCCAGACCAGCGAGAGAACCGGTCACCTCCGACAGTGCCCCCTCGGTCAACGCGCCTTCATTGTCGGGAAAATCGAGCGCATGAAGACGGACGCGCTGCGTCTGGCCGTCGCAGAGAATCACGCTGGCATATTCCTGAGGGATCATCTCGCGCAGACAGAGGCTCACCGCCTGGAACACTTCCCGCAAGTCCAACGTCGACGCGATGGTATTGGTCATGCGCAACAACAGACTGAAGCGATCGCGCTGCCGTTCGACATCCCGCCGTGAGGCTTCTGCTGCCTCGCGGTTCAGCACATTTTCCACCGCCACCGCCACTTGGCGCCCGATCTGCTGCATCAATTCCATATCGGCGATGCCATAGGCCTGCTGTTCGCGGCTCGAAAACTCCAACGCTCCCAATCTCTGCGTCGCAGAGGTCAACGGCACCAGACAGCAGGATTGCACCCCGTCCTCACGCATCAAATCAATCACGTTCGGCCAGCGCGGTTCCGCAGACACGTCACGCAACAACAACGGCTGCTGAGTTTCCCAGACCAGGCCGGCCGGCGTGTCCGCCGGAGCGCTTTCGTGTCCACCGATGATGTCCGCGGGAACATTGGCGCGGAGCGCATGGAGGCGCATGACTCCCCTCCGGGGATCGTGCAGGGACAACCCGACGAAGTTGACGGGCACGACCAAGGGTAGCAACCGCGCAAGATCCTGTACGAGCGCGGACAGGTCGGCATGACTAGCAATGGCTTCCGCCACGCGCAATAACGCACGATACCTGTCGAGGTTGGAAGAGTCGCTCTCGCTCACCGCATTCCTGTCCTGCGTCATCGCAGACTGTGCCCCATGGCGGCACGAAGCAACACTCTCACATCAGTGGCCGGCCACCGCACCGATCAACCTGTGTTGCCGTCTTTGTCCAGATAACTGCGTCATGGCTTCTCACTCGGTTAGTAGCCCGAAAATTTTTCGATTCGAATATCGCCGTCCGCAATGCCCTTGTCTCTGAGCATGGTACGGAGCGCCACGACCATGCCGGGAGGGCCCACGACGTAATAGATCGGCTTCTCATTGTCGACGAGATATTTGGAGAGCAGCGCGGCGTTCAGGTACCCGGTTTCACCGGTCCAGGGGCGGGATGCTGTTGCAGGCTCCGTCATGGTACCCACGAAGCGATAGTGCGGATTCTTGTCCTGCAAGGACTGCAGTTCATCCAGGAATGGCGCATCCTCACGCCGTCGGTTTGAGTAGAAGAGAACCATGGGATGGGGCGACCGTTGCAGCGCCGCCCCCACCACCATGCTGCGGAAGGGCGTAATCCCGATTCCCCCGGCTATAAAGACGGCGGGACGAGTCTGGTCGCTGTGCAGCACAAGCTTGCCGAACGGCCCTTCCATCCGGACGGTTGAGCCGATCGGCATGCGTTGCAATTCGCGCTTGAACGCCGTATCTCGCAGCCGGGTGGCCACCATCAGGGTGGGTTCCTGCGGGGCGCTGGCAATGGAAAACGCTCTGGTGTTGCCGGCCGCGTCAGTCTCGGAGGGCCCGGTGAGCGTCAGATCCACAAACTGGCCGGGCGCGAAAACAAACCCCGGCGGCTTGTCGAAGTGAAACGCCATCGTCCCCTCCGCCACCATGCGCCGCTCGATGAGCGTGAGCGAATATTCCTGATCGTTCATCACCTCACCCATGCCTTCTCCCGCCCGTGACCTGCCACCCGGCAGCCTCTGCGGAGCTCAGAGGGATTTATGCGTCCCGTCGCAGAACGGAGGTTTCTTCGTCATCTTGCACTGACACAAGGCGACGGTTTTTTTCTCTGTCGTGGTGAACTCCATGGGCGTGAAGCTGGTTCCCTTGTGAGATCCGTCACAAAATGGCTGCTTCTTCGAGAGCCCGCAGCGGCACCAATAATAGGTCCCTGCTTCCAATTCCAATACCGCCGGCTGTTTCGCTGCAATCACTGGCTTTTCCATGCGCATCTCCTCCTGGTTGACTGAATGATGTCAGATCCACTTACGTACCTGCCCTGAATAGTCCCGATCGATGAATATCGTGAAACGCAAATCGCTTGCCACCTCCAACAGGCGAACAGCTCGTTCTCTCCCACGTGCCGGCATCACAGACAGGCACCTTGCTGGGGAGAAATGCGCCAAGCTCCGGACGGCGGTTGCTGCAGAAGGGGACAGCATGAATTCGGCCCTGAGCGCTAGAGCACCAGCGGTTTAATTGGCGACACGACCGCATCAGGATTATTTTTCCAGATCGCCTCGTCCGCATCGACATACAGCTCGACTTCGTTGCCGTCCGGATCACGAAGGTAGAGACTCTGACTGACCGTATGGTCGCTCATGCCGTCGATCGTGATGCCGGCCTGCTCCAACTCACGTTTGGCCGTCCGTAGCTCGTCCAGGCTGTCACCGACTTTGATGCCGATGTGGTACAGCCCTCGCCTGCGACCAGGGGGCGGTGCCGGCGCATCACCGACCTGGATCAGCAGCAACTCATGATGCGTGCGGCCGGATGTCAGTGCGGCCGCAGCGCCATTAAAAATCCGCCCGACTTCGTGGAATCCTAACAAGTCGCGGTAGAACGCCAGCGAACGCTGCAGCTCTTTCACGTAAAACACGACATGCCCTAAATAGTGCGCTTTCATCGTCGTGACTCCTTCCTCGGCCTCTCCTGTTATCGCAGGAGCGCCCGCACGGCCGCGTGGGCCAGCACTACGTCAGGCTCCCGTTGCAAGGCATCATAATAGTTCCGGCCGAAGCCATTGCCGTCTTCGGACGGCGTCAACAGGGTCCGCACGGAGCTGATCACCACCGTGATCTCGTCGTGGTTCGAAGACTCTTTATCTTCGGACAACTCATCCAACCGCGCCATCAGTTGGGACAGAGGACGCAACCACGCGAACCAGGCATCCCCGAGGACTAACTGAAAAAATGCGCCATTGGTCGGGATCCGCCCATGCACCCGTTCGTACGACACCCGTTCACCGTCCAGCAATGCCTTATGAAGGCGCAACAGCGCCCGAGAAAGGTGATCCAGATGTGCCGCGGTATGATCCTGACCCGACATGCGTCCGCCTCCCTGCGAATGGCTCTCAGTTATCCCGTCGGCTCACTATCGAGTTGATGCGCTTTGCGCCCACCCCGGGCAAGGGGAGCCGGGGTCACGCGCGCTTCAAGCATGAGCCGCGCCAAATCCGCCGCCCGGGTGACGAGTGCTTCCGCGCCTTCACGCAACTCCCGGCTCTCCTGCACCTCGCGATTGTTTCGCTCCATGTCTTCTGCGCTCCACCCGCGTGAATGGGCGATAAAGGGAAATTGGGGGAACTGACAACCGACCTCGGCGAAAAAGGTCATCAATTGCCCGGCAACGCCCTGCACATTATCCTGGCCGCCCATGATGATGAATGCGGCGACTTTATCTTTCAGGAGATGCCGGTTGGCGATCGTCTCTTGATTCTGGACGCAGTTGAGTCGTTCAACCATTTTGTAATACAGGCTGCTGGCTCCGCCCCATCTGATCGGTGTCGACACAAGAATCACGTCTGCCCAATGCACAATCCCCTCATACACTCGATCCATTTGATCCGACGGGTCCATCTGGGTAATCGAACAGGGCCAGGTACAGGCTTCTGCCGCTTTCGAATAAAACCCTTCGCAGGGCCGGAATGACAACTCCCGCAGCCGAATAAGCTGCGTATCGAGCTGCAGTTGCTCGCGCGCATAGTCCAGTGCGGCTTCCAGTAACGCGTCGGACGCGCTGTACCGTGGCTGATCCATCGTCATAGCCGTAGTGGCAATACCAAGTACGCGGATACGGCCGTCGGCGCGAACGATCGGGCGGGCCAGCGGGTGCGGGAGTTTGGCCGGTTTCTGTCGCTTCGTGACAGGAGTCAGATCGACAAAAACCCGTCCGTCCTCCACCTTCACGGCATAACTCGCGACCCGGTCGCCTTCATAACCCGGCTCGCCCTGGCCGGTTTGGCGATGAAATTTCCAGTAGTGCCAGGGGCAGACGACATAGTCGCCGTCGACCCGCCCTTCACCTAACGGTCCGCCGATGTGATTACAGATTCCAGAGATCGCCGCGAACTGCCCGTCCTGGTAGCTGAGAGCCAGCTTGGTGTTGCCACAGACCACTTCCTGCAATGGCTTCCGTTGGAGTTCCTCGACCGACCCGATCTCTGTCCACCTCGCATCCGGCATGTCACAGTCCTATCGGCTTTTGCGGCAAGGCCGCTCGTCACAAGCGCTTCTCTTCAAGATCGTACACATCGAAATAGGTGTAGGCGGGGCGGTGGCTCGGGACATATTTCGGAATGTAGTCTTCCATATAGGCTTGCACCGCAGGAGCCATCTCGGAGAGACGCAGATCCCGCATCTTGTTATTCCATTCGATGATCGTCTGTCGATCCTGCACCTTGCTATGGGCTTTGAGCCAGTCGCCGAGCTCATCGTCGGTGGCTCCGGTCGCCACGGTCTCCTTGAACTGTTCCGGGCTGATGCCGGTGAAGGTGAACAGCAACGCGGCCAGCGAGCAGGGCCAATAGTTATAGTCGCCGTTGATCCCCACGAGAAACGCCCGGCACTTATCGACACACCGAGCGCCGATGACATACCCGCCCAGCATCTCCCTCGGGCTGCGAGGATAGGTGGTGGTGAGATCTTTCGCAAGCCTGCGCACCTGCTCCAGATTCTTCATGTTGTCGCTCCTTTTCCTGTTCTCGCGCGTGAGGGCTTGGCGAAGCTGATACCCGCCTTCTGGACTTCCTGATAGGGGAGCAGCCAGACCAGCGATTCATCCGACAGGTCGCCTACCTGGATACGGTTTCCCCAAGGGTCGCGAAAATCACATCGGAAATGGGGCTCCATCTTCAGCTTGTACTTTTTGGTGAGCTTGCGCCGGACTTCTTTGATCTGGTCGGCATCGCGGACCATCAAGCCGAAATGCTTCATGCGATCCGGCTGCAACGTCTTCACCTCGAAAATAGCCAGAAACTGATGCTCGCCGAGTTTGCACCAGGCGGCACCCTCTCCACCGCGTAACATTTCCAGGCCGAACACATCCGAATAGAATTTCACGGCCTGTTTGGCATCGGTGACTTCGATAACGATATGGTTGCATCCATAGACGTGAACCGCCATGTCTCTGTCTCCTCACCTGGTTGTCTGCTCGATTGCCTCGAGAAAGGTCTCGACCGGCTGCGCGCCAGACACCACGGTCTTTCCGTTCAAGAGAAAGTAGGGAACCCCTCGGATTCCCAATTGGCGCCCGCGTGCCTCTTCCTGTCGCACCGCCTCGATTCCGTCCTGACTCTGCAAGAAACGACCGACCGCGGCCCCGTCCAAGCCGGCTCGAGCGGCAAGCGACACTAGCACGTCGTGCTCGCCGATATTCAGGCCTTCGGTGAAGTATCCGTGAAACAGATCTTCCACTGCGGCGTCCTGACGGCCCTGTTGTTGGGCGAACCAGATCAACCGGTGGGCATCGAAGGTATTCGGCGTGCGCGCAATGCGGTCGAACGCGAACTCGATGCCCGCACTTACGCCGGCACCGGCAATTCGATTCTGAATCGCCTCCATTTCCCCCGGACCGCCGAACTTCGCTTCGAGGTAGACGCGGCGATCCATGCCGGCCCTCGGCATGGTCGGATTCAGTTGGAACGGGCGCCAAAACACCAGGGCCGATTGGTGCCTCCCCGACGATTCCAGCGCCTGTTCCAGCCGCCGCTTCCCGACATAACACCAGGGACAGACCACGTCGGAATACACTTCAACGGTCAGCACGGGCGCGGTCATGACAAATGTCCCATCTTTCCCGCTTGGTAATCCTGCACCGCTTGAATAATCTCATCACGCGTGTTCATCACAAACGGACCGTACCGGGCAATCGGCTCCGCAATGGGCTGGCCGCTCAGCACAAGAATGGTCGCCTCCTGCTTCGCCTCCAGCACCACTCGCTCACCCCGTTGCCCGAGCAGCCCGATTCTCACTTCGTCCACCGTCTGAGACCCGTTCACCACAACCTGCCCATGGAGCACGAAGAGGGACGAATTGAACCCTTCGGGCAAGTCGAGTTCCATCCGGTGACCTGCTGCCAGACGCAAGTCATACAGATGAACGGGACTGAAGGTCTTCGCCGGTCCGGCCACTCCGCGAAACTCTCCAGCAATGACGCGCAGCCGACCCGCTCCTCCCTCGAGCTCCACCGTCGGAATGTCGCTGTTGAGCAACGTCTGATACCGGGGCGCCGTCATTTTGTACGCCTTCGGCAGATTCACCCACAACTGGACTCCTTCCAAGAGACCGCCCTTTTTCGCAAATTCTTGCTCATGCAGCTCCTCGTGCACCACGCCGGACGCGGCCGTCATCCACTGCACATCACCAGGCCCGATGACGCCTCCGCTTCCGGTCGAGTCACGATGCGCGACTTTCCCGTGGTACATGATCGTCACCGTCTCGAACCCTCGATGCGGATGCTCACCCACACCCAGTCGATGCGTGGTCGGCGGAAACTCCTCCGGGCCCATATAGTCGAGCATCAAGAACGGAGACAGTTGTTCCTCAACCCCGGCGCCTGGAATCAAGTTGCGTACCGGAAAGCCGTCTCCCACCATATGGTGAGAGCCTGCCTGGTAGATTCCCACAAGCTCTTTGCCGTTGATGGTGTCTGTTCGCATGTCGGCCTCCTTTCTTACGCCATCCCCCGCAATGCCTCTGCGAGAGAGGTCGTTCCCCGCACGAGTGACTCGGGACGCTCGTACCTGAGAGCGCCCTTGGAAAATGCGGTGTACATCTCTTCGAACAATCCCGCCGCTTCGATGGAGACCCCGAATGACGTGAATGTCGGGACCACGGCGCTCAGGGGCGCGGACTGCACGGTGACGGCTCGTCCGAGAATCCCGCCAAGAGCAGTAGCGACTTGTTCAGGACTGTACTCCTCTGGACCCGCGAGTTCCACAATCGCATGGCCTCGACCTCCGGCCATCAAACGCTCCGCCGCCACACGCCCGATGTCCCTCGTGGAGATCATCGGGATCGACATCTGCGGTGGAATAAACGAGGGCAACAGGCCCTGGTTCTTGGCGGTCCCGATACCAGAGGCCCAGTTATCGATAAAGTACCCGGGCCGCAGGATCGTGACATTCGACGCCACCGCGGTGAGCCGTTGTTCTCCATACCGAGCGGCGCGTATCGGCCCGGTTCCGTCCGGAAGGTGCGCGCCAATCGACGACAACACCACCACATGCGCAATCCCGCTCGCCTGGACGGCCTCTGCCATCTGGTCGACCCGCCGCCGTTGTTCGGCCAGCCATGACGTCGAGCCATAATTCGGCGGGATCAATAGGTAGACGCCTGATGCGCCTTGCAACGCCTTCGTCAGAGCCGCCTGATCATCCAGCGAGGCCACGGCGGCCTCGGCGCCCTTCGCAACCCAGTTTGCAACTTGATCGACTGAGCGCACCACGACTCGCACCGGCTGCTTATGCGCCAATAGGGTCTGCGCGACGACCGATCCCGTATGTCCTGTGGCACCGAGTACAACCAACATCGTTGTCGTTCCTTTCTTCCCTGAGTTGAGCCGGTGCGCGACGCGCTGAGCCGTCGACTCCCGTCACCGGCAAGAGGAGACGGCCATCCCCCGATCGCCGCACCCCCACTATAATAGTTCTAGTTAGAACGAAGTCAAGCCCAAACATATCGTTTCTTCACAACGGCCTGAATTGATCCATGGTCAACGCCCCCACGAGAGAGGAGCACGATTGAAGTAGTCACCAAGGATAATCTCGTGCCGTCAGAGGAAAGACCTACGGCAGAACCGATGGGGGGACACAAGTGCCACCACACTCACTGGAGGAGGGGAGGCGACGGCCTGCAGGCCATGAGAAACGTGGGACGCGCTATTTCCGGCTCTTGATCGCCCGCTCGACTTCTCGGCCGGCCTCACGAGCCTTGATGGACTCGCGGCGATCGTATTGTTTTTTGCCCTTTGCCAGGGCCAGCTCCACTTTGGCGTGGCCGCGTTTGGAAAAATAGATGCGCAGAGGAACCAGGGTGAGGCCCTTGAGCTGAGTTTTCCCGATCAGTTTATTGATTTCCTTGCGATGGAGCAGGAGCTTCCGCTTACGGAGCGGATCATGATTCATCAGGTTGCCGTGCGAATAGGGGCTAATGTGGCAATGGTTGAGGTACACCTCGCCGTCATCGACCGAGGCGTAGCTGTCCTGGAGGTTGACGCGGCCCTCGCGCAACGACTTCACTTCGGTTCCACGCAGAATGACGCCGGCCTCGAACTTCTCTTCGATAAAATAATCGTGGTAGGCCTTTCTGTTGGTGGCCACGACCTTGTACTGATCGTCTGAATCGTGCGTCTTGGTCATGTTGAGTGGAAGACCGCTGTTTCACTCACGCGCATTTTGTTATGATGCCGCCATGCGCGGGCAGAGCAAACTCGATTCCTTCGGCACCATTCTAACAGGTGTGGCCCATCGATTGGGCTTGGAGAGCAAACTCTTCGAAGCGCGCCTGCGACGCCATTGGCCCGACATCGTGGGTGAACCGATCGCCACGCACACGCGTCCCGACCAAATCCGTTTTAAAAAGCTTCACGTCTACGTGCATAATTCGGTGTGGCTCCAGCAACTCACCTTCCTCAAACCGGTGCTCCTGGAAAAGGTGAATGGGATGGCCGGAGACCAGCTGGTGACTGAAATCGTCCTGCGCATTGGGGAGTTTTCTATCGAGCGCACGGTGAGCCCGCCGACAGCCGCCCTCGATGAGACTCCACCTCAGCCGAGCGCTGAATTGCTCCGTGAAGCCGCACTCCATACGCAGGGCATTCAGGATCCCGCCCTCAGGGATCGACTCGCAGCCGTCATGGCCCAGGCGTTGTCTGTACCGCCGCCGGACTCTTCGCGACGGGGCCCTTAAACAACTGCCGCGAATAGGCGGCGGTAGCCGCGCTATCCTTACCTTTTGGAACAGGCCCGATGCGGCCTTCCTCTTCCTGGTCGTCCAGCCGGTAGAACCCTCGCACCGACCCCTCGAAACCGTCCCGCACCGCCGGGTCTTCGCCCATCACATACTTGTGCAGCACTTCCGGTTCCGTCCACCCCTCGTCGGTGAAGATGTAAATCGCGATGTGCTGGTAACGCCCCATGGGATCGTCCAGCGTCGTCGGTTGAATTTTCATGCTGCCGAAATTCCGGGTTTCCGCCGCGACCTTCCGGAATCGTTCGATCAAGGTTTCGATCTCGGTATCGCTCGTCCAGGACGGGACATGCACCGCGACGATGCTGCGCTCTTGGGAGCCGATGCTATAGGGGGGAATGGACCGATCGGGCCGGCTGAGAAACATGCCGCCCCAGATCAATGCAAAGGAGCTGAACAGGACGCCCAGCGCCAATTTCACCACCGTATCCAGGGGACGCTTGGCGGGAGCTCTCCCCGGAATCCCGGCGGACGGGGGATTCTGGTGGTTCATACCCATGGTGAGCACCGCCTCAAACCGCCGCCGTTCACGGAATTACGACTCGCCCTCTTCGGGCACCCCTTCTTCACGTTCGACCAGCCGCACCACGGCAACAACGCGATCCTCATCACCATCCATATCGAGCAGACGCACCCCTTGCGTGTTGCGTC
>ERZ724525.1293-NODE-1293-length-14733-cov-13.407344_pt1 | contig 14733 bp, 12 predicted proteins | sample MGYA00376058_ERZ724525 | MGnify/ENA primary metagenome ERZ724525 (study PRJEB28724, sample SAMN07190888) | wastewater metagenome | isolation source: influent of sewage treatment plant in Hong Hong | place: USA: Christiansburg, Virginia | collected 2016-03-01 ... | reverse complement strand
TCCTGCCGCCGGGCACTCATGCGTTGCCTCGATTCGTCAGAAACATCATGCACAATATAAACAAAAAACACAACTATGTTCATATTAAAACCAAAGAAAAAGGGCGGCACCGGGGCACCGCTCTTTTCTGTTCGCTTGTTCAATGAAGGCTCAAGGCTGGCGGATGAAATAGCGGACGCTCAACTGACCGTTATCGCCAAAGCGGTACAGTTCAATGGTGTCGATAGCTACCGTGCTGCCCTTGACCTTGTTGCGGTTGTGGCAAGCCACTTCGTTGCCGTTGATGATCGCCGTCACTTCCTCGATTTCGATCTTCGCGTTCTGCTGTTGCCACATGCCTTCGAGCACTGGCCAGCCGTCGCCCAAGGAGCGGCCGACGTATTCGATGCTGAGGCCGCCCGGCGCGAGGCGGCGGTAGTGATCCAGGAAGGCGTCCTTGTCGTTGGCGTTCCAGGCGCTTACCTGGCCATGGAGGAAGGTTTCGATGGCCTCCCGGGTAATCGTGTTCATAGCTTGTCCTCTCGGAGTTGCAAGTCGCTGCCGCGCACATTGCGCGCGGCACCATTACGGCGGTCGGACTCGCCCCAACCGAACCAGTGGTCGGGCTCGCGGGTATCCCCGACACGACGCCAGCGTCCTTCCTGCTGGGCCGTGATCGGAAAACCGCCGACAAAGTCGCGCATCTCACCCTTCGGATCGGGCAGAAACTCCCAGACTTCATCGCCTTCGAGCACGATCCGGGCACTTTCCACAAAGTAACTGCCCGGCTTGTGCACCACCTCACCCTCGATGGAGGTGGTACAGCGCACCTCGCCCTTCTCATTCTGGAAAATGGCGTAGCCCAGGTTGTCGTGGCCGACCATGAAGGAGCCCGCGTCCCAGCTGCCGTCCTGGTAGATCGTGGCGAAAGACCACCAGATGACATGCATCTTGTTCTCCACCACCAGATCCTTGTGGAAGTGGATGGCGCCGCCTTCGGCCAGCCAGGCCTGGTCGAGGGCGATGACGCCCTTCACCGCCCTGCCCTCGCAGGTGCCGGCGACGTCGTAGAGCTGAGACACATAGAAAGTGCCCCAATCGAGTCCCGGCAGGTACCACTGCATACCGTTGCCGATCAGCTTGCCCTGCAGCGCGAACAGGCCTTCCTCCTTCCAGGTGAAGCCCTTTTCCGAGGCGGTGATCATCCACGGATTGCCCGGTTCGCCCTTCAGGCTGGACCACACGGCCGTGCCGCCCTCCAGCGCCCGGTCGGGAAACAGGGTCATGGCCTGGCCGGCCATGCGCGCCCGATCGATACGAATGCTCTCGCCGTCGAGGCGCGACGACTGGTAGATGAACTTGGTCGGGTTGGGGCTGCTGCCCGGCGCATTCACCGCCCGCACGACGGCGTAGATGTGGCCCTCGTCGTCGCGCACACAGCCGAAGGGCATGTGCTTGGTGAGCTTGAGACCAAAGTGATCACGCAGGTCGGCCAGCTTCTCGCCGCTGACCTTCTGCGGGCCGACCAAGCACTGGTAAGCAAAATCGCCCCGCTCGGGAATGGTCTTGAACGTTTTCATCGCTCGCCTCCCTCTCAGTCCCAGATCACCGGAATGGATGAGGCGCCACGCAACTGGCCGCCCTGAATCTGTGGTGCTGGCTGGTCAGGATCGAGTCGCACATTGGGGAAAAGATCGAGGACTGCATTCACCGCTGCCGACAATTCCAGCTTGGCAACGAACTGGCCAATGCACATGTGCGGACCATAGCCGAAGGTGAAGGACGGCTTGAGCTTGCGGTCGATGTCGAACTCGTCGGCGTTCTCGAAAATATCCTCGTCCCGGTTGGCTGAGGCGATCACGCACTGCACCAGCGCGCCCTGGGGAATCATCACTCCGCCAATTTCCACATCACGGGCAGCCTGACGCACCTTTACGGTGGAAGTCGGCTCGAAACGAATGGCCTCGTCGATCAGCTTCGAGACAAGGCTGCGGTCATCACGCACGCGGGCCAGCAACTCGGGGCGCTGCAGCAGCAAGGTCATCACCGAGCTGAAGGTGCGGGTCGTGGTTTCGCCACCGGCGGCCACCAGGGAGCGTACAAAGGTGGCGATTTCCATGTCGTCGAGGCGACGCGCCTCGAACTCCGCGCGAATCAGGCGACTGATCAGATCGTCGCCGCCGGCCCCTTCGGCACGCCGCTGGGCAACCAGTTTGATCACCGCGTCGTACAGTCCCTGACTGGCCGAAACGGCATTCTGGCGGGCCGCTTCCTCTTCGGCCGGATCGTTCTTGGGGCCCGCCAGAATGGTCAAGCCCATCGCGGCGTATTCATAAAAGTCACCGATGTTTTCCTGCGGAAATCCAATCAATGCGTAGATGACGCGAATCGGAAAATACAGGGCGAAATCCATCAGGTCGGCGCGTTTATTGGGCACCAGGGGGGCGATGAACTCCTCGCGGATCGAACGTTCGATCTCGGCGCGCCAGGGATTGACGCTCTGCGGGGTGAAAACCGGCTGTAACAGGCCACGAGCCTTGCGGTGCTGGTCGCCGTCCATGGCGATGATGATCAGTCCGTCACCGCCGAAGAAGGTACCCAAGCCCTTGGCGATAAAACCGCTGGTGAAGGTGGCGGCATCCTGCAGCACCGCCTTGATGTCGTTGTACTTGAAGACCGCATAGGTCGGGTGACCGTGACGCTGACCGGCGTGGGTCGGTACCGACAGACTGGCCATGAAGTCGCCTTCCATAACCGGCGTGGTTTGACGCTTCTCGCGACTTACGGCGTAAAGATCGACATCCAGGCCACGGTAGTTTTTGGACAGGGCCGCAAAGGCCTTCTCAAGTTTTTCGGATCGGTATTGGGTTGCCATCGGGTGTCTCCTTCAGTTTTATCGGTGCCGGTGTCCGGAAGTCCGGCTATCTGGCGCTTCTTTATTTGAAAACACAAAACAAAGAAGTGTCCATATACTTAAAGATGGTAACGCCTGCGCAAACACCTGGATCCAGCTTCGTTTGACCCCAAGTCAAGTCCGGCACCGACACCACAGAAGAGGAAATAATCATGAAGCGGGACGATGTCGCCATTTCCCAAAGCACCCGACCGGGTCCGGACAAGCGCGAAACGATCCGGCGGATTCTTGATGCAGCGCGCCAGGAATTTGCCGCGAAGGGGCTGGCAGACGCCCGTATCGACGTAATCGCCCAGCAGGCGGGCGTGACGAAGCAATTGGTCTATCACTACTTCAAGGGCAAGACGGAGTTGTTTGCCTGCGTACTGGATGAATCCTCGGACAAGGCCATGTCGCACCTCGTGGCCCAGGATCTCGGCCACCTCGCGCCGGTAGAGGCTATGCGCACCTTCCTCGGCGACATGTTCGACCAGTTCCAGCGCACACCGTCCCTCGGGTCACTCGCCCCGGAGGGCATCCGCTTTCATGCCAGCCACACCACGCCCCACGCCAGATTTCCGGAGCTGGCCCCCCTGCTAGACGGGAAGCTGCAGGCAATCCTGGTGCGCGGCGCCGAGAACGGTGATTTCAAGCCGGGCGTGGATGCCAGCATGTTGTTCGCCGCGGCAGGGCTCCTGACCACTGGCGCGTTCACCAGCCCCTATCTGGTCTCGGTACTGGCCGGGCTGGACCCGGACGAGCCCACTGACATGGCAGCTTGGCGGCACTACGCCGTGGATTTCGTGCTGGCCGCAATCAGCATCAAACCGTCGGCCAGACCTGGCCTGCGCAAGACACCGGGCCGGAATGCGGCCCCTGGCTGCAAGCCGGCAAAGCCGCGCCAACTCAGCTGATCTGATCTAAACCTTTCCGAGCCTCCGCCAAGCCGGCTCCACGGTTTCGCCTTACTGCGGCGAGGGAGAGTCGCGGCTGTCGCTTCCAGCTTCATTACGCCAAAAGTTAAATATATACACTTGTGTAAAGTTTGTTCATATTAATCCGATGGCAAGCAATGAAATCTTCAGGCCTTCCGCCTCAACCTGACACAAAGGGAGTGATTCATCGTGCCAAGCGTTTTACGTGAGCTGTCTCTGCGCTGGAAGATCCTGTGCCCACCCGCCTTCGCCCTGCTCTGTCTTGTGATCTATCTTGGCTTCACCGCCAGCGCGTTCGAGTTGAGTCTGGACCGCCTGAGGGAGCTGCGCGATCGCCAGTTTCCGGCCCTGGAGGTCAGCACCGAAAACCTGGCCCTCCTCGACAGCATCGTGGGCGCACTGGAATCGGTTGTCGCCACCGGGGAGCGCGCCCAGCTGGCGAATGCCGATGCGCTGGTTGAGCGCAGTCGGCAAGGCTATGCCCGACTGGGCAAGGATGCGGACATCACCCGGCAACTGGAGTACCTCGACGAGTATTACCGGCTCGCGCGGGACCTTTCTGTACGCATGCTGGACAACACCGGCACACCAGATCCAAACGCCGTTCCCCTGATGTCAAAAGCACTGAGCCAGTACCGGGAAGGCCTGATCGCCCTGAAGAATGCGTCCAAGAGCAAGCTCGTCGGCACCATCGACACGTCGGTCGCCGAGGCCGAACACACGCTCAGCGTCGGCGTGCTGCTGTGCACCTTCGGCCTTGCCGTCAGCCTCACGGTCGGCATCTACGTTGCCACGACAGTCAAGCGCAACGCCGACTCGGTCATTGCCTCCCTGAAGGACATCGCCCACGGCGAGGGCGATCTGACTCGCCGGATAGAGATACGGAGCCGCGACGAACTCGGCCAGGTGGGCATGGCCTTCAACCTCTTTGCCGATCGGCTTCACGACACGGTACGGAAGCTGGTGAAGAACGCCCACGATGTCGGCGAGCTATCGGGCACGGTGTTCGACACCGCCACCACGACCAGTGCGCTGGCCGACGAACAGCGCCAGACGACGGAAGAAGTGTCCTCGTCGATCAACCACATGGCGCTCACCAGCCAGTCCATCGGGCAACATATCAACGACGCTGCGAGCGCAGCCTCGCAGGCCGACCGGGAAGCCAAGGACGGGCGCGAGACCGTGCTGCGCAGCCTGCACGCCATCGAAGAACTCGTTCAGGACGTCAAGGGTGCCACCGACAGCATTCAGCAGCTTGAAAAAGACACGTCCAACATCAGCCATGTGCTTGACGTGATCGGCGAGATCGCCAGCCAAACCAACCTGCTGGCACTTAACGCGGCCATTGAAGCCGCCCGTGCCGGCGAACAGGGACGGGGATTTGCCGTGGTGGCCGACGAAGTTCGCGCCCTCGCCGAACGCACCCAGCAATCCACCCACGAAATCCGCTCAATCATCGACCGCCTGCATGGCAGCACCCATGCCACTGCAGATGTGATGCAGCGAGGCTGGCAGAAAGCGCAATCCAGCGTGGATCAGGCAAAGGCCACCGAGGGAGCCTTCCGGCAAATAGCCGACGCGGTGGCGAGGATGACCGAAAAGAACAAACAGATCGCCGCCATGGCCGAGGAACAGGCCACGGTGACTGAAAGAATTGCCGGCAATGTGACACGTCACCTCGATCTGACCATTCGCAATTCCGACGCCGCCGGCAAGGGGGCCCAGCACGGAAACCAGTTGGCGGCCGTCGCTACCGAACTACGCACCACGGTTGCGCTGTTCAAGGTCTGAAGCAACACCTCAAGCTCATTTTTCAACAAGGAGAAGCACAATGAAGCACCGGATTCGCAGCCTTGCGCTCGCGCTCATGGCCTGCGGCGCAACGTCATCCCATGCCGATGACAAGTCCTTCAAGTTAAGTGGATTCGGCACCCTTGCCGCCACCCACTCCACGGAAAAACACGCCGACTTTGTATCGCGCAACGTGCCCAACGGCCCCGGTCACAGCCGGGAATGGGACACGCTCATGGACAGCAAGCTCGGCCTGCAGGGCGACATTCGCTTCAATGACCAGCTCTCGGCAGCAGTGCAGGCCATAGCTTTCAAGCGCTACGACAACGGCTTCTACCCCGACATCACCGCTGCCCACGTCCGCTACGAGGCGTATCCGGGACTGGCTGTACGCGTCGGACGCATGGCCATGCCCATCTATCTCGTATCGGACTATCGCCGGGCCGGCTATGCACTTCCCTGGTTCTCACCACCTGTCGAGTTCTACGGCAATGGCTTCTTCCACTATGACGGTGCTGACCTGACCTGGAAGACCCCGCTCGGCGAGTGGGCCCTTACAACCCAGGCCTATACAGGCCACAGCAAGTTCCGGAACCCGGACCGGGGCTTCTTCTCGGCCAACCAGATCTTCGGTGCCGCGGTAACCGGCGAGAAGGGCGACCACACCCTACGCGCCAGCATCACCAATGCCAAGATGAAGGTGACCAGCGCCATCGATCCGTTGCTGGCGGCCTATCGCGCAGCCGGAACGCCAGCCTCCGTCGCGGTGGCCGACAACTATGCCGTCAACGATCTGAGCAACACCTTTGTATCCCTCGGCTACATGTACGCCCCCGGCGACTGGCTGGTGATGGCTGAACTGGGCAAAACCCACACCGAGCGAGAGGCCCTGCTGGCCGAACAGACGCTTGGCTACATCACCCTCGGCTACCGTCTGGGTAGCGTCACCCCCTACGTGACCCTGGCCCGTCGGGATACCAGCACAGCGAACAGCGTGCAGGGCGTCGTACCAAGCCTGGATGCGACCCTCAACAGTGCCATTGCGGCAGGTGACGTCAGCCAGACACGGACGTCCCTGGGCGCCCGCTGGGACTTCATGACGAACATGGCACTCAAGACCCAGTTCGACCACGTGAATCTGGACTCCGACTCGGCGGGCGGGCTTGTTAACCGGCAGCCCGGCTTTACCCGTGGCAGCAGCTACAACCTGCTGTCCGTTGCTGTGGACTTCGTGTTCTAAGGAAAAATAGAAATGCAATCCAGAGCAATCCGGAAGCTAATCATCGCCTTGGCCTGCACGGGCGCCTGCAGCGCTACCCAGGCGGATGTGGTGATCGTGGTCGCCGCCAACAACCCGGTCGGCAATATGAGCAAGGACCAGATAGCCCAGATCTTCACCGGCAAGGCAGTCACCTTCCCCGATGGGCGCAAGGCAGTACCTATCGAACAAGGCCCCAACAGCCCGACTCGCAACGAGTTCCACGCCAAGGTGACCGGCAAGGACGCGGCCCAGTTGAAGGCTTACTGGTCGAAGGTGATTTTCTCCGGCGCCGGACAACCCCCAAAAGAGGTCAGCGGGGCTGATGAGATGCGCAAGGCAGTGAGCAGCGATGCGAGCGCAATTGGCTATCTGGAGAAAAGCCAGATCGACAGCAGCCTCAAAGTCATTCTCACACCCTGACGAAGGCTTCGTTCCTCTAAAAGGAAACCGCCGCCTTCAGGCGGCGGCAAAACAATCTGATCAGGCCAATGTGCTCAGCGCTTGGCCACCTTGATGTCGGTTTCTTCCCAGTCCCAGGTGTCGGACGTCTTGCCCTCATCCCGTAACTGGTACTTGAGCACCCGCCCCTGGGGGTTCTTGGGCATGCTCGTGCGAAACTCGATGTAGCGCGGCAGCGCGTAATAAGGCACCACGTCAGTGGACCAGAGAAACAGGTCTTCGGCCTTTAGGCTGGCGCCATCGCGCAGAATGGCGGTGACCTTCACATCGTCTTCGCCCTTGTCGGAAGGCACGGCATGCACCGCCACTTCGAGAATAGCCGGGTGCTTGGCAAAGGCCGACTCCATCTCGAAGCTGGAAATGTTCTCGCCACGGCGACGCAGGTAATCCTTCTTGCGGTCTACAAAGTAGAAAAAGCCTTCATCGTCAAACTTGCCGATGTCACCGGTGTGGAACCACATGTTGCGCATGACCTTGAGGCTATCTTCCGGGCGCCGCCAGTAGCCCTGGAACATGATGTCCGGACGCAGCGGGCGCACCACCACTTCTCCCGGCATATTGGCAGGCAGTTCCCGGTCCATGTCGTCCACGATACGCACATCGAAATCCGGAATGCGCTTGCCGGACGAACCCGGCGCGGCGTATTCGCCCCCCGCCAGCGAGGTGACCACACAGGCCTCGGTGAGGCCGTAGCCGTTCCCCCCCACTTGGCGTGCGCCAAAACGCTCACGCCAGATGGCTTTGGTCGGCTCGGTAAAGGGGTTGCCACGCACGGTGTGGATCTGCCCGATACAGCGTTTCATCGCGTCGCTGTCAGCCGCCTGGGCCAGCAGGCCACCCATACTGCCGAGAATGGAGGCAATGGTGGCACCCGAACGTTCCACTTCCGGCCAGAAGTTCGACACGGAGAAGCGCTCGACGATGGCCACCCGGGCGCCAACCATGATGTTGGAGATGATCCCGACACACAGGGCGTTCATGTGGAACAGGGGCAGCGGCGTGATCGTCACATCATCCGCCGTTGCCGGCCCGGCGCGCAGTTGCAGGCGAGCCAAGTTGCACATGAAGTTGTAGCTCAGCATGCAGCCCTTCGACGGGCCAGTGGTGCCAGAGGTGTATACCAGGCAGGCCAGGTCGGCGGGGTCGGGCTTGGTCAGGATGGGAGTGTCGTCGTCGCCCCGGTATGCATCCAGTGGCGCAAGCAGAGCGGCGCATTCCACCTGCTCAGCCAGCGTGTTCCGGTACAGCACCTGCTTCATTTCCGGCAGCTCGGCGGATACCGCCGCAATGCGCGGCAGAAAGTCCGCTTCGCAAATTACCAGCGCTGCACCCGCGTCAGCGATCTGGTGGCGCAGGAATTCGCCCCTCAGCGCCGTATTGACGGGCACACTGACTGCCCTCAGCTTGTTGATGGCCAGCCAGCACACAACGGCGTCGATGTTGTTGCCGAGCATAGTGACCACCGTTTGCCCCGCACGCACACCCAGCGCCTCAAAGGAATGGGCGAGACGCGTCGACAAACGATCAACGTCCGAATACGTGTAGAGCTCACCCGCAAAATCAAGCAAAATCCTGTCTGGATGTGCAGCAACAGCCCGATCGAGTGCGGCAATCACCGTATCCCGCTCGCCAACGGCCCAAGTTTCCGGATTTCCCGTACCCGTCATGCCCGTGTCTCCTTGTTGTGTGAAGCGCCTGAATCGACGCAACATCGGTTTATGAGTGCCCTTTTCCGAACAAAATATAAACACAAAACAAAATAGTGTCAAAGTTTAGAGAAGATGTTTCTACACCACTCACCCCGTCTCAGGCCTCACCACGGCCGAAAAATGCCAGGGAGGACCTGATGAACAAGCTGGAAAATGATGGCGAAGTCGCGGTAAAGGAAGAGAGTCAAACTGACGAAGCCGCACCGGTGGTCCGCAAGACACGTCGCAACCGGCGTTCGGAAGGCACCATCCAGGGCATCCTGGAGGTGACCGAGGAAATCATCCTCGAGTCGGGCGCCGAGCGAATCTCGATCCTTGATGTATGCAAGGCCGCGGAGATCTCGCGGGGTACCTTCTACCGCTACTTTGCCTCCCAGGAGGAATTGCTGGACGCCTTCTCCCGGCACAAGCGCGAACGCTTCTATGCCTCGCTGATCGAGACAACGGCACCGCATACCGACCCGGACGCGCGCCTCGAGGCGATGATCCAGTTCATCAGCGACTACATTGGTCACACCCGCGCCCGACGCCTGCTGATCGTCGCACCGGAATATGCGATGAACTGGTTTCAGCGCATTTTCCAGGACGCCGTCTTGCGCTTCCAGGACGTGCTGGGGATCGTTTTCGACTCCTGGGATGAACGCCTGGGGGTAAAACTCGACCGGGAATTGGTGTGTGAACTGATCATTCGCTATGTGCTCAGCGAGCAGCTGGTTCCGGCCAGCCCCGAGCAGCGGCGCAACATGCCCCGGCGTATCGAGCGTCTGGTCAGCGCACTCGTTACCGGCAAGACTGCCCGCCGCTGAAAGCCCGCGCCTGCCGCCTCAAAGAATGCGGCGCAGGCGGATATGCATGCCGATGGCAGCCTCCAGTGTGGCCGTATCGCGCGCCCCCATCCGAAACATGCCGATATCCAGCAGGCCTTCCAGAAAGATAAGGGTCTCTTCGGCAGCCTCGGGTGGTTCGAGGCAGGGATGGAGCTGCCCCCTTACCCGGGCGCTACGGTAGGCATCCTCTATCTGGCCGGCGAGTGCTCGCCAGAACGGGTCCAGCACCCGCCCCCTCAAACCACCACAAACCGTATCGTCGCACTTCAGCATCAGAAAACAGAACATCTCGTGGAGCGTTCTGTCGTCGCGAAGCTGTCCACCCAGTCGACACAAGGCGCGATCCAGCCCGGCAAGAGGATCAGCAACATCCTCTTCACCATCCAGGGACGGCAAGGGCCAACGCGCCACGACGGCGAGAATCAACTCTTCCTTGCTCGCAAAGTGGCAGTAGATTCCACCCCGCGTGGTGCCTGCCTCGCGGGCCACTCCCTCCAGGGTGGTTGCCGCCGCACCCACCCTGTACAGCACCCGCCGGGCGGCCTCGATCACCCGGCCCCGACAGGTGCGCTCCCTGTTGCCTTCCTCTTCACCCCCGGCGATGGGCTGCAGCGCCGGACTCACTCGGGCTGGCGGCAGGAGGCAACGATCTTGTGGCCATCCAGATCTCTCACGTAGGCAGCGTAGGCATTGGGCGCAAAGGGGCGTGGCCCTGGCGCCCCCTCGTCCACCGCGCCAAGTGACAGAGCGATTCGGTGAAATTCGTTCACCGCAACCCGACTCGGTGCGGCAAAACCTACGGTGAGACCATTACCTGCCGCAGCAGCCTCGCCGTTGCGCGGATGCAGAACGATGAACTGCGGCGCCTCGGCCCCCCAGCCTGACGCTTGCTCCACGCTGAACAAACGCTTCAGTGCGAGGGGCTCCAGCACCTGGTCGTAGAAAGCGCGAGCACGCTCCAGGTCGTTCGTGCCAAGGGTGATGTGGGTCAGCATAGGGTCGTCTCCTTAGTGGTTTTTATTGAACACAAATAACACATTCGTTCATAAAAATAAACCGCTGCGCCGAAAGCCCTGCCCTTTACGCTTTAACTCGAGGTCAAACCGTTGAAGAAAGCCTTCTCTTGAAATGTGCTCAAATTTGTGACCCTGGACGCCTGCTTGCAGCGAACAAAAGAGAGAGAACCAAGAGGAAACGCAATGAAAAAAAACCAGAACTACGATGTAGTCATCGTCGGCGGCGGCCATAACGGGCTGTCTGCAGCCTGTTATCTGGCCGAGGCTGGCAAGAAGGTCGTGGTCATCGAGGGACGGGAAAAAATTGGCGGCATGGCATCGTCGGGCTACCTGATCCCAGAGGCCCCCCAGCACCTGATTCACCCCTGTGCGCTCGATCTGATGTCCCTGCGCGTACATCCGATGATGCCGCAGGAACTGCAGTTGGAACGCCATGGTTTTCGGCAGGTGGAGATGGCGCCGGGTTACGTCTATCTGCATCCGGACGGCCATTCGCTGGTTTTCTGGCGCGATCCGGCAAAGACAGCCGCCGAGATCAGGCGCTTCTCCGAGCATGACGCAACCGAGTTCCTCGCCTTGATGAGACTCATCGACGCGTTCATGGACATGGCGATTCCAATGATGCGGGTGGACCCATCCCAGCGAAATCTGGGCGCCAAGTGGGAAGCCCTCAAGGCGGTGCTGCGCAACCGTCATCTGAAGCCGGAGATCATGGCCCTGATCGGCAGCCCGGCCTACGTGTCGATCATGGAGCGCTTTGAACACCCAGTCACCCAGTCAGCGATGTGCGCCTTGCTCGGCGCCGCCGGACCAATCACCAACGAGGCCACGGGAATCTACTTCGCCCTGCTGGGTTTCATTCATCGCTTCGGCCTCGGTCGCGCGGTCGGCGGCATGCAGACATTGTCCAACGCACTGGCTGCGCGGCTGACGGAGCTGGGCGGTGAGATCCTGCTATCGACCCAGATCAAGGAAATCGTGGCCGAAGGAGGTCGTGCCACCGGCGTCCGACTACCGGACGGCAGCCTGATCAAGGCGAAAGCGGTAGTCGCATCCATCCACCCGAAAATGGCCCTGGAGATGGTCACGCCCGGAGCCCTCGACCGGCGGCTGCTCACCCGCATTGCGCTGGCGCCCGCCAACGGGCACGGCGCCTCACCACTCAAGGTCGACGTGGCCCTGCGAAGCCAGGTGCAATATCGTCGGCACGAGGCGATGCGCCCCGATGGCCTCAGCCTGCGCAAATGCGTGCATCTCATTGGTACCGTAGAAGCGGTACTGGAAAACTTCCGCAGTTCGGCCCGTGGCGAAGTGCCGAAACTGCCCTACATGTGGATCACCGCGCCCAGTGCGGTCGACCCAAGTCAGGCACCTGAAGGCCAGGACGTCGTCTACCTGTACCCGGTGGCGATGCCGGTCGAACCCCGTGAAGGCTGGGACGCTATCCGCGCCCAGGTAGGGCAACAGGTCATCGACCAGGCCAGTGACTACATGGATGGCCTGAAGGCGTTCGAGATCGGCCGCCGGATCGAAGCAGCCCCCGATCTTGCTGCGCGTCTCAATGTCCACCGCGGCTGCGTGGTACACATTGATACCAGCACCACCCGTTCGTCACTGATGCGCCCCGCTCCTGGGCTCGGCGGCGATACCCTGCCGGTGGCCGGCCTGTTTCTGGGGGGGGCGGGAATTCATCCGGGCGGCGGTATCAATGGTCTTCCCGGCCGCATTGCAGCGGGCAGAGTCAAGCGCTTCCTGGCAGGCTCATAAGCCACTAGGCGACTCCCCTCTTGGTTTGGCTCTTGCTCAGCCGCGATCGGTTACGCAACCGAGTTCGAGTGGTGCAGAAAGGGCTATGAAGTGTCCTTTCTGAACTAGTACCAAGTCGTACATGTGAAGCGGTTCGGTGTTTACTATGTCGAAACGGCGAGTATGACGTGATCACCTATCTATTAGGACATAACGCAGCCTCTTAACTATGAGACATAGGTCCGTGGCTTTAAGTGACAAGTGGAAGCCAAGATGAGTGACGGCCACGGACCAACGCGAGAACAGATTGTGGAGACTGCCGATCGCCTGTTCTGTGCTCGAGGTTCATGCACACTTCCCTTTCAGATATAGCTGAAAAAAGAAAGATAAGGCAACTTCTATTATCACTTCAAAATTAAAAGATTATTTTAATTTTGAAGTGATAAAACGGCGAATAAAGTTCAGAAGTGAAAGATTTGATGAAATAAATTCTGAATGCTGTGACCCAGCAGTCCGAATCAAAGATTTCACTCAAGAACAATTTATAGTGGACATACCTCTCTTAGGTAGAAGTTGCCCAGATGCAACTCTGCGTATGGAACTGGCGAAACTAGGACATCCAGCGCTGCTTTTTGCAAGGAGTGCGTTAGTTCTTCAGTTCACCTTCCTCGGTCATCGATTACTATCTGATTCGATTGAATTGGGTATGTCGTTTTGAACGCATTTTGCGTCGAATACGACTTATTCGTTTTCCTGATTCGATATCCGAAAACGAGGCTGCTTTGGTCCACTGCGGCGTGAAGTAGTGCTTCGATGCGAGTCTTTGGGGGTACTGTCAGATGTTTTTTGCGAATTCCATAGGCATTAGATACAAAAAACATACAACGAGAAGATAGCGGAAGTCCTTCGGGCTCTAAGGGCCGCGGGACTACTTACAACAATTCGGATGCAGTATAGAAACTTGTAACCTATTTTTCCCCTTGCAAAGAGTTGATTTTCGCAATTAGAATTTGATCGCTTTCCGTTGGGCCGGTCCCAGCACCGCAGAGTTAGTACCTCTGCTTTTTTCTCCGGAAGAGTGAGATCTCGTGGCAGCAAGGCTAGATCCCTCGTTACGGTACCCATGACCCGCGAAGCGCCAAGGCGCCAGCACAGCAAACGAGTAGCGACATAATTTCGAAGACTTTTGTGTTTGGCGTGAGCAGGACGATTGGTGAGCACTTCCGCACCCAGTACCTTGTGAATCAATCTGGACTGCCTTTTATTGGCAACCATAACCGTATTTACTTGGCCCGTGGTGATTTCCGGATGTTGGCCTAGCCGGAATCTGTCCTCTGGACGTGTTTAGGTTTCGGACACCGTTTAACTGCCTCTCGCCATCAGAGGTATTCGTACCCCATTCGTTTATGAGAAAGGCTTTGGTATTACCAGCGTGCATGTTGTCGGTGACCGTATATTCACAGGCATGCCACAGTAGGGCGGAGGCTTATGCCAGACCGGACTGGGGACACCCACGCGACGATGCACCTCTGGTGGCAGGAGGTGATAGCAACATCGGAAGTTAGTTTTTTGAGTTACCCATAGATTGCCGTGCTTTTCGTAGGCGGAAACTAAGGGTAGGTGATATTCGAGAATCGAAATCACTCTCATGGTCTCGGTAGAAACATCGAACCATGAATGCTCGGCACGTTTTCACAGACTGGCCGTTAAAGTTTGCTGGGTGCTTTTCGTAACGGCGAAAGGTGCCTCATGAGAGTAGTTTGCTTTTCTGCGATAAATCCAAGAATGCGGCGTGAGGTTTTATGCAGGGCGCGCTCTAGACTGAAGTACAACACCCCGATTTGGTAGGGTGTGCGCATGGGAAATCACTATAGTCAATTGTCGATGGACGAACGCAATCAGATTCACCGGTGCAGCAACGAGGGATGGACGGCTTCATACCCCCCCTCCCCACGACGGTAGACTTCATAGCGGCGCGACATAGGCTTCGACTCCTCAGAAAACATCAGGAGGCCCGTGCCCGGCAAGCCCCTCAAGAATCGGACAGTCAGGGCGGTTATCTCCGCAACAACTCTCCGACAGGCTTACCAGTGCGTCGCGCATGGTGATGAGTGCCT
>ERZ724525.1291-NODE-1291-length-14756-cov-8.906061_pt1 | contig 14756 bp, 13 predicted proteins | sample MGYA00376058_ERZ724525 | MGnify/ENA primary metagenome ERZ724525 (study PRJEB28724, sample SAMN07190888) | wastewater metagenome | isolation source: influent of sewage treatment plant in Hong Hong | place: USA: Christiansburg, Virginia | collected 2016-03-01 ... | reverse complement strand
TTGACCATGTTGCGCAGATGCTGGTGCGTGAGGTCTTTGTACTGTTTCTCCAGCACCATGGCACGGGCGAACTGCTCGGGTGTGACCAGCAGGTTCACCACCGAGGCCTTGGAGCTGTCGTACTCGCGCATCACGGCCAGCACATCCTTGGGAGCGAGCTGGTCGAGCACGACCATCAAGGCGCGGTCGCCTTCTTCGTCGGCCAGCTCGGCCAGCGCGCCTTCCGCGCCGACGATATCGCCCGCGGCGATCAGGCTGGTGGTTTTTTCTATCAGTGCAAGATGGTTCATGGGTGTGGTCAGTCCTTGCGCTCGAAGCCTTGCTCGGCCAGCCAGTCGGCGCCGGCCTCGTCGAGCGAACGCTCGTCCCGCGGGCCGTGCGCGTCGTCGGTGCTCAGGCCATCGTCGTCATCGTCGCGATCCCGGGCGCTGTCATCGCCCTCATCGGCGTCCTTCGGTGCTGCATCGGCCGAGGCAAAACCGTGCGCGTGCAGAAATTCCAGGCAGGCGGCCACCGTCATGAAGGCCGGACCGCCGGGTTCGGCCAGCACCTTGCGCGCCACCGGCTCGGCCCAGGGTTCGAGTGCGACGGCGCCAGCCAGTTCCGGCCACGCGGGCAGCGCCTCGGGCTGCAGCGTCAACAAGCGCTGCATGGCGGCCGGTTTGGCAAAGCGAAAGCCGCGGTGGAAGACCACGGCCACCATTTCGGGGCTGTAGCTCAGCATTTGCACCAGAAAGCCGATTTCGCTGCGCTTGGCGGCCAGGCGTTTCTTGAGCACATCCTTGCCCTCGGAATCCGAGGTCAGGTCGTCCAGCTCGGCTTCGTAGGCCGAGCGCAGGTCGGAAAAGTAGCGCGAGAGCTTCATGGCAACTCCATTCGTTTCACGTAGGCCTGCCAGATTGCGCTGGCGGTTTCCAGCGGATCGTCGAGCAGGTTGCGGCGGCGGTTGTCGTCGTACTGCTGGCGCCGCTCGGCGTCGGACAGCACATCGTAGGCCTGTTGCACTGCACCAAAGCGCGCAGCGGCGTCGCTCGCCGCGTTGCGGTCAGGGTGGTAGAAGGACGCCTTCTGGCGAAACGCTTTTTTGATGTCGGCCAGAGTGGCCGTGGCCGGCAGGCCCAGGGCGCTGTAGTGGTCTTCGCTCATTCAGTGCAGGCGCTCATCCCAGCGCCGCGTACACGTTCTGCACGTCGTCGTTGGCGTCGATGGCGGCCAGAAAGGCTTCGACCTCCTCCAGCGCTTCGGCGCTCAGGCTGGCCGGGTCCACCGGGTTCTTGGGCCGGTAACCCAGTTTGACGGAGAGCACCGTAAAGCCATGCTCGGGCAGCGCGCGGCTCACGGCGTCGAGGTCGGTGGGCTCGGTCCAGAACAGGGTTTGGCCCTCTTCTTCGCCGGGCTCCAGGTCCTGCGCGCCGGCTTCAATGGCGGCCATTTCGGCATCGGCGCCCGCGCTTGCGGGTTCGGCCTCGATCATGCCGACATGGTCGAAATCCCAGGCCACGGAGCCCGAGGTGCCCAGCTGCCCCTTGCGAAACAGCACGCGCATCTCGGGCGCGGTGCGTTTGACGTTGTCGGTCAGGCATTCGACCATCACCGCCACCTGGTGCGGCGCGAAGCCTTCATACACCACATGCTCGAAACTGGCGGCGTCGCCACCGATGCCGGCGCCCTTCTTGATGGCACGCTCCAGCGTGTCTTTGGGCATGGAGACCTTGCGGGCCTGCTCCAACACCAGCCGCAGCTTGGAGTTGCCAGCCGGGTCGGCGCCGCCGCGTGCGGCGACCATGATTTCCTTGGCCAGCTTGCCAAACAGCTTTCCTCGGGCATCAGCGGCCTGCGCCTTGCCCTTTGCTTTCCATTGCGCACCCATGCGAGTTCCTTGATGGTGCCCGCTGGTGCAGTGCTTCATGCTGGATGGCACAAATAAAAAGGATGGATTTTTGGTCCTGGCGAGGCGCAAACCGCAGCGATACCCGTAGGTATCGCGAGGATTTGCAACGCGGCCAGGGCCGAAAAGACGCCTTTTTATGTGCCCTATAGCGTGAAACACTGCACCACCCCCCCAACGGCTGAGGGAAAGTCCGGGCGAAAGAGGGCAAGGTTACCACCGCCGCCGCACGCACAATGGCGGCTTTTCCGCTTCGGTTCCCCCATGCTCAACACCCTCTGGCTGGGTTTTTTCGTCACCTCCGCCATCGCCGCGCTGGTGCAGTGGCTGGCCGGCGGCAACGCGCAGGTATTTGCCGCCATGGTCGAGGCGCTGTTTGCCATGGCCAAGCTTTCGGTCGAAGTGATGCTGCTGCTGTTTGGCACGCTCACGCTGTGGCTGGGTTTTTTGCGCATTGCCGAGCGCGCCGGCCTGGTCGAAACCCTGGCGCGCTGGCTCTCGCCACTGTTTGCCCAGCTGATGCCGGGCGTGCCGCGCGGCCACCCGGCTTTGGGGCTGATGACGCTGAACTTTGCCGCCAACGCGCTCGGCCTGGACAACGCCGCCACGCCCATCGGCCTCAAGGCCATGCATTCGCTGCAAAGCCTGAACCCCGAGCCCGAGACCGCTACCAACGCGCAAATCCTGTTCCTGGTGCTCAACGCCTCGTCGCTCACGCTGCTGCCGGTTTCCATCTTCATGTACCGGCTGCAGCAAGGCGCGCCGGACCCGACGCTGGTGTTCGTGCCGATTCTGCTGGCAACCTCGGCCTCTACCTTGGTTGGGCTGCTGAGCGTGGCCGTAGTGCAGCGCCTGCCCATCTGGAGCCCGGTGGTGCTCGCCTACCTGCTGCCGCTGGCGCTGGGCATCGCCGCGCTGGTGGCCTTCCTTTCCACGCTGGGCGCCACCGCGCTGGCACACCTCTCGTCGCTCGCGGGCAACCTGACGCTGTTTGGCCTGGTCCTGCTCTTCGTGCTGCTCGGCGCCTGGCGGCGCGTGCCGGTGTACGAGGCGTTTGTCGAGGGCGCGCGCGACGGCTTCGACGTGGCGCGCAACCTGCTGCCCTATCTGGTGGCCATGCTCTGCGCCGTGGGCGTGCTGCGCGCATCTGGCGCACTGGGCTATGTGCTGGATGGCATCCGCTGGCTGGTCGAAGGCGCAGGCTGGGACACGCGCTTTGTCGATGCACTGCCGACCGCCCTGGTCAAACCGTTCTCAGGCAGCGCCGCGCGCGCCATGCTGATCGAAACCATGCAGGCCAAGGGTGTGGACAGCTTCCCTGCGCTGGTGGCCGCCACGGTGCAGGGCAGCACGGAAACCACCTTCTATGTGTTGGCGGTGTACTTTGGGGCGGTGGGCATTCAGCGGGTACGGCACGCGGTGCCGTGTGCGCTGCTGGCAGAGCTGGCGGGGGTGCTGGCGGCGATTGGGGTTTGTTATTGGTTTTTTGGGTGAGATTTTAATCCAAATTGGCCTCTAGCGCTTATCCCATAAGCGCTGGCAGCTATGAATTTTGAAGACTAGCGTACCGGTATCTGAACAGGCTGCCGCCGCATGCAATCATGTAAGACAATGTCACTGAATTGAGCTTGACTTCCTCTGTCGGGCAGTTATGAGAGGTATGGTGGAATGGCTACCGCGAACAAAAAGATCAAGCTGCAATCTCTTGAGTTCACAGCTTCGCCTTTCAGGAAGTTGCGGCAACTCAAGATCGACTTCGCCGACCGGCTGACGGTGATCGCTGGTCATAACGGCATTGGAAAATCGACGATCCTGGGTTTAGTCGCAAACACTTTCGGATTGACTGCTTCAAGCGACCCGAGGCGCTACGACGGGGACCCATTCTCCGCAAACATTGAGCGCATCGTGTACTTAGCATTGGATGAGGTAGGTTTGGCTCAGGAAAATCCGTCTGATGCACCTGTTGTCACTGCGGAGGTCTTTGGAACCACGATGAGGAAGCGTTGCTCCATGACTCGGCGGAGACAATGGAAACGCGCCCGCGTGGTTCCTCGCACCATTGAACCCAAGGATGACGATGTAGTCGGGCCCGACGCAAAGATTCCACTGCCGACGATCTACCTAGGTATCAGGCGCTTGGCGCCGATTGGTGAGGCGGGGGAAACGGAAGTGGAAAGTCAGAAATTGAAGATGCACGCTGAAGACAATAAAGTCATGGTCGACTTCGTCAACGGCGTGATACGAGGAGTTACCGTCACCTCAGACATCACGCTTCAAAGCATTAAAGGCTCCCGTAAGAAGAGTGCACAGCCTGGTTATCCAAATCATGAAGCGCTAGCCATTTCGTTGGGACAGGATAGTTTGGCCAGTATTGGCACTGCGCTTGCCTCGTTCAATCGCCTCAAGCGAGAACTGGGCGATGACTACCCGGGCGGCCTGTTGATCATCGATGAGTTGGACGCCGGTTTTCATCCCCACGCAATAGATCGGCTGGTCAGCACCCTCAAGACGCAAGCGCGCCGCTTGGACCTTCAGATCGTCGCGACCACGCATTCACCTCGCCTGATTGAATCTGTTCATCCTGACGGCAAGGGCAATCTGCGTGCGCCGGACAAGGTGGTCTACCTCCTCGACACAGCCCGACCTCGGCTGGCTGAAGATCAGTCACTCGCCGCCGTGCTGAGTGACATGGCTCTCAGCAGTGATGACGACGATGCACCAGCGACGAAGCCGTCAGTCTGTGCCTATTTCGAAGACCAGGAAGCGATGCAGTTTTTCGAGGCGTTGTTCCCACCCGCCAAACGGGCAGGTTTGGGGCGTCGTCTCGGCGTTCAGATCAAACTCATTTCACTTGGCGTTTCTGGATCGCATCTAGTAGCTCTCCCCTCCAAGGATCGGATTTTCAAAGAACGCGTGCTGGTGGTCGACGCGGATACGACGATCCCAAAGGCCGCAGCTCATCTAGGCAACACGGTTAAGCTGCCATGTGCTGCGGGCGCTCGTGGGACTGATCGTTCACCAGAAAACACCGTTCGACTCTTTCTGCACGGTGTCGCAGCAGCGCAGGATGGGCCGCTGCAAGCTGCGCTTCGACAGTTCAGCGTAACCAATCCAAGCACCGACAGGCTTCTCGAAACCTTCTTCGGCGACGGCTCGGGCGAGAGTTCTGAAAGGACAAGTACGAAGGCGTGGTGGATCGCGAAATGGCCGAAGCTTCACAAGTGGAACGTGATTAGCGCTTGGGCGAGCCTTCACAAAACCGAAGTCGAGCGTTTTCGAGCAGAGTTGGAAGCGGCGTGCACCGCTACCGCGACGCGTGTCAAGCTGACGATGGCTGGCCAGGCTCGGCGTTGATCGGTAAAGTGCGTACAGATGTATTCCAATAAGCTCTACACGCCGCTTCGCTACCCAGGCGGGAAGGCACGGTTCGCTCCACTCATCGTTGAAGCGATCCACTCGAACTTGCTCACGGGCGGGCACTACCTTGAACCTTATGCCGGTGGCGCTGGCGTGGCGCTGACTCTCCTTCTCGATGGTCACGTCTCGCATGTGCACATCAACGACGCCGATCCGGCTGTCGCAGTGTTTTGGCGGACCGCCACGACCCAAGCGACTGGCCTGATCGACAAGGTAGCTAACGAGCCGGTCACAATTGAAGCTTGGCATCACTGGCGCGCGGTAATGTTGGGGCAGATAGAAGCGACTGAGTTAGACCGTGGCTTTGCGACCCTGTTTGTGAACCGAACGAACCGCTCCGGGATTCTCATGGGCGGCGTGATTGGCGGCAAAGCGCAGTCAGGCACCTACAAGCTCGATGCTCGCTTCATGCGAGACCAGATCTGCGCTCGCCTGGCTCGGATCGGAGAGCACTCGTCTGCTATCCACGTGTACGAGGAAGACGCCCTCGCGCTCCTGACCCGGTGCCATCAGTTTCTCCCGAAGAAATCCCTCGTTTACCTTGACCCGCCGTATTATGTGAAGGGCTCGGGTCTGTATCGAAATTTCTACAAGCACGTAGACCACGTGCGAATCGCGAAGCTATTGAGCAGCCGGAAATTTCGGCGGCCGTGGATCGTGTCCTACGACAACGTCGATGAAATTCGTCTGATGTACGAATACGCTCGATCGTTCACCTACGGTCTGAATTACACGGCGCAGCGTCGGTACATCGGCGCCGAAGTAATGTTCTTCGGTGATCGACTAAAGCCGCCGATGGAGATGATCGAGCAACTCGCGGCATAACCTGACCATCCTTATGCGACGAGCGATAAGGTTCGTCACCGCCGCAGGTAGTCGCGAATGTCGGCCGCTGATAGCTGCGGTGCCTCATGGCCGCCGAGAGAAAATTAAGTAACTAGTCCGAAGCGCTCAAATGATCTGCTGTGACGATTGACTACCCTTGGTCGACAGCAAACGCTCATCCTTCGGCGGTATCGCACTGTCGCAAGCATGAGCTGGAATGATCCCTCGCTGCGCCCAGCGTTTCGAGGCTGGCGTCTGAGCACAAGCGCTGCGTCAAGATCCGGCAACCTCACTGCGCCCCCAATGGCTGCGCTTCCCTGAACCCTGTCCGACCGCCTGCGCCACGCTCATCCCGACGCCAGGGCCGAGCGCAGCGATGGCCCGAAAGGCTGCCCGGCTCCCCTTCCCCTCTGTCCGTGCCGAGGAGCACAGCTTCAGGCGGATCAGGGCCGCGCGCTGTTTGAGCGAAACGCAGTGAAGCGAGTTTGCGCGGACCCCGCCTGAAGCGAGCACCGCAGGTTGCCCCGAAGGGGTCACGGACAGCGGGGTCGCCTTCTCTTTGGTGTCTTTCTCTTGGCGACGCAAGAGAAAGATACTGCGCCGCCGGGCGCACATCCCGGCATGCGGCCTTGGCAAAGGCAAGCTGCCATTAAAACGATGATGAACCCGGTGAATCCATCGGCCGCTGCGCCACGCCTCCGGCGCTTGCGAACTCCAGCGTTGGGCAAACATCAGGCAAGAGGTTGATTGAACGTATCTCATAGGATACAGACAGGCTTGCCCGTGGCAATCCCGGCCAGCATCGCCATCTGACGGAGGGTGTCTCCGAGCTGAAGATGGATGCAGGGCCTGGGTACCGGGTTTACTACACCGAAAGGAATGGCGAACTCATCGTCCTTCTTGTTGGTGGAGACAAATCCAGTCAGCAAGAAGACATCAGGGCCGCTATTGCACTGGCCCGAAACCTTTAGGAGCTGGACTGCGCCCCCAATGCCTGCGCCAGTGCCTGCGCGAATGCCTGCACCAATGCCTGGACCAATGCCTGAAAAACATAACAAAATGACCGCTAGCGCATACCCATAAATCTTTTAAAGCTATCAAATAAATAGTATTTAGGTGCGCTCAGGCGTGCTTCTTTACCCAGGCCATGTAGGCGTCCAGCCAGGTCTGCACAAATTTCCGGCTGGTCTCGCCGATCTCGCCGTCGGCGCCAAACAGACCTTCTTTGGCCTGAATGAAGGCCTCGGGCTGGCCCAGCGTGGGCATGTCCAGGTAGGCCAGGATGTTGCGCAGGTGCTGCTGAGCCAGCGCGGTACCAATGGCGCCAACGGACACGCCGATGACGCCGGCGGGCTTGCCTGCCCAGGCACTCGTGCCGTAGGGGCGCGAGGCATGGTCTATGGCGTTCTTGAGCACGCCCGGCACCGAGCGGTTGTATTCGGGGGTCACGAAGATCACTCCCTGCGCGGCTCCAATTTCCGACTTCAGGCGCCGCACCGGCTCTGCCTGCTGGGCGTCGTCGTCCTGGTTGTAGAGGGGGAGATCGTCAATTCGGGGCATGGTGAACTTGCAACCGGCTGGCGCCATGTGGGCCAGCGCCTGGGCCAGGCGGCGGTTGAAGGACTCTTTGCGCAGGCTGCCGACGAGCACGGCAATGGTGATGTCACTCATGGAAATTCTCCTTGCTGAGGGCGGCCGCCAATGGCCACCGGTGCGCAGCATGATAGGCCGCGCGCCGGTCTGGCGCCGACCCATCGAGAATGAAAACGCTATTAAATGAATAGCTTACAATGCTTACCCAATAAGCGCTATAGCCATTTTTTATTCAAATTTTTCCCCAATGGGTCTGCCCACTGCGCGGCGCGGTCCTACACCCGCAGTGCCACGTTGTTGAGCTTGTCCAGCCGCTCGGGCCAGCGGCCCGTCTGCGCCGACTGGAGCAGGATGCGCGTCCAGGCCACCCAGGCGTCCCAGGCCACGCGCTTGTCCCAGGCGTTGCCCCAGGCGCTGAACTGCTGCAGCGCGCTGGCGGCCGCCTGCTCTGCATCGGCGTTCCTGCCGGCCGAAAGGTAGAGCTGCGCCAGCACCATTTGCGGCTCGCCCACAAACGGGTTGTGGCGCACCGCCTGCTCCAGCACCGCGGTCGCTACGTCCAGGTCGACCAGCGGCTGATCCTGCTGAATGACCGACCAGTACAACGCGGTGGCGGCCGCCTCGTCGGCAGCGCTCAGCGCCTGCCGGCAGTGGTCGAACACCGGCGGCGTCGGCAGCAGGCCGCTGAGCGCCGGATGCGCCAGCGCGCGCCCCAGCAGCGAGATCTGGTGCAGCATGCGCCCGCTGGGCCGCATCGGGCCGGGCCAGAGCGACGCGGCCCAGTGCACGTTCTGCGGGCGGTGCTCCACCTTGGGAAAGCGCGAATAGATGTCGTCCTGCCAGCTGAACCACTGCTCGATGGTGTCGGCCATGCTGACCACGATGAAGGCTGCCACCTGATGGGCGGTGAGCCGGTGCTCGCCCGAGGCGTCCTGGAGCAACACGCTGCCGTCGGCGGCGATCGCGCACTCCAGCACGCGCTGGACAAACTGCGCGCGCGGGCGCTGGCAGAACAGAAACACCAGCTCTTCCGCCTCTGCTCCCACCAACCCGCGCAGGCGCGCGCGCTCGCTGGCCGGATCGAACTTCACCAGATCGACAAAGGCGTTGCCGTACACGCTGTGCAGCAATCCCAGGAGCCGCACCTCGCGCGGTTGCTGCCACAAGGCCAGCGAACGCGCCACGCCCACCAGGTGGTGGCGGAAGGTGCCGGCCTTGTGCCAGTCCTGGCCCACACCGCGTGCCAGCACGGTGGGCAGCACGGGCGCCAGATCGGCATCGCCCGCCAGCCAGTCCTCGTCGAGCAAGGTCTGGGCGCGGGCAAACAGGTCGGAATCCAAAGTCTGAAACAGGGGGTTCATGGCAAAGCATTGGCGGCAAGGAACAAGGCGCCAGTATGGCCGGCCATCCACCGCACCGCCACTGCGGCAGTGGCGGTGCGCTAGGGTGCGCACCAATGCGGGCTTGCCAAGCTGACGCTACAGTCGCTCGTTCGTGGTGGCGCCGATGCGGCGCTGCCTTCTCGAACGAAAAATCCGGAGACACCGATGAAGCACCTCATTTCCGCCCTGCCCCTGCCGCGCCGCACCCTCGTGCTCGGCGCCCTGGCCAGCGCCACGCTGCCGTTCTCGCGCCTGGCGCTGGCGCAGCAAAAGTTCATCAACGTGCTGACCGGCGGCCAGAGCGGCGTGTATTACCCCATGGGCGTGGCGCTGTCGCAGATTTACGGCAAGGCCATGCCAGACGCCAAGGTCACGGTGCAAGCCACCAAGGCCTCGGCAGAAAATCTCAATCTGCTGCAGGCAGGGCGCGGTGAAATCGCCTTCACGCTGGCCGATTCGCTGTCTGACGCCTGGAGGGGCGACAAGGACGCCGGCTTTGCCGCCCCGCTGACCAAGCTGCGCGCCATCGCCGGCATCTATTCCAACTACATCCAGATCGTGGCCAGCGGCGACTCGGGCATCAAGACCATGGCCGACCTGAAGGGCAAGCGCATCTCTGTGGGCGCGCCCAAGTCGGGCACTGAACTGAACGCGCGCGCCATCCTCAAGGCGGCCGGCCTGGCCTACAGCGACTTCGCCAAGGTGGAATACCTGCCCTTTGGCGAGTCCGTCGAGCTCATGAAAAATCGCCAGCTGGATGTAACGCTGCAATCGGCTGGGTTGGGCGTATCGTCCATTCGCGACCTTGCCACGAGCGTCAAGATCGTGGTCGTGCCAGTGCCCGCCGAGGTGGTTGCCAAAGTCGGCGATGCTGCCTACCAGCCCGCCGTGATACCGGCCAACACCTATGACGGCCAGACCGCCGACGTGGCCACGGTAGCGATCCGCAACTTCCTGGTCAGCCACACGGGCGTCTCGAGCGACGACGCGTACATCCTCACCAAAAGTCTGTTCGAAAACCTGCCCACCATGGTGGCTGCACACAACGCCGCCAAGGCCATCCAGCGCGACACTGCAATGCAAGGCACCACCGTGCCCTTCCACCCTGGCGCCGAGAAGTACTACCGCGAAGCAGGCGTGCTGAAATGAGCGCTCCCACGGACGCCCTGGCAGCGCAAGCCGCCCACAACGCCCAACTGCAGACACCCGACGAGGGCTCCCCTGCCTTCGTCGGCGCCTTGTTCTGGGTGGCCGTGGTTTTTTCTGTTTTCCAGATCGTTACCGCCGCGTTCAGCCCACTGTCGAGCACCGTGGTGCGGGCGGTGCACGTGGGTTTTCTGCTGCTGGTGACCTATGTGCTCTACCCGCCCGCGCGCCAGCAGTGGCTGGGCTGGTGCATCGGCGCCGTGGCCTTTGCCACCGGCCTGTACCACTGGGTGTTCGAGGCTGAGCTGGTGCAGCGCGCCGGCGAGCTGACCAGCGCCGACATGGCCGTCGGCGTGCTGGTGATTGCCCTCGTCTTCGAGGCTGCGCGCCGCATCATGGGCATTGCGCTGCCGCTGGTGTGCGCCACCTTCCTGCTCTATGGGCTGTTTGGCCAATACCTGCCGGGCGGGCTGGCGCACCGGGGCTACGGGCTCGACCAGATCGTCGGCCAGCTCGGGTTTGGCACCGAGGGCATCTACGGCACGCCGACCTATGTGTCGTCGTCGTACATCTTTTTGTTCATCCTGTTTGGCGCCTTTCTGGAGCAGGCCGGGATGATCACCCTGTTCACCGACTTTGCCCTGGGCCTGTTTGGCCACACCAAGGGCGGGCCGGCCAAGGTGGCTGTCGTGTCTTCGGGGCTGATGGGCACCATCAACGGATCGGGCGTAGCCAACGTGGTCACCACCGGGCAGTTCACCATTCCGCTGATGAAACGCTTTGGCTACAAGGCCGAGTTCGCTGGCGGCGTCGAGGCCACGGCCAGCATGGGCGGGCAGATCATGCCGCCGGTGATGGGGGCGGTGGCCTTCATCATGGCCGAGACCATCGACGTGCCCTATGTCGAAATTTGCAAGGCCGCTGCCATTCCGGCGCTGCTGTATTTCTTCACGGCATTTGTGATGGTGCACCTGGAGGCGGGCCGGCGCGGGCTGCTCGGCATGCCCAAAGATCAGTGCCCCAACCCCTGGACCGCCATCCGCCTGCGCTGGTACCTCATCCTGCCGCTGGCGGTGCTGGTGTGGCTGCTGTTCTCGGGCTACACGCCGCTGTTCTCGGGCATGGTGGGGCTGGCGCTCACGGTGGTGCTGATCTTTGGCGCCGCCATGGCGCAGCGCTTTGGCACGCGCGTGCTGCAAATCATCTTCTGGGTGCTGATCGGTCTGGCCGCCTCGTCGTTTTTCAAATACGGAGTCAGCGCCATCATCGCGCTGGCGCTGGGCATGGCTCTGGTGCTGTGGTTCCTCCAAGGCGGCAAAACCACTCTGAAGACGGCCCTGAACGCGCTGGCCGAAGGTGCCAAGCACGCCCTGCCTGTAGGTGTGGCGTGCGCACTGGTCGGCGTCATCATTGGCGTGCTGACGCTGACCGGCGCGGCCACACTGTTTGCCGGATACATCATCCAGTTGGGCCAAAGCAGCCTGCTCCTGAGCCTGGTGCTGACCATGCTGGTGTGCCTGGTGCTGGGCATGGGCATTCCGACCATTCCCAACTACATCATCACCAGTTCCCTGGCCGCGCCCGCGCTGCTCGAACTGGGCGTGCCGCTGATCGTCTCGCACATGTTCGTCTTCTACTTCGGCATCATGGCCGACCTCACGCCGCCGGTGGCGCTGGCGGCGTTTGCGGCCGCGCCAATTGCGCGCGCCTCGCCCATGAAGATCGGTTTTGAGGCCATGCGCATCGCCATCGCCGGCTTCGTCATCCCATACATGGCGGTGTATGCGCCGGCGCTGATGCTGCAGGGAGACGGGGGCTGGGGCGCCACGTTGTACATCGTGTTCAAGGCCATCATCGCCATCTTGCTATGGGGCGGGGCGGCCACTGGCTACTGGATCCAGCCCCTCGCTTGGTGGGAGCGCGTGTGGGCTCTGGTTGCCGCAGGGTTTCTGGTTGCAGCACTGCCGGCCACCGACGAGATCGGTCTGGGCATGGCCCTGCTGCTGGCGGCCTGGCACGCGCTGCGCGTGCGCCAGGCGAACCGGGAACAGCAGGCAACCGCCTGAGGCAGAGCGTTGCTTGCAGCCCTCTGCCTGGCGGCAGGCGCACTCACGGTGAGCCTGCCGGCCACGCATTTCACCCTGCGCTGGCAGCATTCCATCGAGAAAATCTGGTGGGAAGAAGACTACGCGCTGGCCGGGCCCTGGCTGGTCATCACCGGCGCGCGCATTCGCGGTTCGGGCGCGGGCATGGATCCGCCGGATGGCGCCTGGCTGGACCACGGCGTGTGGCATTACCGCCTGGCCGACCCCTGGCGCCGCGAAGTGGTCCTGGCGCGCTCGCCCTATGTGCGTGACTACGATCTGTGCCTGGACGAAAAATGCATCCCCCTCTCCCACTGGATTGCCGTCTCTTCCGGTACCACCACGCTGCGCGCCTGCGGCGCGCACGATGCCCACCCCTGAGAGCCTGCTCAAAGCTTCTTCATGGTCCAAGGCGAACCCCCAATACCCTCATGAGTATCTCCACCCACTACACGGTCGAACAAGAACAGGCCTGGAACAGCCGCCAACTCGAGGTCTCCGTGGCCGCACCGCGCTTTCATGTCTGGACGTACGCGACCCCCACCGTCGTGCTGGGCTGCTCGCAGCGGGCACTACACGCAGAAATTGCCTGCAAGCTGCCACAGGGGCTGGCGCTGGTGCAACGCCCCTCGGGCGGCGGCGCGGTGCTGACCGGGCCCTGGCTGGTGGGCGTATCGGTGGTGCTCCCCGTAGTCCACCCCTGGGTGCGCGGCGGCCTGGTGGACAGCTACCGCGAACTCGGCCGGCTGCACGCTGCTGTGCTGGCGGGCCTGGGCATCTCCTCCCGTGCCCTGCCGCCGGCCGAGGTTGCACAGGCCAACGCGGCTCTGGGCGCCAGCGTGGACTGGGCATGCTACGGGAGCCTGGCCCCCTGGGAGCTGATCGACGCGCGCGGCCGCAAGCTCGTCGGCCTGGCGCAGCGGCGCCAGCGCAACGGCATCCTGCTGGTCGCCGGCACGCTCATCCAGGTGCCCGACTGGCCCTTGCTGTGCACCGCTCTCGGACACCCCGAGGACGCGCCCGCCATGCGGCGGCGCACTGTGGCCTGCGAGGAGCTGACCGAGCGCCCACCCTCGGCGGCCGCACTCGTGGCGGGCCTGGAGCACGCGCTGGCGCTGGCCTTGCCGGACGCCGCCCGCCCGCAGCCGGCATCGGCTCACTTGGCGTAGATGCGGTCAAAGCTGGCGCCATCGGCAAAATGCTCTTTCGACGCCTTGACCCAGCCGCCAAAGGCTTCGTCGATGGAGAACAGGCGCAGCGCCGGAAACTGTTTGGCGTACTTGGCCTGGGCGGCGGGCGACACCGCCGGCCGGTAGAAATGCTTGCCTGCGAGGTCCTGGCCTTCTTCGGAATACAGGTACTTCACGTAGGCCTCGGCTGCGGCCCGCGTGCCCTTCTTGTCCACCACCTTGTCCACCACCGTGACCGCCGGCTCGGCCAGGATGCTGATTGAGGGCAGGACGATTTCCACCTGATCGCCGAACTCCTTCTTCAGCAGGTGCGCCTCGTTTTCCCAGGAAATGAACACATCGCCCTGGGCGCGCTGGGCGAACGTGACGGAGGAGCCGCGCGCGCCCGAGTCAAGCACCGGCACATTGGCAAACAGCTTGCGGATGAAGGCCTCGGCCTGGGCATCGCTGCCATATTTGCGGCGGGCGAATTCCCATGCCGCCAGGTAGTTCCAACGCGCCCCGCCCGAGGTCTTGGGGTTGGGCGTGATCACGTTGACGCCTGGCTTGATCAGGTCGTCCCAATCGCGGATGCCCTTGGGGTTGCCCTGGCGCACCACCAGCACGATGGTCGAGGTGTAGGGAGAAGCGTTGTGCGGCAGGCGCTGCTGCCAGTTTGCGGGGATCAGCTTGCCCACGGTGCGCAGCGCCTCGGTGTCCCAGGCGAGCGCGAGCGTGGCCACGTCGGCCTCCAGCCCATCGATGATGGAGCGCGCCTGCTTGCCCGAGCCCCCGTGCGACTGTTTGAGGGTGAGTTCCTGCCCGGTCTGCGCCTTCCAGTAGCGGGCGAAGGCGCGGTTGAAATCGACGTAGAACTCGCGCGTCGGGTCGTAGGAGACATTCAGCAAGGTGAGACCCTGCGCACGCGCCGGCCCCGACGCTGCGGCAAAGCCGCCGGCAAGGGCCAGGGTCAAAGGAATCTTGATAAAGTGGCGCCGATTTCGCATGGAGAACCTTGAAGTAGTTGAGCGCGGTATCCGTCACCGCTGAACGCATTCTTGAGAACCTCTTTAAAAACTGGAACGAATAAAATTTCATTTTTTAATGCGTATAGATACATAACCAATCGATAAGGACCCTATGGCACGCATGGTTAACTGCATCAAGCTCGGCAAGGAAGCCGAAGGACTTGATTTCCCGCCCTACCCCGGCGAACTGGGCAAACGCCTGTGGGAAAGCGTCAGCAAGGAAG
>ERZ724525.1285-NODE-1285-length-14789-cov-9.416723_pt1 | contig 14789 bp, 8 predicted proteins | sample MGYA00376058_ERZ724525 | MGnify/ENA primary metagenome ERZ724525 (study PRJEB28724, sample SAMN07190888) | wastewater metagenome | isolation source: influent of sewage treatment plant in Hong Hong | place: USA: Christiansburg, Virginia | collected 2016-03-01 ... | reverse complement strand
AGCCAGGCCGTGTGCGGGCTCATGCAGGCGCCAAAGTCGCGCAGGCCCTCGCGCCGGGCGCGCAGCAAGAAGGCGCCCACCGTGCTTTCTTCGGCAAACACCATGTGGTGAAAGCCGTCGTAAGGCGCGGTCAGTTCGGCAAATTTGCCTGCGGCCTGCGGGCCTGCCCAGTCAAAACTGCCGCCATCGACCACGATGCCGCCAATCACCGTGCCGTGGCCCGACAAAAACTTGGTGGCCGAGTGGTAGACCAGATCGGCACCGAGTTCGAGCGGCTTCATCAGCCAGGGCGAGGTCAGTGTGGAGTCCACCAGCAGCGGCACCCCGGCCTCGTGGGCGATGGCCGATACGGTGGGAATGTCCAGCACATCCAGGCCGGGGTTGCCCACCGTCTCGCCAAAGAACAGTTTGGTATTGGGCCGCACGGCAGCGCGCCAGCCGTCGATGTCGCCGGGTTGGACGAAAGTGGTGTCAATGCCGAAGCGGCGCAGCGTGTAGTGCAGCAGGTTTTGCGATCCGCCATACAGCGCCGTGCTGGCCACGATGTGGCTGCCCGCGCCCATCAGCGTGCAGATGGCCAGGTGCAGCGCCGCCTGGCCGCTGGCCACGGCAATGGCGCCCACGCCGCCTTCCAGGGCCGAGACGCGCTGCTCCAGCACCGCGTTGGTGGGGTTGCTGATGCGGCTGTAGACGTGGCCGGGTCGCTCCAGGTTGAACAGCGAGGCAGCGTGGTCGCTCGATTCAAAGACGAACGAGGTGGTCAGGTGGATGGGCACGGCGCGCGCGCCGGTGGTGGGGTCGGGGGTGGCGCCTGCGTGCAGGGCCAGCGTGTCAAAGCCGGGGTCGGCGTAGCCGGGCATGGGTGTCTCCAAGGTGTAAGAACGTGTTCTCAATGCGAACGAAAATGCGCTGGCATTGTGGGCTATATTTCAACGCCATTGACACCACATACCCCCTCGGCCACTGCCGCAGCCACCACGGAGCACCACATGAAAGTCAGCGATATCCTGCGCGTCAAGGGCAGCACCCTCTACACCGCCCACCCGGATGAGCCATTGGCACAAGCCGTCAACGTGATGGCTGAAAAGGATATTGGTTCGCTGGTCATCATGGAGCATGGTGATCTGGTGGGCATGCTCACCTTCCGCGAGGTCATCCAGGCGGTGGTCAAAAACGGCGGCAGCGTGGGCACCATGCTGGTGCGCACCGCCATGGACGACCACCCGCTCACCTGCACCACCGAAACCGACATGGACGAGGTGCGCCGCATGATGCTCGACCGCCACGCCCGCTACATGCCCGTGATGGACAAGCGCATGCTCATGGGCGTGATCAGCTTCTACGACGTGGCCAAGGCCGTGGTGGACAGCCAGAATTTTGAGAACCAGATGCTCAAGGCCTACATCCGCGACTGGCCCGCCGAGGACGAAACGCCCGCCGCCTGATGCCAGGGCCTGCACCGCCAGGCCCTGAAATAATAGGCAAATTGGCCTCCAAGGCTTACAGGGTCTGCGCGAGCAGCTATAAAAATGATAGTTTTTTGGAATGATGACGCGCCATGAGCGGCAACACCTTCGGCACCCTTTTTACCGTCACCAACTTTGGTGAATCCCACGGCCCGGCCATTGGCTGCGTGATCGATGGCTGCCCGCCCGGCATGGCCTTGAGCGAGGCCGACATCCAGCACGACCTTGACCGGCGCCGCCCCGGCACCAGCCGCCACGTCACGCAGCGCAACGAACCCGATGCGGTCGAGATTCTGTCGGGCGTGTACCAGGGCAAAACCACCGGCACGCCCATTGCCCTGCTGATCCGCAACCAGGACCAGCGCAGCAAAGACTATGGCGACATCGCCGAGCGCTTTCGCCCCGGCCACGCCGACTACACCTACTTTCACAAATACGGCATCCGCGACCCGCGCGGCGGCGGGCGCTCTTCGGCGCGCTTGACGGCGCCCACGGTGGCCGCTGGCGCCGTGGCCAAAAAGTGGCTGGCTGCGCAATTTGGCATTCAACTGCGCGCCTGCATGACGCAGCTGGGCGAGCTGCCCATCCCGTTTGAAGATTGGGCGCATGTGCCCAACAACCCGTTTTTTGCCCCCGTGGCCGACGTGCAGCGCTACGAGGACTACATGGACGCGCTGCGCAAGGCCCACGACTCCTGCGGCGCGCGCATCCGCGTGCAGGCCACGGGCGTGCCAGTGGGCTGGGGCGAGCCCTTGTTCGACAAGCTCGACGCCGACATCGCCTACGCCATGATGGGCCTCAACGCCGTCAAGGGCGTGGAAATCGGCGCCGGCTTTGACAGCGTGGCCCAGCGCGGCACGGTGCATGGCGACTCGCTCACGCCGGGCGGTTTTCGCACCAACCACGCGGGCGGTGTGCTGGGCGGCATCAGCACCGGCCAGGATATTGAAGTGTCCATTGCCATCAAGCCGACCAGCTCCATCCTGAGCCCGCGCGAGTCCATCGACATCCACGGCCAGAGCGCCGAGGTCGTCACCAAAGGCCGCCACGACCCCTGCGTGGGCATCCGCGCCGCGCCCATCGCCGAGGCGCTGCTGGCGCTGGTGCTGATAGACCACGCGCTGCGCCACCGCGCCCAGTGCGGCGATGTGGTGCCGCCTGTGGCGCCCATTCCTGCGGCGCTGTGATGCCCGCGGTGGGGGCCATGCTGCGCCGCACGGCGCTGGTAGGCGCGCTGGCGCTGGCGGGCTGTGGCGGTGTGGGTGCGCCGCAGCACATCGACATCGCCCTGATCGGCTTCAACGACCTGCATGGCAACCTGGAGCCACCGCGCCAGTCCATCACCGTGCCCGGTGCGCTGCCGACCGAGCGCGTGGCCCTGCCCGCAGGCGGCATCGCCCATCTGGCGGGCGCCATTGCCACCTTGAAGGCGCGCACACCGCACCACGCGGTGGTGTCGGCGGGTGATCTGGTGGGGGCCTCGCCCATGGTGTCATCGCTGTTTCTGGACGAGCCGACCATCGAGGCCATGAACCAGATCCAGATCGACTTCAACGCCGTCGGCAACCACGAATTCGACCGCGGCTGGCGCGAGCTGCTGCGCCTGCAACACGGCGGCTGCGAAAAGTTCACGGTGCGCGAGCCCTGCCAGATCAGCCAGCCCTTTGCCGGGGCGCAGTTTGGCTTTCTGGCCGCCAACGTGCTGCGCGAGGACGGCCAGACCCTGCTGCCCGCCACCGGCCTCAAGCGCTTTACCGAAGGCGGCGCCCAAGTCACCGTGGGCTTCATCGGCATGACCCTGCGCAGTACGCCCAGCATGGTCACGCCCGCAGGCGTGGCCGGTCTGCGCTTTGCCGACGAGGCCGACACCGCCAACGCCCAGGCTGCGCAGTTGCGCGCGCAGGGTGCCGACATCATCGTCCTGGCCCTGCACGAGGGCGGTGCCACCACGGCGGGCGCTACCGGCATCACCGAGCCCAGCTGCGCGGGCCTGAGCGGCGACATCGTGCCCATTCTGGAGCGCCTGGATACCGCCATCGACGTGGTGATTTCCGGCCACACGCACCAGGCCTATGTGTGCGACTACGCCAGCGTCAATCCGCAGCGTCCGTTTTTGCTGACCAGCGCGGGCCAGTACGGCACGCTGGTCACCGACATTGCCTTGCGTTTTGACACCCGCACCCGCCGCCTGGACGGCAAAAGCGCGCGCAACGTGGTGGTGCAGAACGCGGGCTACCAGACCAGCGCAGGCTGGGTGTCGCCCAGCGCCCTGTACCCGTCTTTTGCGCCCGATGCCCAGGTGCAAAGCCTGATAGCGCGCTACCAGGACGCAGTGGCGCCGCTGGCCAACAAGCCCGTGGGCCAAATGGCTAACGCAGCCACGCGCCAGACGGCCCCTTCCGGCGAGAGCGCCCTGGGCAACCTGATTGCCGATGCCCAGCTGTGGGCCACCAGCGCTGCGCAGGCGGGTGGGGCGCAGCTGTCGTTCATGCACGCAGGCGGTATCCGCGCCGATTTGATGCCCGATGACCAGGGCCTGGTGCGCTACGGCCAGCTGTTTGCCGTGCAGCCGTTTGGCAACACGCTGGTGGTCAAGACCTACACCGGGGCGCAAATCAGGGCGCTGCTGGAGCAGCAGTTTGACCGCGCCACCAGCCCCTCGGAGCGCACGCGCGTGCTCTCGGTATCGCGCGGCTTCAGCTACCGCTACGACCTGTCGCAGCCGCCCGGCGCGCGCGTACAAGCCATCACGCTGCATGGCCAGCCGCTGCAAGACGGGCAGGACTACCGCGTCAGCATCAGCAGTTTTCTGGCCACCGGCGGCAGTGACTACAGCGTGCTGGCCCAGGGCCGCGATGTGCAAGGCGGCATGCTGGATGTGGATGCGCTGGAGGGCTACTTCCGCAGCCAAAGCCCGGTGCCCGCACCGGCCACCGACCGCATCACGCGCCTGCCGGCGTCCACCACTCTGGCCACGCCAGAGGCTGCTGGTCGTTGAATGTGCTATTGAAGTGATAGCTGCTAGCGCCCGCCACTCGGGGGCTGGAGGCCAAAAACACTGAAAAATGCAAAGGGCTGTGCGGCGTTACTGCCGCACTTCGTCCACCAGCGTCTTGAAGTCGTTGATGTCTTCAAAGCTGCGGTACACGCTGGCATAGCGGATGTAGGCCACCTTGTCGAGCTTTTGCAGGGCGCGCATCACCAGCTCGCCAATGCGGCTGGAGGGCACCTCGCGCAGGCCCAGATTGAGCAGGGTTTCTTCGATGCCCTCGATGGCGGCGTCGATCTGCGCGGTGCTCACGGGGCGCTTGCGCAGCGCAATGCTGAATGAGCCCAGCAGCTTGGTGCGGGTGTATTCGGTGCGGCGGCCATCTTTTTTGACCACCACCGGAAAATTTACCTCGGGGCGCTCGTAGGTGGTAAAGCGCTTCTCGCAGGCGCTGCAGCGGCGCCTGCGGCGAATGAAGTCCCCTTCCTCAGACACCCGGGTTTCAACGACTTGCGTCTCTTGGTGGCTGCAAAAGGGGCACTTCATGGCATCAAACCGGCTTAACCGTAGACCGGAAAGCGCGCCGTCAGCGCGTTGACCTTGGCGCGCACGGCAGCGATGTGGGCTTCATCGCGCGGGTTGTCCAGCACATCGGCCACCAGGTGGGCGGTGATGCGTGCTTCTTCGTCCTTGAAGCCGCGCGTGGTCATGGCAGGGGTGCCAATGCGCACGCCGCTGGTCACCATCGGCTTTTCAGGGTCGTTGGGGATGGCGTTCTTGTTGATGGTCATGTGGGCGGCGCCCAGCACGGCCTCGGCTTCCTTGCCGGTGATGCCCTTGGCGCGCAGGTCCACCAGCATGACGTGGCTTTCGGTGCGGCCGCTGACGATGCGCAGGCCGCGCTCGGTCAGGGTTTCGGCCATGATTTGCGCGTTTTTCAGCACCTGCTGCTGGTACAGCTTGAACTCGGGCTGCAGCGCTTCCTTGAAGGCCACGGCCTTGGCGGCAATCACGTGCATCAGCGGGCCGCCTTGCAGGCCGGGGAAGATGGCGCTGTTGATGGCCTTCTCGTGCTCGGCCTTCATCAGGATGATGCCGCCGCGCGGGCCGCGCAGGCTCTTGTGCGTGGTCGAAGTCACCACATCGGCGTAGGGCACGGGGTTGGGGTACACGCCCGCAGCGATCAGGCCGGCGTAGTGGGCCATGTCCACCATGAAGATGGCGCCGATTTCCTTGGCGATCTTTGCAAAGCGCTCAAAATCGATGTGCAGGCTGTAGGCCGAGGCACCCGCGACGATAAGCTTGGGGCGGTGCTCACGGGCCTTGGCTTCCATGGCGTCGTAGTCGATGGCTTCGTTGGCATCCAGGCCGTAAGAAACCACGTTGAACCACTTGCCCGACATGTTCAGCGGCATGCCGTGCGTCAGGTGACCGCCTTCGGCCAGGCTCATGCCCATGATGGTGTCGCCAGGCTTCAAGAAGGCCAGGAACACGGCCTCGTTGGCCGATGCACCGCAGTGCGGCTGCACGTTGGCCGCGTCGGCGCCAAAGATTTGCTTGACGCGGTCAATGGCCAGCTGCTCGGCCACATCGACGTATTCGCAGCCGCCGTAGTAGCGGCGGCCTGGGTAGCCTTCGGCGTACTTGTTGGTCAGCTGGGTGCCCTGGGCCCACATGACGGCGGGCGAGGCGTAGTTTTCGCTGGCGATCAGCTCGATGTGGTGCTCTTGGCGCGCGTTCTCGGATTGGATGGCGGCGAAGAGTTCGGGGTCGGTTTGCTCGACAAGAATATTGCGTTGGTACATGGTGTGGCAGTCCTGTGAACTAGAGTCCCTTGAAGCAAGGGCTGCCCAGGCGAACGGCTCGATCGCTGCAAGCCCAGGGGCTTGTAGCGGTACGCTTCCTAGTGGTTTGGTGGCAGCCCTTCAGGGCCACCGGGGGATCCACGTCAGCGCCAGCTACCCTGGAAGGGTGCAGCGCCTATCGCCAGTCGCGTACCGGGCAAGTGTAGCGTGTTGATGGGCGGGCGCGGGCACAGTCTGGTGGGGCTGCTCACAGGGCCGACAGCATCGCCACTTTTTCGATGGCTGCGGGGCCATCGGTGGCCTGTGCGGCAGCGGGCTGCACGGTGGCGGGTGCCTGTACCTGTACCGGGCCCGCTGGGTCGGTGGTTTCGCGTGCGGCCAGCAGGGGGTAGGGCGATGCGGGCAGGGCCTTGGTGCCAGCGACCTGGCGCAAGCGCGAGTGCTCTGCCAGCACCTTGGCTGCGTAGCCACCGTCATCGGGCAGGTTGGCTGCGCCCACGTAGTAGCGCAAGCCGCCTTCAACCGAACCGGCGCGGGCGATGCACTCTTGCAGCACCTTCACGCCCACGCGCAGGTTGGTCACCGGATCGAACGCGGCCAGCTTGCCGCCCACGTTCTCGTATTTGTCGGTGTGGACGCGGGTCATGACCTGCATCAGGCCCTGTGCGCCTACAGCGCTTTGGGCAAAGGGGTTGAAGCGCGATTCAATGGCCATGACGGCCAGGATCAGGGTCGGGTCGAGCTTGACGCGGGCGCCGGTTTCATAAGCCTCAGCCACCAGCAGGCTCACGGGTTCGGGTGCGACGCTGTATTTTTTGCTCAGCCAGTAGGCCACCTTGGCCTGCTCCTTGGGCAGGTCTTTGGGGTTGGCGGCCATGGCACGGTCGCTGGGTTCGGGCTCAGGTTCTGGCTCGCCCATCAGTGCAACCTGGCGCGCTTGCAACCAGCCTATGAGTTGCTCTTCGCCCGCCTGCCTCAGGTCAGGGCGTGCCACCAGGGTGATGGCCACAAAAGCCACAGCCAAGCCCAAAAGGGCGAAGCTGTTGTGGGTAATTTCAAGAAATCCTTCGGTTACGTCGGCAGCAAAAGTGCGTAAGCCGGAAACCATTTTTCCTGACGCTGTCATAGCTTTCCTTTCTGTGGCAGAGGCCTGAACATCGGTCGCCCTTGTGGGGCTTCGCAGCGTCAGGAGGTCTCGCCTGGATTGGTACGCCATCAAATTCGTGCCTGGCGCGCAGCGCCTGCAAACATCGAATTGACTTAGCCGGATTCGGCAGCGGGTTGAGGGTTTGTACTAGCCTGTTTTGAGGCTGGCGGATTCTAGAAGCTCATTTAATAGCAAGTCAACACTAACGATGCAATTTTTTAGACAATAAAATTATCAAGATACTGTCTAAAAATCCAGTTTTTGTGTTTTTTTCGCGATCAAAAAGGCGCTCAAAGTTTTTTCACCAAAAAGTCGAAATGTGGGCCGGTAAAGCGTTTTGCGCTGCGCACAGGGGGCTTGCCGCCTGTTTCGACTGCTTGCAGGCCAGCCCCGGGTTTTTGTTCCAATGTGGGCTTGCTGTGTATCGATGTATCCCGAAAAACCCCTTTATGAATCTCTCGTCTTTCCGTCAAAACCGCTGGCTGCAGCGCCTTGTCTGGCTGCTTGTGGGCGTGCTCGTGCTGTGGGCCCTGGGCTGGCTGGTGGCCGCGCCGTTGGTGCGCAGCGTGGGCGAAAAATGGGCCACGCAAAAGCTGGGCCGCCAAGTCTCTATCGGCAAGGTGGACTTTCGTCCCTGGAGCCTGGAGCTGACCATCCATGACCTGGCGATGGCCTCTGCCAGCGGCGATGTGCCCCAAGTCCAGATCCAGCGTATCTATATGAATGCAGCGTTGCAATCTTTATGGCGCCTGGCCCCTGTGGTGGATGCGCTGCAAGTCGATGCGCCCGTGGTGCGCCTCAAGCGCCTGGCCTCGGGCAGTTATGACATTGACGATGTGCTGGCCCGGTTGGCCACCACCGAACCTGCGCCACAGGGCGGGCCCGCCGGTTTTGCCCTGTACAACATCGCGGTGCAGGGCGGTGCGATGGACTTTCAGGACGATGCCGTGGGCCGCAGCCACACGCTGCGCGCGCTGTCTTTGAAGCTGCCTTTTGTCAGCAGCCTGCCATCGCAGCGCGACATCAAGGTGCTGCCGCACCTGGCGTTCCAGCTCAATGGCGATGTGTTCGAGTCGCAGGCCGAGGCCACGCCTTTTGCCGCCACACCGCAGGCCAACGCCAGCATCCACCTGGCCGACTTTGATCTTTCGCCCTACCTGGGCTATTTGCCCGAGAGTTTGCCGGTGCGGCTGCAATCGGCGGTGCTGGACGCCGATGTGCAGGTGTCGTTTGTGCAGGCGCCGGTGGCGGCGCTCAAGTTGCAAGGCCGCGTACAGGCCAAGGAGGTCAAAGTGCTGGACACCGCGCAGCGCGCGCTGCTGTCCTGGGATACGTTGCAGGTGGATGTGGCTGATTTGCAGCCCCTGGAGCGCCGCATGCGCCTGAGCGCAGTGCAATTGCAATCGCCCCGCCTGAGCGCGCACCGCGCCCGCGATGGGCGGCTGAATTTGGCGTTGTCCGGCCCTCCAGATTTGAAGAAAAAAACGGCTCCAGAGCCCGCTGGACGTGCGCCTGCAGCTATCAAAAAAGAAGCTCCTGCGGATTGGCAGGTGGCCGTGGAGCGCGTGGCCGTGCGCGGTGCCCAGGTCGATTGGCTGGACGAGAGCCTGCCCGCACCGGCGCGTCTGGGGCTGCGCGATCTGGCGCTGGACGCTTCGGCCATTGCGCTGCCGCTGACCCAGCCGCTGCGCTTTGCGGGCCGCACCCAGGTGTCGGGCGCTGGCGTGGAGGCGGCACCCGCGCCCGCCCGGCTGGTGTTTGAGGGCCATGCCACGCCGCAGCGGGCCCAGGTGGCGCTGGAACTGCATGACGTGCCCCTGGCGCTGGCTGCCCCCTATGGTGCGCAGTGGGTGGCGCCCCGGCTGGCGGGCACGCTCAACGCCGATCTGGGCCTGGCCTGGAACGCGCCCGCTCTGGTCGCGCAGGTGGCACGCCTCACGCTCGATGGCATCGAGCTGGCTTGTGCGCCCGCCACCGATTGCACCCCCACCGAGGCCGCCAGCCTGCCCCTGCGCGGCAAGAGCAGCCTGGCCGAACTGAAAAAATTGCAGATCGACAACGCGCAAATCCACCTGACCCAGCGCAGCGCCACGGTGGGCCGCATCGCCCTGACCCAGCCGCGCGTACTGGTTGAGCGCACCGCCGATGGCCACTGGATGTACGAGCGCTGGCTGGCCCCTGTGCCGCCCGGCACCGCCCAGGCGGTGGGCGAGCCGCAGCAGCCGGGTACGACCAGCACCGCCAGCACATCCCGGCCCGCAGCGCACACACCTGTTGCTGTGCCCACACCGGCACCGCCTTGGTCGGTGCAACTGGCCGAGGTGGCTGTCGATGCTGGCACCGTGGCTTTCCGCGACGGTGCGCAGGCGCAGCCAGTGGCGTTCTTGCTGTCATCGCTGCAACTGCGGCTGCAAGACTTTGCCCCTTTGGCTGCGTCTGCCAAGCCTTCTGCCCTGAGTGTGTCGGCGCGCATTGGCGCCGGGCGCACCGATCCCGGGCGGCTGGAATACGACGGCACGCTGGGCCTGGCACCGTTGGCAGCACAAGGCAGGGTGCTGGCCAGCCAGGTGCCACTGCACGCTTTCGAGCCCTACGTGGCCGATGCGCTGAATGTGGACATCCGCCGTGCCGATGGCAGCTTCAAAGGCGAGGTGCGTTATGCCGCCGCCAGCGCAGGCCCCGAGCTGAAAGTGCAGGGCGATGCCGCACTGGACGATGTGCGCGTGCGCATGCTCCGCGCTCCGTCCGATGCGCCCAGCATTGCGCTGGGTGGGGGGCGCGGCGCGGGTGCCCAGAACGATTTGTTGAACTGGAAGTCGCTGTCGCTGCGCGGTTTGCAGGTGGCGCTGGCGCCGGGCAAACCGCCCACGGTGGACGTACAAGAAACCACCTTGAGCGACTTTTTTGCCCGCATCATCATTCAGGAGAGTGGTCGCCTCAACCTGCAAGACCTGGTGAAGGGCGCTGCGCCCACAGCCGCCGGTGCTGCCAGCGCTGTGGCCACAGGCAAGCCGACGCCGCAGACCACCGCCATAGCCACCGAAACTGCGGGTGCAGTGGCTGGCGTCGCCCCTGTGGCCCAGGCTGCGCCGGTGCCAGACCCGCTGGCGCCCGTCATTCGCGTTGGCCCGGTCAGCCTGACGGGGGGCAAGGTGTATTTCACCGACCACTTCATCCGCCCCAACTATTCGGCCAACTTGAGCGAGCTGGCAGGGCGGCTCAGTGCGTTTTCCTCGCTGCCACCGGCTGGCGGGGGCGCCCCCGACATGGCCGATCTGGAGCTGCGCGGGCGCGCCGAGGGCACGGCCTCGCTGGAAATCACCGGCAAGCTCAACCCCTTGGTGCAGCCGCTGGCGCTGGACATCCGGGGCCGCATGCGCGATCTGGAGCTGCCGCCGCTGTCGCCCTACACCATCAAATATGCTGGCCACGGCGTAGAGCGCGGCAAACTCAGCATGGACGTGTCGTACCGCGTGCAGCCCGATGGGCAGCTCACGGCCAGCAACAAACTGGTGCTGAACCAGCTCACCTTTGGCGAGCCTGTGCCGGGCGCGCCTGCCAGCCTGCCGGTGCGCCTAGCCGTGGCCTTGCTGGCCGACCGCAACGGTGTGATCGATGTGGACTTGCCCATCAGCGGCTCCCTGAACGATCCGGAGTTCCGTCTCGGTACGGTGATCTTCAAAGTCATTGGCAACCTGATCCTCAAAGCCGTGACTGCGCCGTTTTCTTTGCTGGCGTCGGCTTTGGGTGGCAGCGATGCACTGGACTCGGTGGCTTTTGCGCCGGGCAGTGCGCAGCTCGATGAGGGCGCGCGCCAGGGGCTGGAGAAAATTGCCCAGGCCATGCTTGAGCGGCCTGCGCTGAAGATGACCGTGGTGGGCCAGGCCAGCGCCGATACCGAGAGCGATGCCTGGCGCCGCGAGCGCCTGCAAGAGGCGCTGCTGGCACAAAAACGCCGCCTGGCTTTGCGCGCTGGCCAATCGGCAGAAGGCATCGTGGCCATAGAGCCGCAAGAGTATTTGCCACTGCTCAAAGAGGTGTACCGCCGCGCCGATGTCACCAAACGGCGCAACCTGGTGGGCATGGCCAAAGACGTGCCCCAGGCCGAGATGGAAGCGCTGTTGCTGGCCCACACTGCCGTGCCAGAAAATGCCATGCAAGACCTGGCTCTGGCACGCGCCGTGGCCGTGCGCGACCACCTGGCTGCGCGTGGCTTGCCGCTGGAGCGCCTGTTTCTGGGCGCGGCCAAGAGCGTGGGCGCAGAGCCCGACTGGAAGCCCCACGCACAGCTGGTGCTGGCCACGCGTTGAATCGGGCTGTAGGCCCATGGCCAAATCCCGGTGAAAATAGCGGTTTCGCCTGCACGCGCCAGCGCGGCGGCCCGCAGTGTGACTGCTTCTTTGTCCCCGGAATGACTCCCGGGGGCGCGTTTTCTACAGAATCCATGTTTCCTTTTTCTTCCCGCAACAAAATGTCCGACGCACCTGAAACCCATCCGGCCCCGGCCAAAACCCCCGAAGCGCACCCCCTGGACGCGCTGACCGGTGGCGCTTTCTCGGCTGCCACGGCAGGCGAGCGCGCATCGCGCATCCGCGAGTGGTTGACCACCCAACCTGCGCCCGAACAGTTGCAGGAAGTCTTCAAAGAACTCAGTGGCCGCGACAAGGGCGCAGCCCGTGCCGTGCGCGAGCGCATGGATGAACTGCGCCGCGCCAAAAACCAGGAGGCCATCGCCGCCGAGTGGGCCGACAAAGCCACGGCGCTGCTGTCGGCGGCCAAACTCAACATCGCTGACGCCCTGGCCTGGCAGCGCGACGCCGCCAAGGCAGGCGCGCCACTGTCGCGCGAGCCGCTGTCGCTGCTCAAGGTGCAATTGGCCGAGCGCGTCAAGGTGATTGAAGACCTGCAGCACCGCGTACAAGTGCAGCGCGAGGCCGCCGTGCTGCTGGCGCAGCGCATCGAGGTGCTGTCCACCAAGTCCTGGCGCGATGCCCAGGCCGCCCTGGAAATCCTGCGCGCCGATGTGCAGCATTGGCAAGACCAGGCCCAGGCGCTGGCGGGTGATGACAGCTGGGCCAGCGTCGAGGCGCGCTTTCCCCCGCTGCTGGACTCCTCGCGCACGCAACTGCTGGTGGTGTGGGATGCTTTCCAGCCCGCAGTGGCCCAGGCCGTGGCTGCCGCAGAAGATGCCAGCGCCGCGCTGCCGCCCGTGCCCGTGTGGGCCGATGAACTGCGCATTGCCCGGGGCGTGCCCGCCGAGGCCGTGGTGGCCGAGCGCACCGCCCGCGCGCCCAAAGCCAAAGTCGCGCCAGAAGTCATTGCCAAGGCCGAACACACCGTGCGCGAAGCACTGGCCAAGCTGGAGCAGGAAACCGCCCAAGGCCATGGCAAAGCCAGCGCCGGTGCCGCCGCCGCGCTGCGCGCTGTGCTCAAAGACCATGGCAAGCACCTGGATGCGGCCCTGGAACAACAAGTTCACACCGCACTGGTCGCTGCCGGTGAGCTCGAAGGCTGGCAGCGCTGGAGCGCCGACCAGGTGCGCGAAGACTTGCTGGCCAAAGCCGAAGCGCTGTTGCAGCGCCCCGAAGGCCAGGCCCTGGGTGGCCGCAAAATGCAGGAAACCCTGCGCCAGTTGCGTGAACAGTGGAAGCAGGCCGACCAAGGCGGCGCCCCCAACCATGGCCTGTGGAAAAAGTTTGACGAAGCCTGCAACGCCGCCCACAAGGTGGTCGAGGCCTGGATCGACAAAGTGCGCACCGAAGCGGCCGAGCACAAGGCGCAGCGTCTGGCGCTGATTGAAGAAGTCAAGGCCTGGGCGCAGACCCCAGCCGCCTCCGCTGACTGGAAGGCCGTGAACCGCGCCCTGCACCAGTTTGGCGACCGCTGGCGCGCCGGTGGCCACGTCGGTGAAAAAATCTTCGCTGAACTGCAGCCGCTGTGGAAGCAGGCCATTGCCGCTGCCGCCGCCCCTTTTGAGAGCGCGCAAAAAGACAGCCTGGCCCGCCGCCACGCCATGATCGAAGAGGCCAACGTGCTGGGCGCCGCGCCCACCTTGCGCATTGACGCCATCAAGTCGCTGCAACAGCGCTGGCAGGCTGAGGCGCAAAGCGTGCCGCTGGAGCGCAAGCACGAGCAAAAGCTGTGGGACGCTTTCCGCAAGCCCATTGACGAAGCCTTCAACCGCAAGAGCGCCGAGCGCGAAAAGGGCGCTGCTGCCCTCAGCGAACGCGACCGTGCGGTACTCGATGCCGCCAAGGCACTGGACGCGGCCAACGCCACGGGCGATGCGCAGCAAATTCGTGCGGCGATGGCCGCTCTGGAGGCGGCACTGCGCGGCCAGGCACAGGAGCGCGCCGAGGCAGAGGCTGCGGCAAAAAATCAGTCAAATCAGGCTGTAGCGCCCGTAGACAGTGCGCAAGCAGCTACAGAAGTAGGAGCGGATTCTGCGGCCCCGGCAACTGAATCTGGCCAGGATGCGCCAGCGCAAGACCAGCCGGCTGCGGCACCCAAGCCCACAGCCCGCCCGGTGGTGGCGGTGCGCGGTGATGATCGCCCCGGCATGAAAAAAGAAGCCCCTGCTGCCCCGGGCCGCCCTGGCAAGCCCGGCGACCGGCGCGACGCCCGCCCGGGCCGCGATGCAGGTCGCCCCGATGCGCGTGGCCCCCGTGACGATGCACGCAGCGGTGGACGTTTTGGCGATCGCCCTGCCTACGAAGACCGTGGCCCGCGTTTGGGCGATGCGGCTTTCCGTGCCCAACGCGAGGCCATGGAGCATGCCCAGCAGGCCCTGAAAAAGCTGGCTGCACAAGCCCACGGCGAGGCCCTGACCCATTTGCTCACTGCCTGGGAAAAGCGCGATGCGGCCCTGCTGCCATCGGCCCAAGAACTGGGTGGCCGCGTGACGCCTGCGGTGCGCACCGCCTGGACGCAAGCGCTGGGCAAAGCGCCTTCGGGGGATATTGCACAGGCATTGTTGCGTTTGGAAATCGCCGCCGAAGTGCCCACGCCTGCGGATGAATTGTCTGCACGCCGGATGCTGCAACTGCAACTGCTCACGCGCCGCAACGATCCTGCGCCTGCGCAAACCTGGGGGCAAGATACGGCCACCGTGCTGGCAGGTGCCAGCGATGCGGCCAGCGCCCGGCGTCTGCAAAATGCGCTGAAAGCGTTGTTGCGCAAGCAGTAAGCAAGACAAGACCGGGGGTATTCCCCCGGCGGGGCACTTTGGTGGTGTATGCCGCCAAAGTGCGATGGGCCACCGCTGGATTGGTACAGGGTGGCTTGTTGCGCTTGTTTTGGCAGAGCAAAACAAAAAGGCCGTTGCGTGTGCAACGGCCTTTTAAATTTTGGTGCCCAGAAGAGGACTCGAACCTCCACGATGT
>ERZ724525.1284-NODE-1284-length-14791-cov-4.350706_pt1 | contig 14791 bp, 14 predicted proteins | sample MGYA00376058_ERZ724525 | MGnify/ENA primary metagenome ERZ724525 (study PRJEB28724, sample SAMN07190888) | wastewater metagenome | isolation source: influent of sewage treatment plant in Hong Hong | place: USA: Christiansburg, Virginia | collected 2016-03-01 ... | reverse complement strand
GATAAAGGTACGACCGATATAGCGATTTTTTACAAAACCTTCACGGTATTTCACCCCTAGATGCTGGGCAAGTTCCATCGCAGAAGTTCGTGAGGTATCGGGAATAGGGATAACCACATCAATCCCGTGATCTTCGCCCCATTCTTTGATGATTTTCTGCGCCAAAGTCTCGCCCATACGCATACGGGCTTTATAAACAGAAATATTATCAATAATCGAATCTGGGCGGGCAAAATAGACGTATTCAAAAATGCAAGGTCTAAACTCTTTGGCTTCGACACATTGGCGACTAAAGAAGTTATTGTTTTCATCGATAAAAATCGCTTCACCGGGCTTCACATCTCGAACGATATCAAAACCCAATGCGGTTAACGCAACTGACTCAGATGCCACCACATATTCAAAGCCGCCATTTTCCGCTAATCGTTGACCAAAAATCAGCGGACGGATACCATTGGGGTCACGAAATGCCAAAATACCATAGCCCGTAATCATAGCGACTACCGCATACGCGCCTTCGATACGTTTGTAGACAGATGTCATCGCTTCAAAAATATCGTCGGGGCTTGGATGCCGGATACCGAGTTTTTGCATTTCATGCGCTAGCACATTGAGCAAAACTTCTGAATCAGAATCGGTGTTTATATGGCGCATATCTTCCATAAACAGTTCTTTGGCAATCTCTTCGGCATTGGTCAAATTACCATTATGCGCTAAGGTAATACCATAAGGCGAATTGACATAAAAAGGCTGAGCTTCCGCACTGCTAGACGTACCAGCCGTTGGGTAGCGTACATGCCCGATGCCTTGGTGACCGACAAGACGCATCATATGACGGGTCATAAACACATCGCGCACCATGCCATTTTCTTTACGCAAAAACAAACGGCCATCTTGACATGTCACAATACCCGCGGCATCTTGCCCACGATGCTGCAGCATAGTCAGCGCATCGTATAGCATTTGATTAACTTCACTGTGAGCGGCTATACCGACAACTCCACACATATTTTACCCCTTTAATTTTTCACGGATGGCTATGAGACCTGATGAAAAGAGACCTGATGAAAATTGAATGAAACTAGCTTTTTTGCCGGCTGACAATACTTTAGCCGTCAGTCAAACTTACCAATACTATTGACCCATTTTCCCCACTATTGACCTATTTTATCGGCAGCGGTTTTACCGAGCGTGGTAGCAAGCTGTTGGGTGATTTGCTTTGCAAAAGGTGCCAGTGGCAGTAGCGCATTGGCAAACTTAGACTGCTGCCAAAAGTCACGTTGACTGACAAAAGGCGCCAATAAGCTCAGCACCATTAACAAAATGACCAAATTTTTGACCAAGCCAAACCCCGCGCCCGCCAATTTATCTAGGATGCTCAGCCTAAGACCTTGCAAAGTTTTACTCATCACCCACAATACGATTTGCAGTCCCACGATGACAAATAAGCCAATTGCCAAAAATGCCGCAATGATACTAAGGCCGGTTGAGCCAGTCAGCGACACAAAAAACGGCGCTAAAGGTTTTGCCAAATAACTGGCTAGCAGCAGCGCCAATAGCCAACCAAACATGCCCACCAGTGAGCGCATTAAGCCATTATTAAATCCCTGCCACAACCCAATAAATAATACAAACAACACTACCATATCTAACAAAGTCATCGGGTCAAGCTCGTATCATGGGGTTTACAAAGTAGCGGGTGAATGTTGGCTTAAACGATAACCGTCAATGGCTTCAACACAGGTTTGAATGAGCTCTGGTCCTTCATAAATCAAACCACTATAGAGCTGAATCAAATCCGCACCTGCTTCAATTTTTTTAACCGCACGTTGACCATTGTCAATGCCGCCTACGCCAATAAGCGCAACTGAGCTTGGTAAGCGTTCGGCAAACTGCTCAAGGACTTGGGTACTACGGTGGCTCAGTGGTCGACCTGATAGCCCGCCTGCTTCTTGACTGGTTTTGTAATCTTCTACCCCATTACGGCTTAGGGTGGTATTGGTGGTAATCAGCCCATCAATATCAAAACGCACCAATTCTTTAGCAATATAATCAATTTGGTCCTCTTCCAAATCCGGGGCAACTTTCAGCACTAATGGTACATAATACTGATGTTGGCTAGCCAGTTGGCTGTGGCGTGATTTGATGCCATCAAGCAGCGCCGTGAGCGCATCACCACTTTGTAGGTCACGCAGGTTTTTGGTATTGGGAGAGGAAATATTCACCGTAATATAAGACGCGTAAGGATACACGCGCTCTAGACAATAAATATAGTCATCTAGGGCATTTTCAACCGGCGTGCTGGCATTTTTGCCAATATTAATACCCAAAATGCCTTGATATTTTGCACGCTTGACTTGCTCAATGAGATAATCGACGCCTTTATTATTAAATCCCATGCGATTGATAATGGCATGGGCTTCTTTGATACGAAATAGACGGGGTTTGTCGTTGCCAGGCTGTGGTTTTGGGGTAATCGTACCAATTTCGATGTAGCCAAAACCCAATGCCGCTAACGCATCGATATATTCACCGTTTTTATCAAGCCCGGCTGCCAAACCAACCGGATTGGTAAAGGTTAACCCCATACATTCAGTTGTTAGTTCTTGTTTACCGTACAAAAACCCGAGCATCCCAAATTTTTGCGATTTTTCAAGTAATGATAACGTGATTTCGTGGGTTTTTTCAGGATCGGTGTTAAATAAGAACGGACGAAGAAAGGCATACATAGTTGAATAAGCACTCACATTGCATGGGTGAATCTAATTGACTCTGCCCTTTATACAAGCAGAACTAACCTATTAGCTTGAGAGATAGCACCCGTGAACGCGCTGTGTGATGACTATCTCGTCAAAATCAGAAAAGCTATTATATCAGTGTTGACACTAAATAAACACCTGCAATTTTCGTTGCCTTAACGGCTATATCGAACGCTAAGGCACAGCTCGACCATTTGCCAACGCAATCCAACCGCGAATAATGCGATACAGATGCCATAAGACTGTGGCGACGATTATCAAGCCGCCTAAAGCACCGACAATAAAGCTACCACCCATCGTATGATTGCTATCAACGGCGGCGCCAAAAAATAGCCCGCCAGTCGCAAAAATCACCATAACAAAACCAATCACCCAAAAAAATATACTGTACCAAAACGTTTTGATTTGCCAATCAAAGTGACTATAAAGCCACGTGTTCCTAGCCTCATCGCGCTTTAAATAATTCATCACAATCGGAATAATCCAAGTCAGTCCCGCAGTAAAATAACTAAACAGCGCCAACGCATAAGTAATGTGGTTATAACTGATTTGGCTTTGGGTCACCGGTAAGTTTTGACTAAGCTGCGTGTATTGCGGTAACGCTGATGGATAACCATTCGCCCCACTACCAAATTGTGGGTTAGCCGGGTCAGGTGTGTGAGCATCTGTTGGTTTTTCTAGGTTCATTATAATTCTCCATCAATGATTATTACTTTTTTTATCGGGTCATACAGTAGAATTTCAATTGATTGTTATTGATAATTAATAGTTTACCCAAATCGGTTCTCGAATGGTAAATAGTTGGTGGTTGCTATCGGCAAACTCGATCGTCCAGCTAATAGGCGACTGCTGTGGTGCCAATGGCTCAAAAGTCGGTACTGGGGTGATTTTTATGCGGTTTTTTGCCGAATACAACAAATAGTTGTCATCGGGTGAAAAATTGGCAGGTTCAGCCAATCCTTCATTATTGATAGCGATGCTTTTTTTAGTTGCCATATCTACGAGCCTGCCTTGGCTATTATCGCTGACGTAAGTGATCAAACGCCCTGTGGGACTCACCCGAGCGATGGCATTGGTTTTACCGGGCAAGTTTAAAGGCAAAAATTGTTGTTTTGCAAAATAGTATTGATAAAGCTGCGGTTGTAAAAATTTGGCTTTATCTGACGTAAATATAAAGGATTGACCATCGGGCAACCACACAGGGGCTAAATCAATCGCTGGTTGATGGGTCAGTTGTTGTTTTATATTGCCGCCGCTATCGGTCAAAAAAATCTCTGGATTGCCCAGTTGGCTATTTGCTAGTAACAATTGGCGCCCATCGGGGGAGATTGCGCCGCTAAAATTATGAGTGCGTTTGGCAGAAATCCCAGACACATCAGAAACCCCAGAAACCGCAGAAATCTCAGTGACTTGCAAAGTCGCTCTATCGAGGATAACGACTTTAGGATAACTTTTACCTGCTTGAACCGTAAAAATCAGGCGGTCGCCTAAGCGACTGGCGGATAAGCTCATTATCGTCCCATTGACCTTATACAAAGTCTTTGGGTCGCTGCCATCGATTTGGGTTTCAATCAGCTGCGCTTGGCGATTTGCCCCAAATCCGGTTAAATAAATAAAAATTAACTTGCCTGACAGCTCGCTAGCATCCATGTGCGACAAATTGGTTGGCGCAGTCGCTATGACTTTGGGCAATGAGGCCGAACTTTGCAGGGTGGTGTTAGATAAGGTTGTTGATGGTGAGCGTATGGTCTGACACCCTGTCATCGCCAAGCTAATTGCCATGACAATTGCCATGACAGCGGCGCACCATAAACGGGGTAATTGATGATAATGCTTCATGTTATCTGTGGCTTGATTAAGGTAAAACATTGTTGGCGTCTGGATTGAGCCAAAGTGGTCCATAAATCAAGCCATTGGGTACGCCATTTTGGGATGGGCTAATACTGATGGATTTGCCATTTGATACAATGGTAATGACATTCTTATTGGAGTAAATATAGTGTTGTCCATTGGGTGAGACCCCTGGGGCTTCACTTAACCCAACGTTATTCACAGCAGTTACCGAGCGCGAACCCAGATCCATCACCACGCCTTGATTGGCACCTGACAAATAGGACATTTTTTTACCATCATTGCTGATGCGCCCCATGCTGCTCAGTCCGCCACCCGTCAAGCGCTGTTCACTACCGGTTGCCAGATTGTAGAGATAAATTTGACCTTTATTACCGCCTTTTTTGCCACCGGCTCTATCTGAAGTATAGACAAATGACTGCCCATCAGGCGCCCAACTAGGATAAATAGCCCCCACAGGGTCATTGGTCAAGCGACGAGAATTGCCACCTTGCGCCAAATAAATCTGCGGTATGCCGTTTTCAAAACTGCTACTAAATATCACGCGACCATCTTTACTCACGGACGCGCCATAGTTCATGGCTTTAAAATTCGTCAAATTGCTGACTGCCCCGCTGACAATATTGGCAGACATGACCTGCGGATAGCCTAGCGTGTCGGGCTGAACTTGGAAAGTGAAGGTTTGATTGTCAGCAGAGGTGTTTAGGGTTTTAATGGTACCGTTAAACTCATAAATCACTTTAGGGTTAAACCCATCCACGTCAGAAATGACCAAACGTGACACACGGTTTTTAGGCTTGCCTGTTTCCACCACATATGCAATACGCCCAGAAAAATCGCCTTTGATGCCTGTCAATATCTCATAGATACGGTCAGCAACCTTATGCCCTGCCATACGCAAACTTTGCGAGTTATTTTTGCTGGTAACGGTTTGCAGACCTTGCATCACCTCGCCTGTCGCCACATTAATGACTTCAAAATTGATTTCAACATTGCCACGATTGCTGCGCGTATTGCCAACCACCAAATAAGGCACGGCTTTATGCTGCCAGACAGGCAAAGTGACTTCACTACTGCTATGAGGTCGCTCTGGTAAATTACTATCTAAGGTAAATTGTCCCAAATTGGTCAAATCATTGGTGACAATCCCTGAGATACTCTCTGCGCCAGCAAATGGTACGATGGCGACTTGCAAGTTAGACCGTGGTGCCTGCTTGACTAGCGTAAAATCAACATTGTCGGCAGCGTTCGCTAAAGGTGGCATCGCAGTGGTAGCCAGGGCAATGACTGCCGCTTTAAAAAAAGTCTTGTTCATAATTAGCCTGCAATATTTATAATTATTAAAAAAGTGGTTTTCAAATAATAGCATTGTTTTGAGCGCCAAAAAAGACTGGTCAAGGCTAGATGCTACAACACTGTTTAGGTTTACTATTTGACTTTACTATTTAGCTTTAAAATTGCCCGTCATGCTTCTTGCGCCATTTGGCGGGGGCGGCAGCGGACTTGATTGGTTGATTGCTTGTTGTAAGCTTGCTTTAAAAGCGGCATCACTACTGCCGCGAATAGTGATATTACTAATGGTGCCATCCGCAGCAATGCTAAATGACGCCGTTAATGAATTGCCATTACTATTGGTTGGCACATTCCAGTTTGCATCAATCATCGCCATGACTTGGCTGACATAGCCTGCCGAGCTCCCACCCGATGCACCACCACGTCTGCTAGAACCTTGACCGCCAGATGATTGCGATTGCGCTGCACCTGTAGATTGACCATCTTTACCCAAATCCAGTGACTTGATACTATTGTTACTTTGCCGCTCGCTATTGGCATTGAGATTTTTATTATAGGCGGCATTGTTGGCGCGTATTTCGTTTTTTACCTCATCAATATTGCTTTCGGCAATTTTATAATCTTGCAGGTTTCGCTGCTGGGTTTCGTTGCGCTGGTTTAATTCATCAATCACGCCTTGTCTTTCAGCTGCTACTTCCCGGTCTAGCTTTTCAGCAAATAGCGCCTGCTCTTTTTCCCATTGCGACTGCTTGGCGGCCAAATTATCTTTGACCGTTTCAATTTGATTGGTTGAGGTCGAATGGGGCGTGTTCATTGGCACAGTTGATAGGGTTTGGGAATTTAAAGACGGTGTGGGCGCACCAGCCATCTCGCCAGCCGTGGCTTGGTTTTGCGCAAGCGCGTTTTGTTGATTAGCTTTGATTTGCCCTTGCATTGCCGACAACTGCTCAGGGGTAATCAAAGAGGTTTCCATGGGCGCGGGCGGCGCGTTATGATAAAAGAAAAACAATAACCCAACCACCAACGCATGGGCAATGGCACTGAGCACAATTGCCCATACCGGGTAATCGGGTGTTTTGACGGGTACATAGACTGAGGTCACTTCAGCATACATCGTCTCAGTATTTCCTTATTCTAGCAAAAATGTTCAACCAAAAATTAAAAGCTCACCGTATTAAAAGGCTATTTGATTAAAAAGCCACTTCGCTAAAAAGCTGCTTGATTAAAAGGCTACTTGCTGGCTGGTTTTGGCGGTGCCGTTAACAGCCCAACCTTTTGAATGCCCGCTTGCTGTAAGTTTGCCATCAATTGGATAATATCACCATATTGGTTATTTTGATCGGCATTAATCATCACATTGACATTGGGTTTACCATCGAACTGATATTGAGGTTGAGATTGTAAATTATTCAAAGTGGCGATTAGTACCTCTTCGCTCATTGGCTCATCGGTTTTGTCTTGGGTACTTAAATATAGTTGTCCATCAGATTTTAGTGACACAATCACCGGTAACTGCGTGCCTTGCTGCAGTGATTTGGTCTGCGCTTTTGGCAAATCAATATCTACCCCCGTCGTTAGCATGGGCGCGGTCACCATGAATATGACGAGCAGCACCAACATAACGTCAATATAAGGCACCACATTCATGCCCGCATTGAGTTTTTGTGAACGGTTACGGCTGTAAGGGTTTGCTTTCATAGTGTCAAGTTGTTCAATAAAATTTATCTAACATTCATTTAGCATTTAGCGTTTAGCATTTATCTAGCGAGCGAGCGGTGGCATCATGGCAGGTGAATTCATCCCCGTCGGTAAATTAGTAGCCGTATCCACAGTTTGTCGCAACAACATGCCTGTCATCTCATCACAGAACAGGCTACGACTTTGATAAACTTTATCGTTTTTTGCGGTAAAATGGTTGAAAGCCAGTGCCGCTGGAATCGCAGCAAATAAACCTAGCGCCGTGGCAATCAAGGCTTCAGCAATACCAGGCGCAACCGCAGCCAGTGTGGCTTGCGAAGAAGTCGATAAGCCCATAAAAGCCGTCATAATCCCCCAGACCGTGCCAAGCAGACCGATATATGGCGAGACAGAAGCAATACTGGCTAGCAACGGCAATCCTTGCTCAAGCTCGAGTTGTTGACGCCCCAAGCCAACGCGAAGTTTGCGCTCCACGCCTTCAATGACGTCGCTACGGGCTTGGGTGTTTTTGAGCAGTTTTAAAAACTCACTAAAGCCAATAAAAAAGATTTGCTCAAGTCCACTTCTATCAGGGTTACCTTGAACACCTTTGTATAGGGTTGGCAATTCAACCCCTGACCAAAAGGTTTTCTCAAAATAATTATCGGCGCGCGTGGCAATTGCCAAGCGACTACTTAAACGAAAAATAGTGACCCAACACAACAAAGAAGCAAATAATAAAATGCCCATGATAATTTTGACGAAAATACTGGCATGCGTCACCAAACTAACGAGATCAATCGAGCCTTCCATAAGTTATGCTTCCCCAACCATCCAAATCACTAAATATAAATTTAAATATAAATCACTAAATATTTTGATGCCAGCCTGTCAACAGCCTGCTAGCAATACCCGATTAAAACCAAAAACCAAAAACTAGTGCAATTATAAGGTCGAGCACTAGAATTAACATAAGCATATTGTAACCAATAACATTTGCTAATCGTATAAAAATTTTGGCGCTTTGCTAGTATTGATAATGGCATGGCTGCTATGACTAACAGCTAAGGCTAAAAAGCTACTGATAAAAGTCATGGCTCGGCAATAAACCGCTGTGTTTGGGCATAAGATTGCGCTTCTGATTTGATTAGCGCCAACCATTCATTGGCAATGACAGGATGCGACTGAAAATATGCCATCATCCAATGCGCTAACGGCGTAGGTACGGGTACAAATTGGGTGGAAGGCAAAATGGATTGGATGCCATTGGTTTCATCACTGTCATACACAAGCTCAACCTGCGGATTTTTTTGAATAATTTCTACCCCGATAATCTGCCAATTGGCAAAAGCATTATCAATCGCATAAGGCAAAGCTTCTGTTTGAGATAATTTTGATGAGAGGTAGATAGGCTCAAATGTTTTGCTAGTATTCACCCAATGCAAACGCAAAGCAATATCAGGTTGTTGGTAAAACACCACCAATTTGCCAGCAAACTTTATTTGCCAAGGATTGACTACTTGGTTGGGATGAATGCCAAGCATTTGCGCAAATTGCTCTCGCGTCAGCAATCGATCAAAGCTTGCTAGCAATTGACCATTTAATGGATGTTGCAGTTTGAGCAGGTCGGATAAATACTCATAATGGTAAATAAATTTCATAGGCAAGTGCTGTGAAATAACACCGTCCGTCACTTGACATCGATGCACTTTCCACTGCGGCATGGTATCGGTGATAAGCGCAAGCAAGTCTATGATTGTATTATTCTTAGTTTTTGTTTGATTATCGAGTGTTGAATCGATAGTTGGCGTATTAGTATCCGTTTGAGTGACTAGCAAGCGATTTCCTTTTAACTGGTTGGTTTATCACAATTGCTTCATTATAAAACTTTTTTCATGCATTTGAGCCAAAAAAAATCATCACATCGTGAAATGTAATGATTCATCTATAAAACTGTTGTAGCTAATAGTTGTAGTTAATAATAGGCAGCGTTTAGCAATAGACCGACCGCTAAAAAAAACCAAATCATAAATACGACACTAAGCCATTTACGATGATATCGCCAAGATTCATTATCGATTTTGTTATCGCTTGTCAAATCATCCGCCAAATCATCTATGGCTGATTTTCTTGGTAACTTTGCCGACTTGTTAAAAATATCTTTAAATCGTAAGTCTCTGGTTAATTGATTGTCCTCATCTTTTATGGTAAAAAAATTAGATGAGTAATCTGCCAAATAAGTTTGAGAATTAAGCGAATGCGGTAGTACCGATTTGACGGTCGCTTGGCGATAATCATGCTCAGCCACGTCAGCAAAAACTAACTGAGACGCCAAACTTTGAGATGCTAAGCCACTCCTTATATTGTCATGTGTTTTGTTAATCTTCATGTTAAATACCCCTTCTTGATAGATAACATTATAGGGATATCGCGGCGTTATTTAATCATAGGTTTGATTGTGGTTTTGTTATACTTAGCTAACTTGTATTAGCAAATGTGCAGATTTGAAACTGTTTGTAAACCGCTAATAGTTAAACTCACTGACAGTTAATTTATACTTTTGCTCAGTATTAAACGATTCATTAGACCTTTGGTTTAAACAAATTATCTTCTATCGATAAATATTTGTTGTTCAGAGGCTTTGACAAAGTCTTCATAAGAAACCACCCCTTGACTACTATTAGGGGCATTCGTTGTTGGATTACTGCCCGTCTGCGCGCGCTCATTTGAACCTTGATTTGAGGTATTGGAATTAGCGGCGTCAGTTGGCGCCTCGGGCATCTGATTAGTCCTACTTGGCGTATTGGCAAGCATGTCTGACACTTGATTGGTGGTTGTGGCGGGATTGACATTCGCTGGCGCGGTGGGTTGTGGGGTGGAAGCCACGCCGTTTCCTAATTGCTCACCGGTAATTACCACCGCTTCTGTTCTTAAATTCTCTGGTTGAGTGGTTGAGGCAGCAACCGCTGAAGCAGTTGCAGGCGATATCTGCGCCGATTGGATAGGATTTGTTGCCGTCACAATGACATTGTTTTGAGCTTCTCTACTGTTTCTTATCGCTTGATAACTGTGATAGCTGGGCACGACAACTTGGGTTAACAAACCGATGAGTGACATGACTAAAAGCGGAATTAATACCATCAGTACCGTTTTTAACTGGGTAGCAGGTCTAGCAGGTAAGCCATAATAATTGGCGCCTGCATTCCCTTCGACTGCTAGCAAGTAAAGGTAAACTAAGATATTTAACCCAGGCACTAGCATCAATAGCGCAAGCCACCCTGTTTTGTTAAGATCATTGAAGCGCCGTTTACTAACGGCAAGCTGTAGATAAAACAAAACCGCCACACCCACACTACTTGCGCCGAGCAAACTCATCGGCAACTGCTCACTACTGGCATTTACCATGCCCTGAAAGCCACCAATCATCACAAATAACAAAGCGACCAGCATTAATGCTATCAACGCATTAAAGGTGGAATACGCTAAAAACTGAACACGGCTAACCCGACCATGCCAATCAAAAAACCGACGATTATTAAAGCCTTCATGTATCTCGGTTAACGTGACAAAAGACGTACCAACTTCAGTTGCAATTATTTCATCAACTTGATGCACATTATCGAAACTAGGTTCAATCGGAGGTAAAGACTGGGCTTTTTTTGGCTTGGGTAGACGGATGGCCATAATGAGCAACTTAATCTAGAGGTTTAAACTGTTTTTTTAGCGTCATATTTTTAACGTAGTATTGCCCAAATTTTATAATATATTGGTTAGAATATCTTTAAATCGCGACATAAATTTGACATTTTTTGTAACATTAATTGAGTAACATTGATTTAATGGTTTGGCTTAATAGCAAATTTGTTACATAAATAATTTATTGAATGAGTAAACAGTTTTTAACCCCGATAACACAACGCTGTAATGATCATTGAGTATTGATATGGATATTTCCCAACTTACCTATTTTGTGGTAGTAGCAAAAGCAGGCAGTTTTAGCCAAGTTGCCAAAACCTTGGCTATATCGCAGCCATCGTTAAGCCGCCATGTCCAGCAACTTGAAAGCGAGCTGGGTGTCGAGCTGCTGGATCGCTATCACCGCCCAATGACCTTAACAGCGGCGGGGCATTTTTTTTTGGCACAGATTGAGCCAATATTGTTACAACTTGAGCAAGCCCGTGAGTTGACTCAGCGCTTTGCCCAGCCGCATCGAACCAATCATCTCACGATTGGATTTGTCGCCTCGGTGCTATATGGTCTGTTGCCTGAGATTATTTCTACAGTCAAACAGCGACATCCCAATTTGGATATCAAGCTGGTCGAAATCAATTCAGAGCAGCAAATGTCAGCGTTAAAGTCGGGAGACATTGATGTGGGGTTTGGAAGATTTCGGCACAGTGACAACTTTGTGCAACAGATATTCTTACGGCATGAACGCTTTGTGGTGGCGCTGCCGATGGCGCACCCCTTAGCATCACGCCCGGATGATATCGGCATCGCATTTAAAGAGCTGCTAGAAGATACGCTTATTTTGTATCATCGCACGCCCTTGCCAATCCTGCAAAATCCCCTATTGAATGGCGAAACTGACCAACTCATGTATTTGTTTGCCCGCCATCAGTTGTCACCTCATTTGACCACCAAAGTGCGCGATATCCAAATCGCGTTGGGCTTGGTGGCAGCAGGTGAAGGCATTACCTTAGTGCCTGATAGTTTAAAAACCGTCCGTACCGAGCAAATTCATTATCATCGTCTACGCCACGAAGATGCGACAACCCCGATTTTTATGAATGTATTGGCACACCAATCCAATCGGTATATTGATGATTTACTGCAGGCGACTTACCAAGTGTACGAAGCTAAAGGTATTACCTATTCTAATCAATCGTTGAATTAAACACAGTTATATTAAAGGCTCTTATATTTAAGCCCTTAGTAAGATTTTATTTGCTTAGGCTAAATTGACGTTCTTGGTTGACACGGTTGATGAATTGTTGGGTAAATGTTTGATAATCCACGCCCGCAAAATCTGCTAGACGCAACATGGTCATGCCGGCATAGCCACAAGGGTTGATCATTTGAAACGGGGTCAAATCATTTTGTACATTGATGGCGATGCCATGATAACTAAAGCCGTGTTTTATTTTAAATCCCAGTGACGCAATTTTACCAAGTTCTAAATCGTCTTGGTTATACACATACACCCCTGGTGCATCCGCACGCGCTTTGGCATAAAAATCTGGCGGCAAATAAGGCGTGATGACATCGATGATGATGTTCTCAGCTTTGCTGACCAAATCGCGCACGCCCCACCCCAACGCATTTAAATCAAATAAAAAATATACCACCAACTGCCCATGACCGTGCCAAGTGACTTGACCGCCACGATCGGTGTGGATGATGGGGGTATTATCTTTTTGCAAAATATGTTCAGGTTTGCCCGCTTGACCCAGCGTAAACACATTATCATGATCTACAATCCATAACTCATCAGCGCTAATCTGCGCCTGCTCGCTGCTGGCAGATTTTTTTTGCTCGATACGCGATAACACGCGTGCCAGCATCGCGGCATGGGTGGGTTCATATTGAGCGTTTTGCAAATATTTAATTTCTAATGGTAACATCGCATTTCCTTGCAGTAGCTTTTTGCGTTTGTATGACAAACCGCTTATTTGTCGTTTGTAGCAGTAAGATTGACTTTGCCCAATTGTAAAAGAGATTTTTGCAGCACTGGCTGATAATCAGTCGTATCACGCTGAGCGACTGAGCTAAAATTTGTTAATTGACTGACTGGCATCAGCATCGCAGGGTTGGCGTTGCCGCTTTTTGCAAAACCGATGGCTAAATTGGCGTTATCGCCCCCCAAATAAAAATCTTTGATGGTAAGTTGATCGTCAGTCGTTTTATGGGTTTTCTCATTGTTATTGGGCGAACTAGTTGCAAAATCCAGCGTTACATCCTGCTTTTCTTGAGTGACCAAGCTGAGCTCATCATAGCCTCTATCTGCAAGATAAAGCGTATCTTTGCCACCGCCCACATTGATGATGGTATCATGACCAAATCCTTTGGTGAAATAATATAAATCATTGCCCGTGCCACCCACCAGCACATCATCACCGGCATTGCCGATGAGCACATCATCATCATCACCGCCTAGCAGCCTATCTTGACCGCTATTACCCACTAGCACATCGTCCCCCTGACTACCCCATAATAAATCCCCCACGCCCTGCTGTCCAAGTACAGAACCGTCAATATGGTGATTGATGATGACGTCATTAACTAAGGTGCCAAAATGCTGGTTAGCTTTATTGGCAAGGGATTTGGCTTCATAACTGTTCCAATCCAGTGGCTTGCCAAATGCTTGCTGATAATCTTGCGATATACGCGAAATAGCAAAACGGTTATTCAAGAACACCAAGGTATTGTATTCATCATACGTATAAAGTGGCGCATGCAACTGCCCACTGGGCAACATGCTTTGATTGAGCACTGCCAATTGGGTTATTTTGTCGTTTTCACTGATAGCTTGGCGCATGATTTCATCAACTTCAATAAACACATCTTTATCTTGCGGTTTTGCCGCGTTATCAAGCCACAAGGGTTTGACAAACCGTTGATACCCCAATTCTTTTGCCACCAAAAACTCATAATAAGTTGCCTCACCCTCCGCTTTGGCGCGTGCCATGCCATAGGCTTGTGGCGTATCAAATTGATACAAATTGTTTTTATCACGATTGATTTGTTGGTATTGACCGGTTGCATGCCCTAGTTCATGGGCGATGTTTAAAAAATTTTTATAACTTTTAGCAATATGAATGGTATTGCCGTAGGCTTTTGCGCCGACACCAACGGTGGTATCTTGCTCATCAATGAGTAAGTTACCTTGGAATCGATTGAGCAAATTGACCAAGGTAGGCGATTTTTCGATATCTTGGACATTAAACCCCGACTCAACCAAATAGACATTGTTGGGATTATTCAGATCTAACGCAGGCATAACCTTCCTTTAAGTACATGGCTTTTTAGGTAGTTTTTTAACTGCTTTTTTTAAACGGATTTTCTAACAAGTAACGCTTGATGACAGCAGAAAGTTATCACAGCAAAAAGTGAGTTTTATAACGGCATTGATTCATGCACAGTTATTGCACAGACCTTATCGTCGGATAAAGGTATAGTAAAATATAAATTTTAAACAACGTCAGCAAGCT
>ERZ724525.1272-NODE-1272-length-14872-cov-5.001147_pt1 | contig 14872 bp, 14 predicted proteins | sample MGYA00376058_ERZ724525 | MGnify/ENA primary metagenome ERZ724525 (study PRJEB28724, sample SAMN07190888) | wastewater metagenome | isolation source: influent of sewage treatment plant in Hong Hong | place: USA: Christiansburg, Virginia | collected 2016-03-01 ... | reverse complement strand
AAGTCGGTTTTTCAAAATATTTTTCGAAAAGCGAATTTTTTATTTTTAAATTTTATACAATGCTTCAACCGCTCTAGTTCCCACTATTTTTAATGTATTTTGGAATTTATCAGGCTTTGTTTTTTAGTAACATTATTGGTGTATTTTTTATTTTTTTCATTAAAACGCGAAACAACCATATACAGAATCAAGATATCTACCATCAGATCAAGTGTTTTACATCTTGAACATTTCTATGAATTTTGTTATAATTTCTACGTATTTTACATTTTAATTTTACTTTTCAAGGAGGTATTTTAATTATGATTTACAAAAAGTATGGCGAAACATTCCTAAAATTAAGAAAACAAAAAGGCTTTAATTTGATTTATTTCGAACAATTAGGTATCTCTAAGTCCTCATTGGGAAAGTTCGAACGAGGGGAATCCATGTTGGGGTTTGATAAACTCACAACGGCTTTACAAGTTTTATCAGTAACATTAGGTGAGTACGAGAATCTACTTAATGACTTTGAACTTGATATACACGAACTATTAATTCAAAAAATCATAACTACTCACGCCTTGAATCAACCTCAAAAAATGTCGGAATTATATCAAGAAGCATGTGAAATCGATGAAATATATCTCGCTTTAGCAATTAAGGGGGAGTATGATAGCTTAACATTTGACGAACTCGGAGCACTAATTGACTATTTTGAAAATATTAAAGTTTGGCGAGATATCGACCTTTCTACGTTGTACTTAAGTTTGAAACATTTAAATGCTAAAGAAATCTCTTATATCCTTGATCAATTTTTAATTGATGGACATGTTATTTTCAATTCCTTAAACCATAGAACACGTTTTTCACATGTCGCATACCACGCTGTTGCAATCTTGATTGCAAAAGGTTATAAAGAATTAGCACAGCATACTCTCGCACATGTTGATAGCCACCACTTAAAACAGACGATGTTCATTAACAATCTTCGAAAACTAGTAGAAGGTTACTGGATAGCAGTATTTGAAGATTCTGAACAGGGCAATCAACAAATGGACGAGGCCTTAAAACGTTTTGACGACCTAAGCGATTATAAGGTGTCACAATATTACAAACGTATCTATCATGCATAAAAGGTCATCATTAACATAAAAGCTCCATTAAAGGTCAGATGTTCCAAAATAAAAGCAAACTGAGTTAATCATGCTCTAGTTTGCTTTTCTATTGCTTTTAATAAACGAAATTTTTTATCCTTTAAAAAATGATACAAAAATAGGCGATGAACATCCCCAATCAATATTGGAAATTGTTCATCACCTATTTTTATCAGCCAAACATCGCTGAAATACCGGCGTAGACTAACAAAATTGCACCAAGTACGATACGATACTTCCCAAAGAAAGTAAAATCATGTTTTTTGATGTAGTCCATCAGGAATTTAATGACCACGATAGATACTAGAAAGGCTGTCACACTAGCGACCATTAAAATGGCAAACTGAGAAAAACTAAAGCCTACCCCGCTGAACATGAATTTGACGATCTTCAAGAGACTCGCCCCAAACATGACCGGAATCCCAAGGAAAAAGGTAAACTCCGTCGCCACAAACCGTGACGCGCCAAGAATAATCGCACCAAGAATGGTCACACCTGAACGAGACGTCCCTGGCATTAATGATAAGACCTGAATCAAGCCAATATAAAAGGCAAAGCGGTAAGACATCCGATCGAGATCAGTCAACGTATCTGGTCGTGTCTTCGCCCACTTCTCTACATAAATGAAAGCAAAACCATAAATGATTAGCATCAATGCGATAGGGACAAATTTATGAAAATTCGCATCCAACCAGTTATCCAAAGGCAGACCGATAATAACTGCTGGGATACAAGCAATAATCACTTTCAACCACAGTTGCCAAGTCAGCTGCGTCTCACGTGGTGTTTTGCTAGCGTCAAATGGGTTGAGCTTTTTAAAATAAATCACAACAACCGCTAAAATAGCACCAAGTTGAATCACAACATTAAACATATTCATGAATTCAGTGGATTGTTTGAGCTTGATAAATTCATCAGCCAATATTAAATGTCCGGTCGAGCTAATCGGTAGCCACTCCGTGATCCCTTCGATAATCCCTAAGATAATTGCTTTAATAAATTCCATTTTATCTACTTTCTTATTCTGAATTTTACAACTGTTTGATTTCATTATAACAAAACCAACTCGAATTTTGTGTATATTATCTGTTTTTTAACGATAATCCTATCAGCAAGCAAAATACTGACTGATTTATATTGAACATTCAGTCAATTTTTAGTAGAATTAAGAGATAACCTATAGAGATTAGAAAGAGACCTATGAAAAAAATATTTTCACTTATCTTTGCGACACTTCTTGTCCTCAGTCTTGTACCCACGACATTTGTCAGTGCGGCCAGTGATGACAATGAATTCCGTGTCGGCATGGAAGCAGGCTACCCGCCTTTTAACTGGACCCAGAAAACACAAGCCAATGGTGCTGTCAAGATTGACGGTAGTAACCAATATGCTAACGGCTATGATGTTCAAATCGCTAAGAAGATTGCCGACAAACTAGACAAAAAATTGGTGATTGTCAAAACGAAATGGGACGGCCTCTTACCTGCCCTGACTTCTGGTAAAATCGATGCGATTATCGCTGGGATGAGCCCGACTGCTGAACGTAAAAAAGAGATTGATTTCTCCCAAAATTACTATACGAGTCAATTGGTTGTCATGGTCAGAAAAGACGGTAAATATGCCAAAGCGACGTCTATCGATGATTTCAAAGGCGCTAAAATCACTGGTCAACAAGGCGTTTTCCATTACGATCTAATTCCTCAAATGACTGGTGCCACACAAGAACCTGCTATGGGCGATTTTTCGGCCATGCGCGTTGCCCTTGAAGCTGGTACCATTGATGGTTATGTCGGTGAGCGTCCTGAAGGGATTACAGCTGAGTCAAAAAATGCAAAATTTAAAATGATCACGTTTGCTGAGGGCAAGGGGTTCAAAATCAATCCTGAAGACACGCAGACAGCTGTCGGTCTACGCAAGGGTGATAAAAATCTTGATAAGATCAATGAAGTGCTTGCAGGCATGAGTCAAGCTGAGCAAACTAAGATCATGGATGACATGGTTGGCCTTCAAACACATACGGATAAAGAAACTGGTTTCTGGGCACAAGTCGGCTCAATTATCAAGGACAATGGTGGTGATTTCGTTCGTGCTGCTGGTATGACGCTATTCATCTCGATCATCGGGACTTTTATCGGAACCTTTATCGGTCTCTTGATTGGTGTTTTCCGTACTGCTAAAAAATCAGCCAACGGCGCGCTTGCTTTCTTGCAAACCCTTGTCGGCTGGCTCATCAACATTTACGTTGAAATTTTCCGTGGTACGCCTATGATCGTACAAGCCATGGTCATCTACTACGGTTCAGCTCAATTCCTTGGCATATCTATGGATAAAACCTTAGCCGCTCTCCTCATCGTTTCAATCAACACTGGGGCATACATGAGTGAAATCGTGCGTGGTGGGATCTTCGCCGTTGATACAGGTCAATTTGAAGCCGCTAGTGCTTTGGGGATGAATCATGGTCAGACCATGCGCAAGATTGTCTTGCCACAGGTTATTCGTAACATTCTCCCTGCCACAGGTAATGAATTTGTCATCAACATCAAAGACACGTCTGTCTTGAACGTCATCTCAATTACCGAGCTTTTCTTCCAAGGGAATACGGTCGCGCAACAAAACTACCAATATTTCCAAACATTTACCATCATCGCAGCTATTTACTTCGTCTTAACCTTTACCGTCACACGTATCTTAAGATTTGTTGAGAAGAAACTTGATTCTGAAACGTATACGACAGGCGCCAACCAAATGCAAGTAACACTAGAAGAAGCAACTGCTGAGTTAGGAGGCGAAAAATGAGTGATATCGTACTTGAAATTAAAAATCTCAAAAAATCATTCGGACAAAACGAAGTCCTCAAAGACATCCACATGACCGTCGCTTCTGGTGAAGTGATCTCGATCATCGGAAGCTCAGGTAGCGGTAAATCAACCTTGCTTCGCTCCATCAATTTGCTTGAGCAACCAACCTCTGGCGAGATCCTCTACAAGGGTGAAAACGTCCTTCAAAAAGGCTATGATCTCAACAAATACCGCACCCATCTAGGTATGGTTTTCCAATCTTTCAACCTCTTCAATAACCTTGATGTCCTAGAAAATGTGATCGTGGCACAAACGACCGTACTGAAACGGCAGCGTGATGAGGCGAAAAAAATTGCCATCGAAAACCTGACAGCTGTTGGTATGGCTAAATTTGTCAATGCCAAGCCAAGTCAACTCTCAGGTGGTCAAAAACAACGTGTGGCAATCGCCCGCGCCCTGTCAATGAATCCTGATGTTCTCTTGTTTGACGAACCAACTAGTGCACTAGATCCTGAAATGGTCGGTGAAGTTCTAAAAACGATGAAAGAGTTAGCTGAAAGCGGCTTGACCATGGTGATCGTAACGCACGAAATGGCCTTCGCCCGCGAAGTGTCTGACCGTGTCATCTTCATGGATAAAGGTGTCGTCGCTGAAAGTGGCACACCAGAAGAAATTTTTGTCAATCCAAAAGAAGAACGGACAAAAGAATTTTTGACACGTTTCTTGCAAGATTAAACTATAAAAAAAGACTATCTCTTATGAGATAGCTTTTTTATATCAATTTTAGATTATCAATCCTCAATCACTTCAACCACATCACCAAACAAGGCTTGGGCTTGATTGACAACACCATTTTCTTCTGGTGCTGTTTCAGCTTGCGGTGTCTCATCGCCTCCCGCTGCTTGTTGCTTACGAAGTTGCGCATATTCTGTCCTGATTGATAACCAATCCGCATCAGTCAGGGCGATAATTTCCGGTGCAAAACCGACGATGTTAGACATGAAATTACCGAACTGGACTTGTAAATCTTGACTTTGTGTTGCTTTTTGAGCTGTAAATTCACTCTTGAAAGTCACGACAACAAATTGCTGAGAGGCTGCCACGGCTGAGGTATTTTGAAGCATAGACTTGCCAAAACCACTATCAAAAGAGTTAATGACTTCTTCCCAAGCGCCTTGAATGGCTTGACGTGCTTCATTTGTTGCTTCAGATAGGGCTTTGAAAACGAAGTCTTTACTGAAATAATTGCCACCTGCTTTTGGTGCGATTTTTTTCTCTGGCAATGTTTGCTGGGGAGCTTGCGTCGACTGAAACTGACCAGATTCGAGTTGACGTGTTAAGGCTGACACTTGGTGTTGCAAATCAGCGATCACTTGTGAGTAGTCAGCGGTTTTTAGGGCTTCTGACAACCGCATGGTCATCACATCTGCTGCAATTTTTTCCTGCGTCGTATTTTTCAGCGTTTGCAAAGTCTCCGTTGCAATATCAATCCAGGCAAAAACTTGAGCCTTACTCACATTCACCGTAGGTGTTTCAGCTAAGAGCATGTCACGAAAATGCGACATCAGATCTTCGGTGAAGCGGATCATGTTCTTGCCGTCTGCGAAGATGGTATCCAGCTGGGTGAGGGCGTTTTCCACCTGCTGGTCAGCGATTGCCGAAATATAAGCATCCAGGGCTTGCTTGGAAATGGCACCAGTCACTAAAAGTGCAACGTCCAGGGTCAAGCCATTTTCTGCGAAACTCAGGGCTTGGTCTAAGGTCGAGAGCGCATCACGCATGCCGCCATCGGCTGCATTGGCAATTAGGGCGACAGCAGCTTCGTCGAAAGTCACACCTTCTGCTGTCAGTACTTCTGATAAATGTTGGGTGATATCATGGCTAGTAATGGCGCGAAAGGCAAAACGCTGCACCCGAGATAAAATCGTTGCTGGGATTTTTTGAATCTCGGTCGTTGCCAGAACAAAGACAACATTTTCCGTCGGTTCTTCCAGCGTTTTCAAGAGAGCGTTAAAAGCCCCCGTCGTTAGCATGTGGACCTCATCAATGATGTAGACCTTGTACTTAGCACGAGACGGTGCGTAGGTTGACTTATCCCGAATGTCACGGATTTCATCGACGCCGTTATTCGACGCCGCGTCCATCTCAATGACATCTTCTAACGAGCCATTAGTTACAGCCTGACAGATTTCACAGGTATTACACGGCTCACCATCTGTTTGGTTTGGGCAGTTGATGGCCTTGGCGAAAATTTTCGCGGCAGATGTTTTCCCTGTCCCACGTGGACCAGAAAAGAGATAGGCATGGGAAATCTGATCCGTGATAATGGCGTTTTTTAAAGTTCTCGCCACCACTTCTTGGCCGACCATTTCGTCAAAGCGTTGACTGCGATATTTACGATATAGGGCTTGATAACTCATTTTATTGCCTCATTTTTTAAAGTGAACTGACTAAACTGCCAGTCTGTTTTCTCGATCAAAATCTCGGTAAATTGTTCTAAGAACGCTTGATCGATCTGATCATAGTCATCAACGACAGCTGAATCTAAATCTAACACACCGATGAGTTGTCCCTCTTTAAACATGGGGATGACAATCTCAGAACGTGCTGCTGAGTCACAGGCGATATAGTTTTGATGCTGCGTGACATCTGGCACAATCATCGTCTCCGCTTTTTCAGCAGCTTCACCACAAACGCCTTTACCTAGGGCAATGTTAACACAGGATACACCACCTTGAAAGGGACCTAAGACAAGTTTTTCACCGTCAAAAAGATAGAAGCCGACAAAGATAGAACGGGGTAAAACACCGCGCAATAAGGCACTGGCATTACTGAGATTAGATAAAGCATTGCCTGTTTCATCAAGCAGGGCATCAATTTGTCGGAGTGCTAAGTCGTACTTTTCCGTTTTCGTCATTTTTTTCACCTATTTTTTGCTATAATATAACTATTATAGCAAATTTTGGAGATAAACATGAACCTTGATGACATTCGCATAGATATCGATACCTTAGATGCCCAAATCGTTCAACTTTTAGAAGAGCGGATGACCTTAGTTTCACAGGTCGCGACTTTTAAAAAAATGACCGGTGGGCGAGTACTGGACAATTCACGTGAACTCGTGATTTTAGACCGCGTCGCAAGTCGAGTTGTCGATCCTGATTACACAGAGACAGTGGTCAATACCTTTAAAGATATCCTTAAAAATTCACGCGCTTACCAAGAGAAAGTGTTAAAAGATTGAAAAGTTATTACCGAAATATCCTAATTTGGTCTGGCTTGGCCGTTATTATCGGCTTAGTTGTTGGATCTCTTGATGCTCTTTTTGGTCGAGTACTGATAGGCGTGACAAACTTTCGACTCGAACACTTTAACTATCTGATTCCTTTTTTACCAGTGATTGGTGTATTGATCGTCTTTTTCTACGATCGATTTGGCAAGACAGCTGGTCGTGGCATGGGCTTAGTTTTTAGTGTGGGTCACCAGTCAGATGAGGTGATTCCGAAGCGTCTCATTCCGCTTGCTATGGTCGCAACCTGGCTGACACATCTATTTGGTGGCTCTGCCGGTCGTGAAGGCGTTGCTGTTCAAATTGGTGCAACCTTCGCTAACTTTTTAGGGGATGTCTTCAAGGTTAAAAATCGTCATATTATCGTGATGATTGGGATGGCAGCTGGTTTCGGCGGTCTCTTCCAGACCCCTTTTGCGGCAACTTTGTTTGCACTTGAAGCCTTAGTCGCTGGTGCCATCTACTATCGGGCAATTGTCCCTGCTCTTATTGCGAGTACTGTTGCTGCTCAGACCTCGCATTTTCTGGGTCTCGAAAAATTTACATTTGCACTGACCAAGTTACCAGCCCTTGACGCTAGTTTAATTGCTAAATTATTACTTGTAGGTACGATTTTTGGGCTTACTGGCTTCGCATTCGCTTGGCTCTTAACACAGGTCAAATCACGCTTGACGACTTGGTTACCAAACCCTTACCTTAAAGTTGCCGCTTGCGGCGCTATTCTCTCCATCACCTTCACCATGTTAGGACATGGCCGTTATTCAGGACTTGGGACTAACTTGATTTCTGCAGCCTTTAGTGGCGGGCAAATATTGGCTTGGGATTTCGCCTTGAAACTACTGTTGACTGTCCTAACGCTTGCAATCGGCTTTCAGGGCGGTGAAGTCACGCCCTTATTTGCCAGTGGCGCAGCACTTGGTGCAACACTCGGATTGGCGTTAGGCCTTCCCGTCACCTTTGTCGCCGCACTCGGCTACGCTGCTGTCTTTGCCTCAGCCACCAACACTTTTTGGGCACCAATTTTGATTGGCTGCGAAGTCTTCGGCTATGCGCTCATGCCTTATCTCATCATAGTCGTCATCATAAGCTACATGCTCAACTTTAACAAATCCATCTACACCGCACAAAACATGCTTCAGAATATGTTTGAGGCGAAAAAGAAAGACTGAAAAATAAATAAAAGACTGTGAACAGATCCCCTGACTTATTGGGGGTGTTGACAGTCTTTTTCTAATTTGGGGAACTAAACAGTAATCTCCACCTTATTCCCATCAGGATCAAGGACGACAGATTCATAATAACCATCACCCGTTGTACGGGGTTGTCCGACAATTTCAAAACCTTCTTGAGCTAGGAGATTTGTCAAATCATCTACCTGCTCTTTTGTACCAACTGACATGGCTAGGTGGGCATAGCCAAAATCATCTTTTGCTGTTCTTTCTGCAATATCTGGACGTGTCATAATCTCTAAACGCGTCTCATCATCAAAGCTAAGGAAATAGGACTTAAACTCTGTTTTCTTGTTATGGTAAAGGTCATTGCTTTTAGCTCCGAAATAAGTCGTATAAAAGTCACGCATTGCCTCTAGGTTAAGCGTCCACAATGCCAAGTGATTAATTTTCATTTCAATTCTCCTACCAAACCAAAAGGATCTCAAAAGTTTAAACTTATGAAATCCTTTTATTTAATGACTTCCTTAGACTTCAAACAACAAGTCGCCATAAGATGGCATTGGCCATGCTTCTTTGTCAACGATCATTTCCAATTTGTCAACCGGTGCACGAAGGGCATCCATGGCTTTAAAGACAACTTCATTAAAGAAGCGGGCTTGTACTTTACCTTCTTCTTGTTGTGCTGCTTCTGCTGCAACTTTTTCAAGTTCAGAAAGGGCTGCTTTCGCTTCTTTCAACAAATCAGAAACTTGAGCTAAGATACCTGCTTGAACATCTGCATCACAGCCAGCTGCTTTAACAGCAAGGACCGTGTCTGCCAATGATTTCGTATATTTGATGACAGCTGGGATGATTTGTTTTGTCGCCATGTCAATCATGGTAAGGGCTTCGATATTGATGACCTTACTGTAATTTTCATATTTAACTTCTTCACGCGCTTTTAATTCAGTTGGTGTCAAGACGCCATATTTGTTGAACAAGGCAACAACATCGGCTTCACCCAAGACTTCAGTTGCATCAACCATGTTTTTGAGATTTGGCAAGCCACGTTTTTCAGCTTCTAAAACCCACTCATCAGAGTAGCCATCACCATTGAAAATGATACGTTTGTGTTCTTTGGCGTATTCCGCAATCAAAGCATCAACTGCAGCATCAAAATCTTCTGCTTGTGCCAAACGTTCTGATGCATCATCAAAGGCTTCAGCGACAATCGTATTCAAAACAATATTTGGTGAGGCAATAGAATCACGTGAGCCAACCATACGAAACTCAAACTTATTACCTGTGAAGGCAAATGGTGATGTCCGGTTACGGTCAGTCGCATCTTTCGAGATATCACGAAGTGCAGAAGACCCCGTCGCCAACACGCCACCCTTAATAGAGGTTGCAGCTGATCCACTCGCCACGTACTGATCCATGATATCTTCTAATTGCGAACCAAGGAAGATTGAGATGATAGCTGGTGGCGCTTCATTGGCACCTAAACGATGGTCATTACCTGGATCAGCAGCTGATTCACGGAGCAAGCCAGCGTATTTATCCACTGCTTTAATGATACACGCAAGAACTAACAAGAACTGTTTGTTTTCATGTGGTCGTGAGCCTGGTTCAAGCAAGTTTTCGCCTTTATCCGTCACGAGTGACCAGTTGTTATGTTTACCAGAACCATTGACACCGGCAAATGGTTTTTCGTGCAAGAGACATTTCATGTCATGACGACAAGCAATGCGTTTCAAGGTTTGCATCACCACTTGGTTTTGGTCTACGGCAACATTGGCATTGGCATAGATTGGCGCAATTTCATGTTGAGCAGGTGCCACTTCGTTATGTTGTGTTTTGGATGTCACGCCAGCTTTCCAAAGTTCTTCGTTAACATCTTTCATGAAGCCAGCAACACGTTGGCGGATAGTCCCAAAGTAATGGTCATCCAATTCTTGACCTTTAGGCGCAGCAGCACCAAACAAGGTACGGCCAGCGTAGATCAAGTCTTTACGTTTTAGGAAAGTCTCTTCATCGACCAAGAAATATTCTTGTTCCGCACCAACAGAAGGTGCTACACGACTTGCAGACGTATTACCAAACAAGCGAAGTAATTTAATAGATGAATCTGAGATAACTTGCATAGAGCGGAGCAATGGTGCTTTTTGATCCAATGCTTCACCGTTATAAGAATAAAATGCCGTTGGAATCAAAAGCGTTGTACCAGCCGCATCGTGGCGAACGAATACTGGAGAAGTCGTATCCCAAACTGTGTAACCACGCGCTTCAAAGGTCGCACGCAAACCGCCTGATGGGAATGATGACCCATCTGGTTCACCTTTGATCAATTCTTTACCAGAAAAGGCAGTCAAGACACTACCGTCAGCTTTTGGTGCTGTGATAAACGAATCTTGTTTTTCAGCTGTTACGCCTGTCAATGGCTGGAACAAATGCGCAAAGTGAGTTGCACCTTTGCCAATCGCCCATTCTCTGATCTCATTTGCAATGACATCTGCTGTCGCAAGATCAAGATCTTTGCCTTCTTCAATTGATTTTTTAAATTGTTTGTAAATGCTCTTTGGCAAACGTTGCTGCATGACCGCATCCGTGAAAACATCTTCAGCAAAGATTTCCGGAATATTGACTTTCTCCATCGTTAAGTTCTCCTGACATTTTATATGTTATAACTTCTAACACCATCATTATACATTATTTTTTTATTGATTGCAACAATAGTTGTAATTTTTAGAATTTTCTTTTTACTAATGTTCATTTTTAACAATTTATAAAAAAGCACACCAGTTTTCATATACTGAGTACTGATGTGCTACGGTCTATTTAATAAAGATAGAGATAGTTGTCGATCTCCCATTGAGAGACGAATTGGGCGTAAGAGGCCCACTCTACTTTTTTCGTTTCTACAAAGTTGGTGTAAATATGTTGACCTAAGGCAGCCTTTACCACGTCATCTTCACGTAGGGCTTTCACTGCATTATGCAAGGTTGACGGTAGGTCTGTGATGCCGACTGCTTTACGCTCATCACCTGACATCATATAGATATTATTTTCAACTGGTGCTGGTGCTTCAAGTTTCCGCTCAATTCCGTCCAGACCACATTCTAGCAAAACAGCTAATGCCAAGTAAGGATTCGCTGTCGGATCAACTGCTCGAAGCTCAAGGCGAGTTCCTTTCCCACGTGAAGCAGGAACACGAACTAGCGGTGAACGATTACGGCCTGCCCATGCGATATAAACAGGGGCTTCGTAGCCTGGGACGAGGCGCTTATAGGAATTCACCGTCGGGTTAGTAATGGCAGTGAAATTATAGGCATGGTCTAAGATACCACCCAAGAAATGGTAGGCAGTCTCTGATAACTCCAACTCACCTTTTGGATCGTAAAAGGCATTGTTGCCTTCTTGGTCAAAAAGGGACATGTTACAATGCATGCCACTGCCATTGATGCCAAATTTTGGCTTGGCCATGAAGGTCGCGTAAAGACCATGCTCACGGGCAATCGTTTTGACGACCAGTTTAAAGATTTGGATGTTGTCGCAGGCTTCCAGGACGTTGGTATATTTGAAGTCGATTTCGTGCTGACCAACGGCTACTTCATGGTGACTGGCTTCGACTTCGAAACCAAGGTCAGTTAGGACATTGACGATTTCACGGCGGGTATTATCCGCTGTATCCGTTGGTGCAAGGTCAAAGTAACCACCTTGGTCATTGACTTCAAGTGTTGGATTGCCTTTTTCGTCAAGTTTGAATAGGAAAAATTCAGGTTCAGGACCCAAGTTAAATGACTTGAAACCAGTCGCTTCCATGTGCGTTAAAGCACGTTTGAGGTTACCACGAGGATCTCCTGCAAATGCCGTCCCATCGGGATTGTAGACATCACAAATCAAGCCTGCGACTTTGCCGTTCTCATCGCCCCAAGGGAAGATAATCCAAGTATCAAGGTCGGGGTAAAGATACATGTCTGATTCATTAATGCGGACGAAACCTTCAATGGAAGAACCGTCGAACATCATTTTGTTGTCTAAAATTTTCTCTAGCTGTTCTTCTGTTGCAGGGACTTCGACATTTTTAAGTGTCCCTAAGATGTCTGTAAACATCAGGCGCAAAAAAGTGACATTTTTCTCTTTGACTTCGCTAAGAATGTCTGCAGGTGTGATAGTCATATTGTTCTCCTTTACCCCAAAACGCTATTTTGAGTCTTTGTAAATCTGTAAGAAAAGCGTGCTGAACACGCCGCCTTTTTTATTTCACTCAGTTGCCTTATGGGTCATTATCTTAAGTTTGTATTGGGTTTGTTAAATCTTGATTGTTGCATGATTTCTTGTTCTAAGATTCTGCGTACTTCTGCGTCAGAAATGGACTGACTTTTGACTTTAGCCAGGTCTTCCTTACTCTGTTCATAAACACGTTTAATACCTGCTATGTTTAAGCCGTCATTGAGGTAGTCCTTAATTTCAAGCAGGACATCCATATCGTTAAGCGAATACATGCGGCGGTTGCCATCATTTCTTGCTGGAAAAATCAAACCTTGATCCTCGTAATAACGAATTTGACGCGCTGTCAGATCTGTTAACTGCATAACTGTGCCAATTGGAAAAACAGCCATTGACCGTCGTAGTTCACGTTCTTTCACTAATAGATACCTCCTTTACCTTCTCATTATATAAAGACTTGTCAGAAAAGTCAACGGCTAATGTAAGATAAAATCACATCTTACATTGACCGTTTTATGATGACGTTTTCTTGGTCTAATAATCGTCATTATTCCGAATAATGTCACCCTGATAATCAATCATACCAGGTGCGACCATTTGGATATTTAAACCAGCATCTTCAAAAACATGACTGGCACGATAGGCTTTATTGGTCGTCCGACAAATGACATAATAAGATTTTTCAGGATCCAGCTCAAACTTACAATCTTCCACATCATCAATCGGAATGTTGACGGCTGTTGGAATATGAAAACTCTCAAATTGCTCACGTGGGCGAACATCCAAAACGTTTAAGTTGGGAATATCAAGTTTTTCAAACGCTTCTAATGGTATCAGGTTAAAGGTCATCACTCAGTCTCCTTTATATTCATAACCAAAATGCTCATAGGCCTTGGCAGTCGCACAGCGTCCTTGACGGGTCCGAACCAAAAAGCCGGACTGGATCAAATATGGTTCGTACATATCTTCCAGTGTTTCGCGTTCTTCCGATATGTTAACCGCAAGCGTTCCTAGACCAACTGGTCCACCATTGTACATCTCGATCATCGTTTTAAGAATTTTTTGGTCAACATAATCAAGGCCTGAGGCATCTACATCTAACATGGTCAAAGCTTGGCGGGTGATGTCATCGTCGATGAGACCTGTTCCCTTAATTTGCGCATAGTCTCTGACACGTTTGAGCAGGCGGTTAGCGATACGCGGTGTCCCACGACTCCGACGGGCCATTTCAAAAGCGCCATCCCCTGTGATGTCAACTTCAAAGATATCAGCGGTACGCTCGATGATTTCGGTCAAATCTTCCAGATCGTAATAGGCCATATGGGCATTGATCCCGAAACGCGCCCTCAAGGGATTTGAGAGCATGCCTGCGCGCGTCGTTGCACCAATCAAGGTGAAAGGTGGCAACTCCAAATGAACGCTGCGAGAGCTGTCCGAGCCTCCAATCATGATGTCAATGTAGAAATCTTCCATCGCGCTGTAGAGCACTTCCTCGACGGACATAGGCAGGCGGTGAATTTCGTCAATGAAGAGGACGTCACCAGCTTCTAGCTCATTCAAAATCGCGACCAAGTCGCCCGCTTTTTCGATGGCAGGTCCAGACGTCTGTTTAATATTGACGCCAAGTTCATTTGCGATCACGAATGCCATGGTCGTTTTACCCAAGCCTGGGGGACCAAAGAGTAAAACGTGGTCCAATGATTCTTCGCGCATTTTGGCTGCCTTGATGAAAATATCCAGCTGTTCTTTGATTTTGTCTTGACCGATATACTGATTGAGGTATTGCGGTCTGAGGGTGCGTTCGACTAAGTTCTCGTCTTGTTCCAGATCGTAGTCCTGTAACTCACCTGATGTTAATTTGTCGTTTTCCATATCTTTATTGTATCAAAAAATAGCGATTAAGTCGTTAATCATTAGCCATATGACATGGTTACACCTTGTCATATACGTACCACACAACTCCAACTCTATTAGCGTGACGAAGAACTTGCCCTTTCTACAAGAATTTGATAATATGAAGGTATAAAAAAACGCCGAGAGTACCAGTCTCGACGTTTGATAAGCTTTGGAGTATTTTTTGATTAACGTCTCTTTTTAGAGGCGTTTTTTATTATCTTGAACGCACAGGCAAAATTGATACAATACTTGCCAAGCGCCGTGATAATAATTGAGCTTGCTATCGCAAACTTAATCACGTCGGATACTCCTTATAGCTTATCAGCCTGATCAAGAGAGCTACCCTTAATCTAACATGATTCGATTGTAGCA
>ERZ724525.1270-NODE-1270-length-14875-cov-12.496761_pt1 | contig 14875 bp, 15 predicted proteins | sample MGYA00376058_ERZ724525 | MGnify/ENA primary metagenome ERZ724525 (study PRJEB28724, sample SAMN07190888) | wastewater metagenome | isolation source: influent of sewage treatment plant in Hong Hong | place: USA: Christiansburg, Virginia | collected 2016-03-01 ... | reverse complement strand
CCCGCGGCCTGCGCTATCACCTCGAAGACCGGGTGATCGTGCATGGCAACAAGACGGTGGTGTTCCGATGAGCGCGCAGATCATCGACGGCAAGGCGCTCTCGAAGCGCCTGCGCGAAGGCTTCAAACAGCGTGTCGGCAAGCTCGTGGAACAGGGCCTGCAGCCCGGACTCGCCGTCATCCTCGTCGGCGACAACCCGGCTTCCCGCGTCTATGTCGGCAACAAGGTCAAGGCCTGCGAGGAGTGCGGCGTGCGCTCCTTCCACATCGCCCTGCCCGACGATGCCGCCGAGGCCGAAGTCCTCGCCACCATCGCCCGCCTCAATGCCGATCCGGCCGTGCACGGCATCCTGATCCAGCTGCCGCTGCCGCCCCACATCGACAACCGCAACGTGCTCGAGGCCATCTCGGTGCACAAGGATGTGGATGGCTTTCACCTCTACAACGTCGGCGGGTTGGTCGTCGGCAACACCATCTTTCCGCCCTGCACGCCCTACGGCGTGCAACTCCTGCTCGACACCACCGGCACCGACGTGGCCGGCAAGAACGTGGTCGTCGTCGGGGCCAGCAACATCGTCGGCAAGCCGATGGCCCTGATGCTGCTGCAACGCGAGGCCACGGTGACCATCTGCCACGCCAAAACCCGCGACCTGGCCCAGCACACCATCCTCGCCGACATCCTCATCGTCGCCGCCGGCAAGCCCGGGCTGATCGTCTCGCAGATGGTCAAGCAGGGCGCCATCGTCATCGATGTGGGCATCAACCGTTTGCCCGACGGAAAGATCGTCGGCGACGTGGATTTCGAGGGCGTCAAGGAAAAAGCCAGCTGGATCACTCCGGTGCCCGGCGGCGTCGGGCCGATGACCGTCACCATGCTCATCGAAAACACCCTGCGCTCCGCCGAGCGGGCCTTGCGTCTGCGCCAGGCCGACGACTACCAGGACTGGGAGGCGCCGGTGGTTCATCCGGCACCACACTGACCCTCAAACTGTATTGAACCCTTACCCGAGAACCGCCGTGATCGACTACCGTCTTGATGCCCCGCTGGACGTACCGGATATCGTCCGCGTCTTTGATTCGTCCGGAATCGTCCGCCCCACCGGCGAGCCGGCGCGCATCGGCCGGATGTTCGCGGCGGCGGACATCGTCGTCTCCGCCTGGTCGGGCGACACCCTGGTGGGGCTGTGCCGGGCCCTGACCGACTTCAGCTACTGCTGTTATTTGTCCGACCTGGCGGTAGACAAGTCCTACCAGGGTCGCGGTATCGGCAGCGGCCTGGTGAACCGCTTGCGGGCCGCTCTCGGCGACGAGGTTTCCATCGTTTTGCTGTCGGCCCCGACGGCCATGGCCTATTACCCCGGGCAAGGTTTCTCGCCAGCCGACAACGCCTTTCTGATCCGCCGGCAGCGCTAGGCGGCCCCTCCGCCTCCTCCTCTCTCACCCTTGTTCCGACGGGCCCTGCCTGTGCTTCGTCACGCCTGTCGCAGCAGATTTGGAGAGCAACCTGGCGCTACCGGTTTTGGTGCGGCACGAGGCCGTTTGCCGTGTTTTGGTGCAGAAAACCGGGGCGGTGACGAGCAGAACCCCTGATTTGCTGCGACGCGGGATTTGGCATGTTTCCTGCCTCATGGAAGGAAACTTTTTTTCTTTAAATGCACTAGGGAGCGTATAAAAAATGACGGGATTCCAGCAGGAAATGATGGGTGGGCAACAACCGGAATGGAGTGAAACGCCATGAAGCTGATCAGCGCAATCATCAAGCCGTTCAAGCTCGACGAAGTCCGGACAGCCCTCAATGCCGTCGGTGTTCAGGGCCTGACCGTAACCGACGTGAAGGGCTTCGGGCGCCAGAAGGGCCACACCGAGCTGTACCGGGGGGCCGAGTACGTGGTGGATTTTCTGCCCAAGGTGAAGATCGAGGCGGCCGTCCCCGACGACGTGCTCGAGAGCGCCATCGCAGCCATCGAAAAGTCAGCAGCCACCGGCAAGATCGGCGACGGAAAGATCTTCGTCTTCGATCTCGAACAGGCCATCCGCATCCGAACCGGCGAGGCCGGCATCGAAGCCCTTTGAGGAGACTCCCATGAAACGCTTATTCGTATTCGTGACCCTGCTGTTCGCCATGCTCTTTGCCGCCCCGGGCTGGGCCGACGAAGCGCCCGCCGTGGCCGCGGCAGTCACCGCCACCGCCGACACGGTTGCCACTGCGGCACCGGCCGCGGCGCCCGTCCCCAACAAGGGGGACACCGCCTGGCTGATCACCGCGACCCTGCTGGTGGTGATGATGGCCACCCCCGGCCTGGGCCTGTTCTACGGCGGCATGGTGCGCTCCAAGAACATGCTGTCGGTGCTGATGCAGACCCTGGTGGTCTTCTGTCTGCTCGGTGTGCTGTGGGCGGTGTATGGCTACAGCCTGGCCTTCACCGACGGCAATGCCTTCTTCGGCGGCTTCGACAAGCTGTTCATGAAGGGCGTAACGCCGGAAACCGTGGTGGCCACTTTCAGCAAGGGCGTGGTGCTGCCGGAATACCTCTTCGCAGCTTTCGAGCTGACCTTCGCGGCGATCACCCCGGCGCTGATCATCGGCGGCTTTGCCGAGCGCATCAAGTTCTCGGCCATGCTGATCTTCATGGTGTTGTGGTTCACCTTCTCCTACATTCCGATGGCCCACATGGTGTGGTATTGGGCGGGTCCGGATGCCTTCACCTCGGCGGAAGCTGCCGCCAAGGCGGGCGAGTTTGCCGGTTTCCTGTTCAACAAGGGCGCCCTCGACTTTGCCGGTGGCACGGTGGTGCACATCAATGCCGGCGTCGCCGCGCTGGTGGGTGCCTTCATGATCGGCCCGCGCATCGGCTACCGTCGTGAATCCATGGCCCCCCACAGCCTGACCATGACCATGGTCGGCGCCTCCCTGCTGTTCGTCGGCTGGTTTGGCTTCAACGTCGGCTCGGCGCTGGAAGCCGGTGCTACCGCCGGCCTGGCCTTCTTCAACACGCTGGTGGCCACTTGTGCGGCAACGGTCGCCTGGACGGTGATCGAGGCCCTGTTCAAGGGCAAGCCGTCCATGCTGGGTGCCGTTTCCGGCGCCATCGCCGGCCTGGTGGTGATCACCCCGGCCTGCGGTCTGGTCGGACCGATGGGCGCCATCATCATGGGCTTCCTCGGCGGCATCGTGTGCTACTGGGGCGTCAATGGCCTCAAGCGCATGCTGGGCGTGGATGACAGCCTCGACGTGTTCGGCGTGCATGGGGTCGGCGGCATCCTCGGCGCCTTGCTCACCGGCGTGTTCGCTTCACCGGCACTCGGCGGTGCTGGCGTGTGGGACTACGTGGCCAACGCCCCGGGCACCTTCGACATGGGCAGCCAGATGATTGCCCAGGCCTGGGGTGTCGGTACAGCGGTGGTGTGGTCGGCCGTCGTGTCCTACATCGCCTTCAAGCTGATCGACATGACCATCGGTCTGCGGGTCAGTGCCGAGGATGAGCGGGAGGGACTCGACATCGCCACCCACGGCGAATCCGCTTATCACGCCTGAACCACGGCCATGCTTCGTTTGATGACGGAACCGCTGCACGTCCGCAAGAACGACTTCATGGCCGCCGACAACCCTGTCGGCACAGCCCCGGAGGCCTTCCCGGCCCCCGGGGCTGTGCCGTCTACGGGGCAGCCTCGTCAGCTCACGTCACTGGCATTTGGATACATCAACACACTGAGGAAGCGGATCGGGCACTTGGTCAGCTTCTCCGGGCCGTGGGGAATGTCGGCCCGGAAGGTCAGCGAGTCGCCGGGCGTCAGCACGTAGGTGTTCTGGCCATGGCGATACTCGATCTCCCCTTCCAGCATGTAGATGAACTCGGTGCCCGGGTGCTCGAAGATCGGGAAGGTTTCGGACTCGTGGTCGATGGTGATCAGGAAGGGCTCGAAAACCTTGGTCGGGCCCTGGTCATAGGCCAGCAGGTGATAGGTGTGGCCCTTTTTGGTACCCCGCCGGACCACCTCCATGCCCTCCCCCTTCTTGACCAGCTGGGCACTGCCGTCGCGCACGTCGTAACCCCGGAACAGGGTCGCGATGGAGACCCCCAGCGCACCGGCCAGACGCGACAGGGTGTCGAGGCTGGTGGCCGTCTGGGCGTTCTCGATCTTCGACAGCATGCCCCGGCTGATTCCCGCCAGGTTGGCCACATCGGCAATGGTCAGGCCATGTTTCTGGCGCAGATCCCGGATGGTGTTGCCCAGGTAGCGCTCAAGGCTGCCGGAGCTGTCGGTGTCACTCATGGGATTTCCTCACGTTCAAAAAACGATGGAGAAATTATCGCACAGCTAAAAAGTTTCTCTGCATGAACAATAGTTGACCTAAACCAGACAAAGATGCACAATGTTCAAAAATAATTCTCTATATGAACTTCCAGCGGAGTTGAGAGCATGTCATCGAGTCGTCGTTACACCCTTTCGCTGTCTTGTCCCGACCGGGTCGGCATCGTTGCCGCGGTGAGTGGTTTCCTTGCCAGCCACCAGGGCTGGATCACCGAGGCCAACCACCACGCCGACGCCGACAGCCAGCGCTTCTTCATGCGCCAGGAAATCCTCGCCGACTCCCTGCCCTTCGGCATCGAAGCCCTGCGCGACAAGTTCGCCCCCATCGCCGCCGAGTTCAAGATGGACTGGCGCATCTCCGACAGCGCCCGCAAAAAACGCGTCGTCATCCTCGTCTCCAAGCAGGAACACTGCCTCTACGACCTGCTCTCCCGCTGGCATGCCGACGAGCTCAACATGGACGTGCCCTGCGTCATCTCCAACCACGAAACCTTCCGCGGCTTCGTCGAGTGGCACGGCATCCCCTTCCACCACGTCCCCGTCACCCCCGACAACAAGCCCGCCGCCTACGCCAAGGTCGCCGAGCTGTTCCGCGAGGCCGAGGGCGACGTGATGGTCCTGGCCCGCTACATGCAAATCCTGTCCCCCGAGCTGTGCGAGAACTACCCGGGCCAGATCATCAACATCCACCACAGCTTTCTGCCCAGCTTCGTCGGCGCCAAGCCCTATCACCAGGCCCATGTGCGCGGCGTCAAGCTGATCGGCGCCACCTGCCACTACGTGACCTCCGAGCTCGACCAGGGACCCATCGTCGAGCAGGACGTCATCCGTATCGATCACTCCGACTCCCCGGACGATCTGGTCCGCTACGGCAAGGACATCGAGAAGGCCGTCCTCGCCCGCGGCCTGCGCTATCACCTCGAAGACCGGGTGATCGTGCATGGCAACAAGACTGTCGTTTTCCGCTGAAACACCGGCACTGAGGAATCCACCATGCCCTGGCGACTGCTGCGCTTTGCGCTCAACAAGAAGCATCCGGAACCCCGGATGTTCACCTACCACGAGAAGCTCAAGTCGAGCTACGACGTGGTCATCATCGGTGCCGGCGGGCATGGCCTGGCGGCCGCCTACTACCTGGCCCGCGACCACGGCATCACCAATGTGTGCGTGCTCGAAAAGGGTTACATCGGTGGCGGCAACACCGGCCGCAACACCACCATCATCCGCTCCAACTACCTGACCCCCGAAGGCGTCAAGTTCTACGACGAGTCGGTGAAGCTGTGGCAGGACTTGTCCACCGACTTCGACCTCAACCTGTTCTACGCCAACCGTGGTCACTTCACCCTGGCCCACACCGATTCGGCGCTGCGCACCATGCGCTGGCGTGCCGAGGTGAACAAGCACTACGGGGTCAACTCGGAAGTGGTCGGGCCGGAAGTGGTGAAGGAAGCCGCCCCGATGATCGACCTGTCGTGCGCCGGCCACTCCCCGATCCTCGGTGCGCTGTACCACGCGCCCGGCTCGGTGGCTCGCCACGATGCGGTGGCCTGGGGATACGGCCGCGGCGCCGACCAGCGTGGTGTGGAAATCCACCAGCAGACCGAAGTACTCGGCATCGACGTGCAGGGCGGCAAGGTCAAGGGCGTCAAGACATCCCGTGGCTACATCGCCACCAACAAGGTGCTGTGCGCCGTGGCCGGCTCGACCCCGCGCATCCTCAAGATGGTGGACGTCAAGACGCCGCTGTACATCCACCCGCTGCAGGCCATGGTCAGCGAACCGGTCAAGCCCTGGCTCGACCCGATCCTGGTATCCGGCAGCCTGCACGTCTACATCAGCCAGTCGGCCCGCGGCGAACTGGTGATGGGCGCCTCCCTCGACCCGTATGAACTGCACGGCACCCGTTCGACGCTCGACTTCGTCGAAGGGCTCAGCACCCACATGCTGGAGATGTTCCCCTTCCTCTCCAACGTGAAGGTGATGCGCCAGTGGGCCGGCATGGCCGACATGACCCCCGACTTCGCGCCGATCATGGGCATGACCCCGGTGGAAGGCTTCTACCTCGACTCCGGCTGGGGCACCTGGGGCTTCAAGGCCACCCCGGTGTGCGGCAAGACCATGTCCCATACGGTGGTCAATGACGCGCCGCACCCGCTGATCACCGGCTTCTCCCTCGACCGCTTCCGCAATTTCGCCCTCACCGGCGAAAAGGGCGCCGCAAGCGTCGGCCACTGAGAGGAAACCCGCCATGAAGATCCTGACCTGCCCCCTCAACGGCCCCCGCCCGGTCTCCGAGTTTTTCTACTGGGGCGAAGTGCGCCCCATGCCCAACCCCGCCGCGGCCAGCGACGACGAATGGGCCGACTACGTCTTCAACCGCAACGGCGCCCCGGGCGTGAAGCGCGAATGGTGGTGCCACACCCCCAGCAACACCTGGTTCATCGCCGAGCGTGACACCGAGAAAGACGTCGTGCTCAAGACCTACTTTTACACGGGAGAAGAATGATGCGATTGCCCGCCAGCAGCGGTGAGTGGATCGACCGCTCCAAACCCGTCGAATTCAGCTTCGAAGGCCGGACCTTCAAAGGCTACGCCGGCGACACCATCAGCTCGGCCCTGTGGGGCGCCGACGTGCGCGTACTCGGCCGCAGCTTCAAGTACCACCGGCCGCGGGGCGTGCTGTCCCTCGCCAACCACGACACCAACGCCCTCCACCAGTGGGGCGACCAGCCCAACGTGCGCGCCGACGTGACGCCCCTCGTGGCCGGCATGACGCTCACCGCGGTGAACACCTTCGGCAGCCTGGCCGGCGACAAGGGTCGCTTCCTCGGCAAGATGGCGCGCCTCCTGCCGGTCGGCTTCTACTACAAGGCCTTCCACACCAAGAAGCTGTTCCCGATGTGGGAACGCATGTTCCGCGCCATGACCGGCCTCGGTACCGTAGATCTCACCAGTGCCCAGCGCACCACGCCCAAGGCCTACGATTTCTGCGACGTGCTGGTAATCGGCGCCGGCCCCTCCGGCCTGTCTGCCGCGCTGGCCGCCGCCGCCCAGGGCGCCGATGTGGTGGTGGTCGATGAAAACGCCCACGCCGGCGGCAGCGCCACCTACCAGATCGGCAACGACACCAGCCGCCGCCGACTCCTGGCGGACCTGCTCGCCAAGGTCGCCGCCGAACCGCGCATCCGCGTGCTCACCGCCACCTACGCCGCCGGTTACTACAAGGATCACTGGATTCCGCTGGTCAGCGCCGACCGGATGCTCAAGATGCGCGCCGGCAGCGTGGTGGTGGCCAGTGGCGCCTTCGAGCAACCCGCCGTCTTCCGCTACAACGACCTGCCCGGCATCATGCTGGCCTCCGCCGCCCAGCGCCTGATGTACCGCTACGGCGTCAAGCCGGTGAGCAAGGCCGTGGTGCTGGTCGCCAATGCCGACGGCTACCGGGCCGCCCTCGATCTGCTGGCCCAAGGCATCGGCGTGGCATCGGTGCTGGACCTGCGCCCCGCTGCCGGCAGCGCCGAACCGCTGGCCAAGCTGCTGCGCCAGGCCGGCGTCGAAGTCCAGCCCGGCAGTTGCATCGTCGAGGCCCTGCCCGGCGCCGATGGCCTGTGCGCCGGAGCCCGCATCGCCACGCTGCAGGCCGACGGCAGTCCGTCCGCCCAGACCCGCGACATCCCCTGCGACGGCATCCTGATGAGCGTCGGCTGGGCGCCCGCCGCCAACCTGCTGTATCAGGCTGGCACCCGCATGCGCTTCGACCGGGCGGTGGAACAGTTCGTCCCCGAGGCGCTGCCCGACGGCGTGTTCGCCTGTGGCCGGGTCAATGGCGTGCATGAGCTGGAACGTCGCCTTGCCGACGGCACCCGCGCCGGCAGCCACGCCGCCGCCTCGGTCGGCTTCGGCAGCCCCAGCGGCGCCGCCCTGCCGCCGGAAACCGAGTGCCCCAACCACCCGTGGCCCATCGTCGATCACCCGGACGGCAAGAACTTCGTCGATTTCGACGAAGACCTGCAGTTCAAGGATTTCCGCAACGCCGTCCAGGAGGGCTTCGACAACATCGAGTTGCTCAAGCGCTTCTCCACCAACGGCATGGGCCCCAGCCAGGGCAAGCACTCCAACATGAACGGGCTGCGCATCCTGGCCCGCCTGACCGGCAAGGAACCCCAGCAGGTCGGCACCACCACCGCCCGCCCCTTCTACCACCCGGTACCGATGGCCATCCTGGCCGGCCGCGGCTTCAACCCCGAGCGCCGCACTCCGCTCACCAGCCGTCACGACGCCCTCGGCGCCCGCTGGATGCCGGCTGGTGCCTGGCAACGCCCGGAGTTCTACCAGGTCGCCGGCAAGGACCGCCTGACCTGCATCCGCGAGGAAGTCGCCGCCGTGCGCAACAGCGTTGGCCTGATCGACGTGGGCACCCTCGGCAAGCTGGAGGTCATCGGCCCCCAGGCGGCGGAATTCCTTGAGCGGGTCTATACGTCCAACTACGCCAACCTGAAAGTCGGCATGACCCGCTACGCGGTGATGTGCGACGAATCCGGCGTGGTTATCGACGATGGCGTGGTAGCCCGGCTGGCTGAAGACCACTTCTACTTCACCACCACCACCTCCGGTGCGGCCACCGTCTATCGCGAACTGTCGCGCCTCAACACCATGTGGCGGCTCGACTGCGGCATCGTCAATCACACCGGCGCCTTCGCCGCCATGAACCTGGCCGGGCCGAAATCCCGCGAAGTGCTGGCAAGCCTCACCGGGCTCGACCTCTCCGCCGCGGCCTTCCCCTACCTGGCAGTACGTGAGGGCGAAGTGGCCGTGAGTGGTGGAAAAATCCCGGCCCGCCTGATGCGCGTCGGCTTCGTCGGCGAATGGGGCTACGAGCTGCACGTGCCGGCGAGCATGGGCGGCGCCCTGTGGGATGCACTGATGACGGCCGGCAAGGCCCACGCCATCCGCCCCTTCGGCGTCGAAGCCCAGCGCCTGCTGCGCCTCGAAAAGGGCCACATCATCATCAGCCAGGACACCGACGGCCTCACCACGCCGCTGGAAGTGGGCATGGGCTGGGCGGTGAAGATGACCAAGCCTTTCTTCATCGGCCAGCGCAGCCTCGCCGCCATCGCCAAGAAGCCGCAGAAGCAGCAACTGGCCGGCATCACCTTCCCGGTGGGCTACAGCGGCGCGGTACCCCTCGAATGCAACCTGGTCATCGAAGGTGGCGACATCGCCGGCCGGGTCACCAGCATCGCCTTCAGCCCCAGCCTCGACCGCTACATCGGTCTGGCCTTCCTGCGCCCCGACCTGGCCGCCATCGGCACCAAGGTAAGCATCCGCCTTACCGACGGGGCGATGGTCGATGCCCAGGTCAGCGCCACCCCGTTCTACGACCCGGACAACCTCAAGCAGAAGGAGGCCGCATGATTTCCGCTCTCGCCGTGAGCCCGGTGGCCGAGATCGCCACCCTGCTCGCTCCCGCCGCCCAGCCCGCCGCCGTGGCCCGCCTCGGCATCGCCGATGTGTCCGCCACCGCCCGTTACGGCTGCAAGGGCCCCGGCACCATCGCCTGGCTGGAAAGCCTCGGCCTGCCGGTGCCGCCCCAGCCCAACAGCTGGTTGCCGCTGGATGGCGGCGGGCTGATCGCCCGGCTCGGTTTCACCGAGTTCCTGATCGAAGGCCCGGACGCCCTGATCGCCCCGCTGGCCAGCGCGCCCCGGGCTGCCGGTGTGTATCCGGTGCTGCGTCAGGACGCCGCCCTGATCCTTGGCGGCGCCCGCCTCGACGAGCTGCTGCGCCAGACCTGCAACGTGAACTTCCGGCCCCTCGACCCCGCCACCCGCCCGGTCGTGCTCACCTCGATGGTCGGCGTCGGCGTCACGGTCATCCCCGAACTCCGCAACGGCCAGCCCTTCGTCCGCGTCTGGTGCGACGGCACGTACGGACATTACCTGTGGGAAACCCTGCTCGGCATCGCCGTCGAGCTGGGTGGCGGCAACGTAGCCGCCCACCACTTCAACTGAATCCCCCCAACCCACTTCAGGAGAGCGGCAATGACGCCCACAGAAGCCAAGCAGTTTCTTGCGGACAACGACGTCAAGTACGTCCTGGCCCAATTCGTCGACATCCACGGCACGGCCAAGACCAAGGCCGTTCCCGCAGCCCATTTCGACAGCATCCTCACCACCGGCGCCGGCTTTGCGGGCTTCGCGGTGTGGGGCATGGGCATCGAGCCCAACGGGCCGGACTTCATGGCCATCGGTGACCTCGACACCCTGTGCCTGGTGCCCTGGCAGCCCGGCTATGCCCGCATTGCCTGCGACGGCCACGTCAAGGGCGAACCCTGGCCGCTGGACACCCGCGTGGTGCTGAAGAACCAGATCAAGCGTCTCGACGCCAAGGGCTACACCTTCTTCACCGGGCTGGAGCCGGAATTCTCCCTGCTCAAGAAGGACGCCAACGGCCAGATCGTCCCGACCGATCCGACCGACACGCTGCCCAAGCCCTGCTACGACTACAAAGGCCTGTCGCGCAACCGCGAGTTTCTCGAAACCCTCACCGACAGCCTGCGGGCGGTGGATGTGGACGTCTATCAGATCGACCACGAGGACGCCAACGGCCAGTTCGAGATCAACTACACCTTCGCCGACTGCCTGACCTCCGCCGATCACTACCTGCTGTTCAAGATGGCCGCCTCGGAGATCGCCAACGACCTGGGCATGATCTGCTCCTTCATGCCCAAGCCCTTCGCCAACCGGCCGGGCAACGGCATGCACATCCACATGTCCATCGGCGACGGCAAGACCAACCTGTTCTCCGACAAGAGCGACAAGCACGGGCTCGAACTGTCAAAACTGGCCTATCAGTTCCTCGGCGGCATCCTGGCTCACGCCCCGGCGCTGGCCGCCATCTGCGCCCCGACGGTCAACAGTTACAAGCGCCTCGTCGTCGGCCGTTCCCTGACCGGCGCCACCTGGGCCCCGGCCTACATCAGCTACGGCGACAACAACCGCTCGTCGATGGTGCGCATTCCCCACGGCCGGCTCGAACTGCGCCTGCCCGACGGCGCCTGCAACCCCTACCTGGCCACCGCCGCGGTGATCGCCGCCGGCCTCGACGGCATCGAGCGCAACCTCGATCCGGGCGACCCGCACAACCAGAACCTCTACGCCCTGAGCCCCGAAGAACTGAAGGCTGCCGGCATCGAGATCCTGCCCCAGAACCTCCACGAAGCCCTCCTCGCCCTGGAGAAGGACACCGTGCTGTGCAAGGCCCTGGGCCCGGTCGCCAACGAGTTCCTGCGCCTCAAGCACATGGAATGGGTCGAGTACATGCGCCACGTGTCGGACTGGGAAATCAAGAACTACCTGGAATTTTTCTGAGCAACGAATCAAAGACTGAACGAAGGAGAAACAACATGTGTGGAATCGTTGGACTGCTGGTGAAGACACCGGCCCTGCGGGAACAACTCGGCGCGCTGATGGTGCCCATGCTCATCGGCATGACCGAGCGCGGCCCCGACTCCGCCGGCCTGGCCGTGTTCGGCACGCCCCTCGCCGAAAACGAACGGAAGATCAGCCTGTACTCCGGCCTCACCGATGACGGCGCCGACTTCAACTGGCTGGGCCTGACCCACGAGCTGAAGGGCCACCTGGGTGTCACCGCCGCCGTGGAACCGAAGGGCAACCACGCCATCCTGACCTTCGACATCGCCCCCACGGTGGTCAAGCGCTGGATCAAGGAACATCACCCCAAGCTGCACATCCTGTCCACGGGGCGCAGCATCGACCTCTACAAGGACATCGGCACCCCGACCGAAGTGGCGGCTCGCTACGGCTTTGCCAGCCTCACCGGCTCGCACCTGGTCGGCCACACCCGGATGGCCACCGAGTCCGCAGTGACGCCGGATCGCGCCCACCCCTTCACCGCCGGCGAAGACTTCTGCCTGGTGCATAACGGCTCGCTGTCCAACCCCAACGGCATCCGCCGCATGCTCGAGCCGCGCGGCATCACCTTCGAGACCGACAACGACACCGAAGCCGCCTGCCGCTTCCTGGAATGGCGCCTGCGCGAGGGCGATGACCTGGAAACCGCACTGCAGAAGGGTTTCGAGGAGCTCGACGGCTTCTACACCTTCCTGATGGGCACGCCGGACAAGCTGGCCCTGATCCGCGACCCCTTCGCCTGCAAGCCGGCGGTAGTGGCCGAAACCGACGACTACGTGGCCATCGCCTCCGAATTCCGGTCGCTGGCCCACCTGCCCGGCGTCAAGCACGCCACCGTTTTTGAACCTGCCCCCGAGGAGATGTACGTATGGAACGCCTGACCTTCGACCTGGCCGCACAGCCCCTGCGGGAGCTCAATACCTTCCTGCACACGGGTGCCAAGGAAGGCAAAGTCGGCCACGTAACCGTCCTCAACCCGGACGGTGCCCACAACATTGCCGTCGGCCTCGACTGCCCGATCCAGGTGGAAGTGGTCGGCCATGCCGGTTACTACGCCGGCGGCATGAACAAGACGGCCACCGTCACCATCACCGGCAGCGCCGGCACCGGCGTGGCCGAGAACATGATGAGCGGCAAGGTGCACGTGAAGGGCTTCGCCTCCAACGGCGCCGGTGCCTCGGCCCACGGCGGCCTGCTGGTCATCGAGGGCGATGCCGGCCTGCGCTGCGGCATCTCGCTGAAGGGCGGCAACATCGTCGTCGGCGGCTCGGTGGGCAGCTTCTCGGCCTTCATGGCCCAGGCCGGCCGCATGGTGATCTGCGGCAACGCCGGCGACGCGCTGGGCGATTCGCTCTACGAAGCGGTGCTGTACGTGAAGGGCAGCGTCAAGTCCCTCGGCGCCGACGCCCAGTACGAGCCGATGACGGACGAGGATGTAGCCGTCGTTGCCAGCCTGCTCGATCAGGCCGGCCTCGCCCACGACGCCAAGGACTTCAAGCGGATTGCCTCCAAGCGCTCGCTCTACCACTGGAACGCCGACGCGAACCAGGAATATTGATCAGGAAATCGAGGAGCCCATCATGGAAACGAAACCCGTGCATTTCAAGAACATCTCCCGCGAGGAATCCTACGGCTACGACCGCAAGACCCTCGACTACATCCGCAACGCCGCCGCCCACGGCCTGTACGAAATCCGCGGCATGGGCGCCAAGCGCAAGCTGCCCAACTTCGACGACCTGGTCTTCCTCGGCGCGTCCATGTCGCGCTACCCGCTCGAAGGCTACCGGGAGAAGTGCATCACCAAGACTCTCCTGGGCACCCGCTTCGCCAAGAAGCCGATCGAGCTGGAAATCCCCATCACCATCGCCGGCATGAGCTTCGGCTCACTGTCGGCCAACGTGAAGGAAGCCCTCGGCCGCGCCGCCACCGAAGTCGGCACCTCGACGACCACCGGCGACGGCGGCATGACGCCCGAAGAGCGCCAGTCTTCCAAGACCCTGATCTATCAGTGCCTGCCCTCCCGCTACGGCTTCAACCCCGACGACGTGCGCCGCGCCGACGCCATCGAAGTGGTCATCGGCCAGGGCGCCAAGCCGGGCGGCGGCGGCATGCTGCTGGGCCAGAAGGTGTCGGCCCGCGTGGCCGGCATGCGCACCCTGCCGGAAGGCATCGACCAGCGTTCCGCCTGCCGTCACCCGGACTGGACCGGCCCGGACGATCTGGCCATCAAGATCCAGGAACTGCGTGAAATCACCGACTGGGAAAAGCCCATCTACGTGAAGGTCGGCGCCACCCGCACCTTCAACGACGTCAAGCTGGCCGTGCATTCGGGCGCCGACGTCATCGTGGTGGATGGCATGCAGGGCGGCACCGCGGCCACCCAGACCTGCTTCATCGAACACGTCGGCATCCCGACCCTGGCCGCCGTGCGCCAGGCCGTCAATGCCCTCGAAGACCTGGACATGAAGGGCAAGGTCCAGCTGGTGGTGTCCGGCGGCGTGCGCACCGGCGCCGACGTGGCCAAGGCGCTGGCGATGGGTGCCGACGCCGTGGCCATCGGCCAGGGCGTACTGATTGCACTGGGCTGCAACGGCGAAACCTACTTCCAGAACGGCGCCCACCATAGCGCCGAGGCCGACTACAACGCGCTGGGCTGCGCCTCCGGCTACTGCCACCACTGCCACACCGGCAAGTGCCCGGTCGGTATCACCACCCAGGACGCCATCCTGGAGCAGCGCCTCAACCCCGCCGTGGCTGCCAACCACCTGAAGAACTACCTCAAGACCCTGAACATGGAACTCACCACCATCGCCCGGGCCTGCGGCAAGCAGAACGTGCATCACCTGGAACCGGAAGATCTGGTCGCCCTCACCATCGAAGCCGCCGCCATGGCCGGCGTCCCGCTGGCCGGCACCAACTGGATCCCCGGCAAGGGCTTCTGAGCCTCAACACCATCCCGTGGGTCGGACCCTGTGGGTCGGACTTCAGTCCGACAGCACGTGTTCAGGCAGGGTTTGTCGGACTGAAGTCCGACCCACAGGACTACCCCCTAACGGAGACCCCATGACAGCCCGGATCATCGACGGCAAGGCGCTCTCGAAGCGCCTGCGCGAAGGCTTCAAACAGCGT
>ERZ724525.1269-NODE-1269-length-14876-cov-11.220093_pt1 | contig 14876 bp, 14 predicted proteins | sample MGYA00376058_ERZ724525 | MGnify/ENA primary metagenome ERZ724525 (study PRJEB28724, sample SAMN07190888) | wastewater metagenome | isolation source: influent of sewage treatment plant in Hong Hong | place: USA: Christiansburg, Virginia | collected 2016-03-01 ... | reverse complement strand
CCACGGTGACCCCCCTGATCGCCGACCGCTCGTCCATTCCGCTCTCGGGCTCCTTGGCGGCCGACGTAGCGGCGGCCGAGGCCGCCATCACCCGATTCGACGAACGAACCGGTGCCAACCTGGCGGGGTTTTCGGTCATCGCACTGCGGACAGAAGCGGCCATGTCGTCGCAGATCGAGAACCTGACGGCAGCTGCCAGCTCGATTGCAGTCGCGGAACATGCGCCTCCGTCGAACGACCCACACAAGTCCAACGCTGAACTCATCGCGTCGAATGTGGCCACCCTGCTCGCGGCCCTGTCCCGCAACTCCCCACTCGACACGGTCGAGGTCATCGAGCTCCAGTGACCAGGAACGTGTGCCGGCGGCAATGACCGACATCGTCGCCTTCGCCAACCGAACCGACCTTGGCGCCCTGGCCCACATCGCAGTCACCATGCCCACTTGGAGGCCGTTCAGCCGTTTCCCGACGGCAACGGCCGATCCGGCCGCCTCCTCATTCAACGCATGCTCCGCAGCGCCGGACTGACCCGCCGCTCCAGCATTCCTCTGTCGGCAGGCCTCCTCACCGAGAGCACTCGCTCTTTCGATGCCCTGAACCGCTACCGCGAGGGCGATGTGGACCCAATCATCGGCACATTCGTCGACGCCACTTTTCACTCGCTCAGCAACGCCGACCAACTCGTTGACTACCTCTTCGCCGCCCTCCTCAGATGGACCGACCGGGTGGTTGCCCGCTGTGACTCTGCTGTCTGGCCCTTGCTCGAATACTGCATCGGTCACCCGGCAATCACCATCAAGGCTGCCGTCACCGCGCTGGGCGTCTCTGACCCGGATATTGCAGCCTGATTGTTGAACGTCGTGTTGAGCATTGTTTTGGGTGGGTGTGGCGGTGGTGCGGGGTTGAGGGCTGTTCGACCGGTGTTGGGGCGTGTTGGGGTAGAGGTTCGTCGTGTCGGGCGGCTTGTCCGGGCTGGGTCGGGGTGTGGGTGCCTGGCTGGGTCAGGCAAACGCTGGTAGTGCCCGTATGCGGGTGAGGGCTTCGATGAACGCGTCTGCCCAGGCGTGAGACCTGGGGAGCCGCAACTCGAGTCCGCGGGCGTGGTTGACGACCCGTGCGGCGACGTTGAAAAACGCGAGGCGGAGTCGTTTCCCGCGGCACCGTTTGAACGTCGGGGGCAAACCGAAGTGTCGGATCCAGCGGGCGGTGTTGTGTGCGAGCGCGGATGCGTGCCACCACAGCCAGTTCCCGAAGAAGTTCTGCACGGGGGCGTGGATCAGCCCGAAGTCTTCTTTGAGTTGACGGATGGTGTCCTCGGGGATCCCGCCACGAAGCCGATGGTGGGCTTCGACCATGTCTGCGGGGGCGAACAGACCGGGAAGGTTCGTGACGATCGCATGGAACCTCCAACCATCAAGATCATCGAAAAGACAGATGTTCACCTACGGTGGTGCGTTGACGGCGCACAATCATCCGCAACAGCCGCCGGGACTTCCCTTGCCCCAGCTCGAAGAGTGTTTCGGCGACCTCTGAGCCCTTCTTGGCCTCGGCTGCCAACGCCGGAACCCAACAGGTCCCAGGATCGGTGACCAACTCGCGGACTTTGGCCCGCACGTTGGACCGTTGCGGTGCGGTCACAGTGAACACGGCCCCCAGCTCCTCGGCGGTGTTGAACACGTTGTGTTGGTAGCCGGCGGAATCGACACGGACCCACAAGTTGACCCGGTCACGGACCGGCCTGGGGATCGCGGACACACATTCCCGGATGAACCCGGCGTTTCCTCGGCCGGAGTGGGCGTTCCCGCTCCGGGCCCGGATGGCCAACACGTCACCGGTCTCACCACACACCCCGATCAACGGTGACAGGCCAACCTCGCCCCGGTAGGAGAACTTCGAACCTTCCTTGCCGGGCCCGTAGGTGTCAACCGGAGTCGCGTCCGGGTCGATCGTCACCACACCCCCAGACGGTCCGGCACCCATCGCCCACGCCCGGGCCAACAGCATCCGGTTCACCGCAGCGGCCTTCTGGGCCCGACCCAAATCCGCACCGGCACAAAACCGGAACATCGTGGTGTGCGACGGCAACACATGGGCGCCCCGCAACTGTTGGGTCGGGCCCTCAAGCAGCGACCGGTCCGACAAGAAATCGCCGCCGGCCAACAAGATCTCGACCAGTGCCCGGTAGCACTCACCGCCGGTGTACCCACCCGGCCCGATCGGACGAAGCTGGCGTTCATCGGCAACCCCGACCAGGTTCAGCCGATCCAACATCGGGCCCCACAACACCACCCCACCCACCCCGGTCACCTTGTCATCACAAATCTTGACGTCCACCGGAGCAGACCGTCGGCGGGGCCTGCTGATCAGTTCGCCGGCATCAAACAACGTGCCTGTAGTGTTCACCCGACGGGTGCTCCTGTGTCTGGTCGAATAGGTCAGTTCGTACTACCCATTCTTCCAGCCAACAGGGGCACCTGCCGCGTCAAACCCCATTCAACATTCTACCCGGCTGCAATATCCGGGTCAGAGGTTGCCGTCTCGAATGCCATCGACCGGCTGCCGTCGCTGACCATCTCCGGGTTTGGCAGCGAGGATCTCGCTGACGCCCGGATGCACCCTCTCTGGGCCGACGGTCGGACCGATGAGAAAACGGGTTCTGCTCCGTCGGTTCTCCGTGTCAACATGTTTCGCTGCCTTCGCACCTGACGACGGGGCCCGAATTTGGAGTTTGTGATGTCATCAGCACATGCAGTTGAGGCCGCCGGGCTGGTGAAGCGCTACGGCGACACCACAGCACTGGCCGGGGTGGACATCAACGTGCCCACCGGGACGGTGACCGGAATCCTCGGCCCCAACGGTGCCGGCAAAACCACGGTGGTGCGCATCCTGACCACGTTGACCAAGGCCACCGACGGCTCGGCGATGGTCGCCGGATTCGACGTCGTCCGCCACCCGACCGAGGTCCGTCGACGCATCGGTCTTGCCGCGCAGGACGCCACCGTCGATCCGCTCCTGACCGGCCACGAAAACCTGGTGATGAACGGCGAACTCCATCAGCTGTCGAGCCGGGACGCCAAGGCGCGCTCAAAGGAACTGTTGGAACAATTCTCGCTGTCGGCCGCCGGTGGCCGGGTGGCCTCGGGCTACTCCGGCGGCATGCGGCGACGATTGGACCTGGCCGCCACGCTGGTCGGCCGCCCCTCGGTGCTGTTCCTCGACGAGCCGACCACCGGGCTGGACCCGCGGGCGCGGACCGAACTGTGGGGTGTGCTCGAGACGCTGGTGGACGACGGAACTTCGATCCTGTTGACCACCCAATACCTCGATGAGGCCGACCGCCTGGCCGACGACATCATCGTGGTGGACCACGGCCGGGTGATCGCCCGTGGCGACGCCCGCAACCTGAAGCGACAGGTCGGCGGCGACAACATCGGCGTCACACTGCGCGATCCGGCCCAGCTCGACCAGGTGGTCGCCACCCTGGCCCGCGTCACCGGCGCCCGGCCGATCGTCGACCGCCCGGCCCGCACCGCCACCGCCCCCACCGCCGAAGGCGTCGCCGGTCTCGCATCGGTTGCCAACGCACTGGCGGCCGACGGGGTGGCCGTCGAGGACCTCAGCCTGCGCCAACCGACCCTCGACGAGGTGTTCCTCACACTCACCGGCGCGCCGGCAGACGACGTCCAACCATCCAACGAGACCGAGGAGGCACGCCCGTGACCGCCATCACCAATCCCACCAGCTCCAACGGTCGCAGTGCCCCGGCACCCGCAACATCCGAGGCGCTGCCGAAAGCACGCGGAGCACTCCACGACGTGTGGGTCATCGCCCGCCGCGGCCTGATTCACATGAAACGCCAACCTGAACAGCTGAGCGACGCCACCATCCAACCGGTGATGTTCGTGGTGATGTTCGCCTACGTCTTTGGCGGTGCCATCGTGGTGCCCGGCGGAGGCAACGCCACCCCGCAGCGTTACCGCGAGTTTCTGATGGGCGGCATCATGGCCCAGACGCTGGTGTTCACGGCGTTTGGGGTGGCGCTTGGCCTTGCCAACGACCGCAAAAATCAGGCGGTCGACCGATTTCGATCGCTGCCGATCTCCCGCGGTGCGGTGCTGGGCGGGCATGCGGTGGCCAACATCATCAAAACGCTGCTCCCGATCGCGCTGATGTCGATCACCGGCTACATCATCGGATGGCGCATCCGAGGCAGCGTGTTCGAGACGCTTGGTGCCTATGCGCTGATGGTGGCGTTCGCGTTCGCCATGATCTGGATCGGCGTGCTGCTCGGCAGCCTCGTCTCCACCCCCGAGGGAGTCAACGGCATCGCGTTTGTCGCACTTTTCCCACTGACGTTCATCGCCTCAACGTTTGTTCCGATCTCCTCGATGCCCGGCCCGCTCCGCACCATCGCCTCGTGGAACCCGATTACCACCGTGGCCGACGCGCTCAGGAAGCTGTTTGGCAACCCCAATGCGCCGGCCCGGCCGGGCGACCCGTGGTCGCTCCTCCACCCGGTTGCGTACTCGTGGATCTGGATCATTGCCATCATCACCATCTGCGCGCCGTTGGCGGTGCGCGCCTACCAACGCTCCATCGATTCCTGACCGCTCGGCCCGGACACTTGCAGAGCCTGCCCGAGCAATGCGGCAACTCGGCGGAGTGAATACGCTCATCGCATCGTGACGACAACAACCGACTCCGTCGCAGCCCACCTCGGCGAACCGCCGAAGCTGGGCTATCTTCCAGCCTGGGACGGATTGCGAGCGTTGGCGGTGGTGGCCGTGATGCTGTTTCACTTCGACATACCCGGTTTCAGGGGCGGCCTGTTGGGCGTCGACGTCTTCTTCGTCATCTCTGGCTTTCTCATCACCTATCTACTGCTTGGAGAGGTCGTCAAGCACGGCCACATCGAGTACCGCCGATTCATCGGCCGGCGGTTCACCCGGCTCTACCCGGCGGTGCTGGCAACCATCGTCGGCACTTGGGTGGTCTGCCTGTTGGCCAGGGGAGCGGCGGCGCCAGGCCGAGACCAGTCGCTCGCCGGGCTGACCTACACCATGAACTGGTTTGACCTGGCAGAGCCCGGGGTCGCCACCTACTTCGCCCACCTTTGGTCGTTGGGGGTGGAGCAGCAATTCTACCTGACCTGGCCGCTGATCCTGATGGTGCTGTTGGTGAGGCGCCCAACCCCACAGCAACTGCTTCGCAGGTGCCTGGCGCTGGTCGCCATCGTGATTGCCGCACGGGCCGCCTACGTGGTTGCCGGGTTCGCCTGGCGCCCGGCCGGTTGGAACCCGGCTGCGCCGGACCCATTCTTGTATGGCGCCATCTCGGATCGGCGCAATCAGGTCGTCGACTGGGCCTACTTCGCCTTGTGGTTCAGAGTTGACGGGATCTTTCTCGGCGCAGCCGCCGCCATCTGGGCAGCGGGCGGCGGCACCATGAAGCGTTGGATGTCGACCACCTTGACCATCTGTTGTTCCGTCGCGGTGGTTGTCGCGATCGCCATGGCCGAGCCGCGCACCGAATCGCTGTTTCTCCTCTGGATTCCGTTGGCGGGAATCGCCACCGCCGGACTGCTCGCTGCGTCCTGGGGTGCACGGTCATCACCGTGGTCTCGCTGCCTGAGCATCCCGCCGCTCAAGCTCATCGGCCAGTGGTCCTACTCGATCTACCTGGTGCACATTCCGGTGTGGGTGCTGCTCGGCCAGAAGATCAGCAACCAGCGCCTCCGCGCCTTGGCCTCGATTGTCATCACCATCGCCGTCTCCGGCGTCTTGCACACCGCGCTCGAAAAGCCCGCCAACCGCGCCCTTCGACGCCGTCTCAAACTTGGATGAGCCACCTCGCCGGACCGCTCCACCGTCACGGCGAGTTCGGCCGTGCTCAACCGGGCATCGCCCCCGTCAGCACCGGCGGCAACCCGAATTCGGCGAACAGTTCCGGGTAGAGAAAGTTGTGATGGCCGGTGATCTCACCGTCGATGACGTCGATCACCTGCAACGCCCACGGCTCCCAACGACCGGCGCCCGCCGGCCTGTAGCTGGCAAACCCAGCGGTGCCGTTGACCTCGACGGGCACCAGCCTCGACCCCGAACACTCGTGGCCCGGCCCGGCCATCCACCCGGTGACCTGGTCCACCCCCTGGAGCCAGAGGTCGTGGGGCGGCATCGTGATCACCGCGTCAGACGCCAACAGCTCGGCCAGTGCACCCATGTCGTAACGCTCAAAGGCGTCAACGTAGCGAACGAGCAGCGCCTCGTGTTCGGGGGTGAGCGTGGGGTCGAGTGCCTCGATATCGAGTTCGACCAGCGTGGCCCGCGCCCGTTGGAGGGCGCTGTTCACCGACGCCACGCTGACGTCGAGCAGGGTGGCCACTTCGGCCGAGCGCCACTTGAGCACCTCGCACAGGATCAGCACGGCGCGCTGCCGGGGCGGTAGGTGCTGGAGTGCTGCGACGAACGCCAGACGGATCGAGTCGCGGGCGATCGCCACTTCGGCAGGGTCGCCCGAGGTCTCGATCACCCGACCATCCGCGATCGGTTGCACAAACGTGCTCTCGGGCAAGGGCACCAGCTGTGCGGTGGCCACGGTTGATGGGCCACCGAGGTCCATCGGACGGGCACGTCGCTGGGGTGCGCGGCCCATATCGATGCACACGTTGGAGGCGATCCGGTACAGCCAGGTGCGAACCGACGAGCGGCCCTCGAATCGGTCGGCGGCCTTCCAGGCCCGCACCATCGTCTCCTGTACGGCGTCCTCCGCCTCGGCGCCCGAGCCCAGCATCCGGTAGCAGTAACCGGTCAGCTCGCGCCGTCGAAGATTGAACTCGGCGTCCAGGTTGAGGGTGGCTGTCTCCATTCACCGAACACTACGACGATGCCAGGACAGTTCAGGCGGACGCCCTCAGCCGGCCCGCAGCGCCGCGATCAGGTCGTGCTTCTTCATGCCCGAGCGGCCCTCGATGTTGAGCTCCTGGGCACGCTCGTACAGCTCGGCGCGTGTCCAGGTTTCGTAGCCGCGGTCGGGCGAGATGCCCTGCACCCGATCGGTGACGTCTTGGGCGGCAACGGTCGCCGTCTTGGCGCCGTCGTCGGCCGCAGCGGATGCGGCGGAGCGGAGCGACGTGACCTGAGTCGTAGCCGTCTCCTTCACCCGCTTGGCTTGCGCACGGGCCTGGCCGGAAGCGGTCTTGGCACCGGTCTGTGCCGTGTCGGCAACCCGCTTCGCCTGCGTACGGGCCTGGCCGGCAGTGGTCTTGGCACCGGTCTGTGCCGTGTCGGCAACCCGCTTTGCCTGCGCACGGGCCTGACCGGCAGTGGTCTTTGCCCCGGTCGAGGCGGTCTCCGCCACATCCGCAGCGGCGCTTCGCGCCTGACCAGCCACGGTCTTCGCCTGCGTCGACGCCTGCGTGGTCACGCTCTTCAGGGCCGTGCGGGCCTGGCCGGCATCGGGGTGGGCGGCATCGGTGGCGGCATCGACGGTGTCCTCGGCGGCATTCCGAGCCTGACCGGCCACGGTCCCAGCAGCATCGGTCGCCGACTCAACGGTGTCCTCGGCGGCACTCCGAGCCTGACCCGCCACAGTGCGGGCAGCATCGGTCGCCGACTCAACGGTGTCCTCGGCGGCACTCCGAGCCTGACCGGCCACAGTGCGAGCAGCGTCGGTGGCGGTGTCCACCGTGTCCTCCACGGCCTGCAGCGTCTGGTCGGAGGCTGTGGCGACGGCGTCAGAACCGGTCTCGAAGATCGACCGTACTGCGCCCACCAACAACTCGACCCCCGAGCAGGCAGTCCGCAGGCTTGCGATCACCAGCGCCCGCTGCAACGACACCAGGCTGGCGGGCAACGCCGGGAGGCGATCCTCCAGTTGGTCGAGGCGGTCGTCCAGTGCACCAGTGATTTCGTTGGATGCGTTCATGCTGATCCTGCTTTCGAGCAACGCTCGTCAATGTGGCCCGGCGGCGTGGGCCTCCTCCCACATTGTTGAATGCCCGGCGCTCCCAGTGGTAACGCGCCGGGGGCGTCATGTGTCACGTCGGTTCACAAAGCCCGATTATTCGATGACGATGTCGAGTCCGTTCAGCAGCCGCGCCGCCTCGGGCATTGAGAACCTGGCGCCCTTCAACAGCCCTGAGGTGACGTCGAGGTCATAACCCTCGGCCCCTCGAAAGTCGGCCTCGAGAAGCCTGGCGTTCTGGAAGCGCGCACCCGACAACTCGGACTCGGCGAAGGCGGCCCCGGCGAGATCAGCATCGCTGAACTCGGCCTCACGAAGGTCGCAGTTGCGAAACTCGACCCTGGGCAAATGTGCCTGCATGAAAACCCCGTATCGCATGAAGCACTCGCGGAACCGCAGTTGGTTGCCGAGGCCACCCGCCTTGGGGGCACGCCAATCGACCCCCTGCATGCGGCACCTCTCGAAGCGCACGTCGCGCCAGGTGCAATCGTCGACCACGAGCACGCCAAAATCGCACTCCCGGAAGACGCAGTCAACGAACGTGCAGTCGGCGAACCTGGTCTGCTCCAAGCGCAATCCGTCGAAGACGCAATCCTCGAACTCGACCCGAGTCAGTGCCACCACGGTGTGGTCCGCGCTCTCGAAGGCGACGTCCAAGCACTCCTCGCCATCGCGCACCGAGCTGAGATTGGCCATGGCAACGACCGTAGCGTGAGCCTCCGAGCCAGTTCGTTCGGAGACGCCGTACGATCTTTCGGGACGGCCCCGGCGGCCGTCGACTTACAGGAGGACCAGATGAGCACGGCTTCCAACCCGACCATCGAGCCGATCGGCAGCGACGCGCTGCGGGCACGATACCGAGCCGAGCGGGACAAGCGGCTGCGCACCGACGGCAGCAACCAGTATCTCGAGCCCACCGGCCCCTTCGCTCACTTTCGCGACGACCCCTACTCCGAGCGCGTCGAGCGCGACCCGGTCACCGACGAGGTCACAGTGGCCGTCATCGGCGCCGGGTTCGCCGGGCTGACCACCGGTGCCCGGCTGGCCGAGGCCGGCGTAACCGATGTGCGCCTGATCGAAGGCGGCGGTGACGTGGGCGGCGCCTGGTATTGGAACCGCTACCCGGGCGCCATGTGCGACACCGCTTCCATGGTCTACCTCCCCCTCCTGGAGGAGACCGGGCACATGCCCAGCCAGAAGTACACGATGGGCCACGAGAACTTCGCCCATGCCCAACGGATCGCCCGGCACTTCAACCTGCACGAAAACGGGCTCTTCTCGACCGAGGTCACGTCCATTGACTGGGACGAGGCCGCAGCGCGCTGGGTGATCCGTACCGACCGCGGCGACGAGGTGCGGGCGCAGTTCGTGGCGATGGGCACCGGGCCGATGCACCGCCCCAAGCTGCCGGGCATTCCCGGCATCGAATCCTTCGCGGGTCACTGCTTTCACACAAGCCGTTGGGACTACGGCTACACCGGCGGCGGCCCGACCGGCGAGGCAATGGACCATCTGTTCGACAAGCGGGTTGGCATCATCGGCACCGGCGCAACGGCGGTGCAGGCCATTCCTCACCTGGCTCGGGATGCCGGTGAGCTGTTCGTGTTTCAGCGGACGCCGTCTTCGATCGACATCCGAAACAACCGACCAACCGACCCCGACGAGTTCGCGGCGCTGGAGCCCGGCTGGCAACGGTGCTGGCTGGAGAACTTCGCCACCCTGCAGACCGGCGGGTTCACCGACGAAGACCTGGTGATGGACGGCTGGACCGATATCGCCAAGCGCATCCGCGACCGGGTGATCGTCGAGATGACCACCACCGGCGAGGCGTTTACCCCCGAATTGGTCGCCCGCGCGTACGAAGACTCCGACGACGAAAAGATGAACGAAATCCGAGCCCGGGTCGATGAGATCGTCACCGACGAGACCACCGCCGAGGCGCTCAAGCCCTGGTACCGGCAGCTGTGCAAGCGGCCCTGCTTCCACGACGAGTACCTCGATGCCTACAACCGGCCCAACACCCACCTGATCGACACCGACGGGAAGGGGGTCGAGGCGATCGACGCCACCGGCGTTTGGGCGGCCGGAAACCACTACCCACTCGACTGCCTCGTCTTCGCCTCGGGCTTCGACGTACACCTGGCCCACTCGGCCACCTACGAGACCACCGGACGGGGCGGGCGGACGCTGAGCGAACATTGGGCCGATGGCATGCGCAGCCTGCACGGCAACCACGTGGCCGGATTTCCCAACCTGTTCATCGTGGGGTTGAACCAGGGCGCCAACCTGATCTCCAACGTGACCCACAACCTCACCGAGGCCGCCACCGCCATCGCAGCGGTCGTCGCCCACGCCCTCGCCGTTGGAGCCACCGAGGTGGAGGTGACCGCTGAGGCCGAGGAGGCCTGGGTGGCGCAGTTCGAGGGCTCCACCCGCGGATTTCTGGGCAACCTCGACTGCACGCCCGGCTACTACAACAACGAAGGGGCCGACCCCACACCAGCCCAGCGGCTCAACGCGTGCGGCTACCCCGACGGGCCGGTCGCCTACTTTCAACTCCTCGACGCGTGGCGCACCAGCGGCGACTTCGACGGGCTGACGTTCAACGTTCAACCCAAGGTCGCACCGGGCCCCAAGAGCACGGGGTAACCGTCGGCGTCACCTCGCCAGATCGTGTTGTGGTGCAATCGCACGCAGGCGGAGGTACGCCAGCACCGTGACCGCGCCCGCCTCAGTGAGGTACGCACGAGGCGGTTCCACTCGCCTGAACGGGTCCTTGGCCCACCGGCCCATCTGGTACTTCATGACCCCGATCACCCGCCACCAATGCCATCGGTCCCAAATGCTCAAACCAACCTCGTGCTGGTCGAGGGATCCCTCATCGGTTCGCCAGCCCAGTTGGTTCACCACCGGCATCAGTTCCTCCGCCAGAGCGTCGCCGACGGCGTCGCCCTCGACCATGCGCATGCCAACCAGCTCGGCCATCATCGCCTCGAACTCGTCACCACCCCTCAGGCTGGGAACCACCAGGCGCCACAACGACACCGGGTCGGCCAGCGATGAGGCCCCCAACTTGGTGAGCTTGAGCGTTCGGCCCGTGCGTCGGGTGAGGCGCAACCGGGTTGCGGCCTCACGTAGGTGCAAAAGTTGATGCACCTCGCTCTCGCTGCGGGGCGCCCTGTCGTGATCCCACCAACCGAACCGCTCGGCAGCCGCCCTCACGGTGACGGGCGTCAGGTATTGGGACTGGGTGAGGTTCGCACCCTTGGCGGCCTCGCCCAGCAACCACAGCATTGGTGCCAACATGGTCTCGACACCCTCGGGCGGCTCAATCGGGTTCAGGAGGCGGTTGGCCACCTCGGATCGCCATCGCTGCAATTGCGGCACCCGCACCGCCCCGATCCACGATTCCACCCGGTCGGTGATGATCATCGTCAATCGGGTCTGCCCCGGCGGGAACTCGACCGGTCTGTTGATGACCTCCGCGGTCACCTCGAGGGCGCGACGTTTCCACGCTGCTCCGTCGGGTCGCAGGCCGGAACGCACCAGTTCCGCCTCCAACGCATGTTCAACCGCGGTCAGCGCGTCGGACTCCTCGCCGCCCATGATCGACCCCCAAGCAAACTCCTCAAGGTCGGGCGCCACCAGCCCGGACGCCTTGCGGGCCGCAAGCGCCTCCGCATGTCCTGACTCGGGGCCCTCACCCCAAGCCTCCAAGATGCGTGCCGTCTTGTCCGAACGAGCGATTTCGGCGTATCGATCAAGTCCCAACCCCTCCAGCAACGCCGCCGCGCCGGCGACGGCGTCCTGCCAATCATCGGGATCGAGCCGCTTGGGTACCCGCCACCACAGCGTGTCCTGCAGGTAGGCCTGACCCAGTACGTCGATGTCCTCACCAGCGGTCAGCAGGTTGGCGGCCAATTCCACGAAGGGGCCAAGCGACGGGTCGCGCTTGGTTGCGGCGGCAACCCCCTGTTCAACGGTTGGTTTCATGAAGTCCATGGTGCCACCGTCCCGCTCCGGGTTCGCCATCACGGCGACCGCTGCGGTGAGGTGTGCCCGGCGCTTCTACGCTGACCCAATGCGGGTTGCATTCGTCACCACCGATGACCTCGACGCCCTCGGCACCGAGGACGTGGACCGTCCGATCAACGAGGCTGCCTTCGCCGCTGCCGGTATCGACCTGCACCACCGGCCGTGGACGCAACCGGCGAACTGGGAGGACTACGACCTGGTGGTGATTCGATCACCTTGGGATTATCCCGAGCGCACTCCGGCCTTTTTGGCCTGGCTCGCCTCGGTGGAACACCTGCCCACCTTGATGAACCCGGCTCCGATCATCCGCTGGAACCTGGACAAGCGATACCTCACCGAGCTGGGCGATGCCGGGGTCTCAGTGGTGCCTACCGGGTATGCCACATCGCTTCATGAGGTTGATGAGCTGCTGGCCGACGAGGCCAACCACCTGGCCCGGCGCGACACTCCGGCCGAGGTTGTGGTGAAACCGACCATTTCGGTTGGGAGTCGCAACACCGGCCGGTTCGCCGTTGAAGACCCGGCAGCCCGCGCCCTGGCCGAAACCATCTTGGACTCCGGCGGCACCGTGATGATTCAGCCCGCCATCGCCTCGGTGAGCAGGCGGGGCGAGGTGGCAGCGGTCGTCTTCGACGGCGCCATCTCGCACGGTCTGGTCAAAGGACCGATTCTGGACGTTGGGGGCCGCCTGCTCGGGGGCGGCTATCAGGAGGCGGTGTCGGCCACCGAGCTTTCCGCCGGACATCGAGACGTTGCGCTGCGCGCGGTGGAGGAGGTGCGGGCGTTGGCTGAGCAGCGTGGCTGGGTCGCCCCCGGCGAACACCTGCTCTATGGCCGCTACGACCTGGTGCAGTTGGACGACGGCTCCCAGGCGCTGCTGGAGGCGGAGCTGTTCGAGCCGTCGTTCTTTCTCCAGGTCGATCCCGGCGCACCGGAACGCCTCGTCCAGGCGGTGCGTCGTCGTGCGCTCCAGGTCGCCGGGCAGCGCTGACCCAACCGGGGGTTCACCCTGCCACGATCTCGCCCAAGGACGACATCGGAGCCTCGGCTGACGTTGGCTCGACGCCAACATGGTCGCCAGCGACGGCCTCACCGCTGTCGGGTCGGGACCGTGGTGCAGCATCATCACCAGGCAGCAGGCGATCGATCAGCACGGCGGCGAGCACCACGATGGCCACCTCGGCAGGAACCCGGAACCGGGTCAGACCGTAGAGCAGTGCAGCGGTCACGGTGACCATCACAAACGTGGCCAACAGCGGCCACACAGCCGTGCGCCGACGCCACAACACCACCACTCCGGCCATGGCAGCGGCCATCAGCGGGTAGTAGACCCACGTGCCGATCAGGCTGAGCGACCGTTCACGGCCCTCGCCCCTGCTGTACTCCGCCATTTGGGTGGGCTTGTAGACGCCCCACACCCGGCCTATCCGGGCCGCCAGCACTGCGGGAACGCGGTCGAGGTGATCACCCACGTACTCGATGGCAGCGCTGCGGTAGGCCGCCGACACCTCCGACTGATCGCCCTCGGCGGGCACGTCGTCAGCGCAGAACCCATTCCACAAGCCCGTAATCGGACCGAAGTACACGCTGTCGCAATTGGCGCCAATCAAGGTGAGCCCGTCGTTGGTTGACACCAACACCGGCCGTTCAAACCGGATGGCGTTGTAGATGGTCCACGGAGCCATCATCATCAGAGCTGCGGCACCAACCACGGCCAACCTGATCACCTTCACCCGCAGTTCCAGGTCAACCCGCCACAGCAGGACGGGCAGCACGACCAGCGGCAGATACATCGCCAATTCGGCTCGCGCCAACACGGTCAACCCGATTGCCGCCCCCAACCAGAGCGCTGCCCACACGGTTGGTCCACGGATCAGGCGGTAGGTAAGCCACAGGCAGGTGGCCATACCCAGGGCGGTGAGGGCCTCGGACATCACGACACCGTCGTTCATCCACAGGTTGGGGTACAGCGCTGCGATGCCTGCGGCGATGAGCCCTGCTCGTTCGCTCATCACCTCGCGGCCCAGCAGCCCGATCATCAGCACCGCTCCCGTGCCGACCAACGCCATGGTGAGGCGCTGCGCCATGACGTTGTCGCCCGGCAGCAAGGCTGCGGGGGTGGCCACAATCGCGGTCAGCGGCGGGTGATCGGCCGCCTCGCCGCCGCTGAAGGGTCGATCAAATCCATCGCCGTTTGCGAGCACCTCGGCCTGGAGCCCGTAGTAGTAGGCATCGCCGCACACCACTTGGCCACAGGCATCACCGTTGGACTTGGCAATCACGATGTAGGCCACCCGAACCCCGAGCGCCACCAATCCAATGAGCGCCAACCCCACCAGAAACCCGCGTGACCACGGAATCGCGCGGGGCGAGGCCGACAAGTCGGACGATGCCGTCAAGTCAAGGGACTCGGTCGCGTGGGGTGAGTCAATCGGGTGGGGTGAGTCGGTCGGGTGGGGTGAGTCCGAACCCGGTGATGCTGTTGGATGAGACCCGCCGTCGACCTCAGGGTTCGCATCGCGGTCGGCCTGCCCATCTTCACCGAGCGGTCCTCCTGTTGCCGAAGCATCGAGTTCCGTCGGCGAATCGCCTGCCGGTTGTGTCATCGAGCGACATTCCCCTCGGAGGGGCCCCACGCGAGCCCCGACCTCGCCATCGTAGAGGCCGGCGGAGCCGCAGTTGCCAGCGGACTGGGCCGCTCCGGCGGCGAGTTCCGTTCCCGTGTTCCCTTCGCACCCCTCGCGGCCTTCGCCCCCTCGCCCTTCGCCCCCTCGCCCCCTCGCCCTCTCGCCCCCTCGCCCCCCCCGCCGCCCTCCCCCCCCCGCCCCCTCCTCCCCTCGCCCCTCCCCCCCCTTCCCCCTCGCCCTCGCCCGGTTGCG
>ERZ724525.1259-NODE-1259-length-14911-cov-10.952679_pt1 | contig 14911 bp, 17 predicted proteins | sample MGYA00376058_ERZ724525 | MGnify/ENA primary metagenome ERZ724525 (study PRJEB28724, sample SAMN07190888) | wastewater metagenome | isolation source: influent of sewage treatment plant in Hong Hong | place: USA: Christiansburg, Virginia | collected 2016-03-01 ... | reverse complement strand
AGGAACTGCCGCGCAATGTGATGGGAAAAGTGCAGAAAAAGGCGCTGCGCGAGACGTACGCACATATATTCGATGGCCAGTAGGGCATCTGAAGGCGCTATTCATAAGATAGCTTTATGTCAAGTATGCGATTGCGCTAGAGGCCACTTTCATTCAAGTTTTTGATACGCAGCCTCGATTCTCTCGCGTTGCTTGGCCCCATAACCCAGCGCGCCGACGCCGCGTCAGCGCGGCCCATGCGCTGCCGCTGCGGTCTGCATGCGCAGGCGCACGCCTTCGTAGCCAGCCGATGCAATGCGAGCGCACAGATCGGCCCAGTCGCAGCCCGCACACGCGCCACGAATATCGCCGCTGGCGTACGCCGTGCGCAGGCGGGTGAGCAAGGCTGCATCCAGCCGCAGGTGGCTGCCTCCGCCCAGCGACCCGCCCAACAGCGGAGCCAGTTCTTGCGCCGCACGCTGATCGCGCACCCGCACATCGGCTCCATGGCAATGTGCACAGGCACCCTCGCTCTCGCACAGCGGAGCACAAACGGCATCCGGCCCTTCCACCAGAAACACCTCCTCGCCAGCGGCCAGGCGGCTGGCGAGACCATCGAAGTTGTGCGCGAACTCGGCGCTGTAGCCTTTGCCGACGTAGGTCAGCATGCACAGCAGATGGTGGGCGCGCAGCGCTACCGTCACGTGCGCGGGAACCTGCTGCGTGCCGAGTGCCACACTGCCAGCGTGGCGGCGCCCAGGGCCGACTTGACGACATCGCCCACCAGGAACGGCAGCACGCCCAACTGCCAGCCCTTGGTCGCACCGATCATCGCGCCCAGCCAGGCGCCGCCCACCAGCAAAATCGCGGTGGTGCAAAGCAGCATGGCCCAAAAGGCACGCAGCGGGTGGGCGCCATCCCAGCCACGCGCGGCGAGCCATCCCATCAGCATGGCCGCCAGCGGGAAGGCCAGCAAATAGCCTGCCGTCGGGCCAAAGAAGGGAGCCAGCCCACCTTTGCCACCCGCCAGCACGGGCATGCCGAGCGCCGCCTCCAGCAGCCAGGCCAGCACGGTCAGACCACCCAAGCGCCAGCCGTACAGCGCACCCACCATCAACACCGCAAAGGTTTGCAGCGACACCGGCACCGGCTGCATCGGGATGCTGACGTAAGACGAAGCGGTGAGCGCCGCCGTGCCGCCCAGAACCAGGCCCAATTGGCGAACGACATTGGGAAGGCGCGACACGGGCGCGGCGACAGCACTGGAGAGATCTTGAGACATGGGTTCCTCTGGAATGATGATGGAGTTAGGGGCGACACCCACTGCGCATCCATGCCGCTTTGGCCTGGGTGAGCTCCGTGCCGCGGCCGCATTGTAAACCCGCTAGATTTATTTAGGTTTACATAATTATTCATTTTTAATCCTGTTCTTTGCCCGTGCGTCGCTCTACAAGCCTGGGCACAGGCTTCGACCTTCATCCGCCCCCGTCGGCACCTTTGCGCTGATGCACACTCGGTGGATGCCATCCGAACCGCCCGCCCGAGAACTGCTGCGCCAACTGGCCACCGGCAACGCTGTGTCTGGCGAAGCGCTCGCCGCCCAGTTGGGCGTGACAAGGGCAGCGGTCTGGAAGCAGATTGCCGCCCTGCGGGCACTGGGATTGCCGATCGAGGCACGCAGCCGAGCCGGGTACCGGATGCCCTGGCCCATGCAGCTGCTGCAGCTCCCGTTGATCGCATCCAAACTAGGCACGGCCCCTGATTCGCCCGTCCATCTGCACTGGGAGCTGGATTCGACGCAGGACGAGCTGGCACGCCTGCTGCCCGACGCGCCTGACCTGACGGTGGTCTTGGCCGAGTACCAAACGCTCGGGCGCGGGCGGCGCAACCACGGCTGGCTCTCGCCTCCGGGGCTGGGTATCACCCTGTCGTGCCTGAAGCACTTTGCTGGCGGTCCGGCCGTGCGGTCGGGGCTGTCCATCGCCATGGGCGTGTGCGTGGTGCAGGCGCTCGCCAGTGCCGGGGTACCCGGACTGCAGCTCAAATGGCCCAACGACGTGGTGGCCGACCAAGGCAAGCTGGCCGGTATCCTGATCGAGGTCAGCGGCGAATACGATGGTCCCAGCGTGGTGCGCGTGGGAGTGGGCTTGAATGTGCGCCTGTCGCCCACCGTGCACAGCACGCTCGATCAGGCCGTGACCGACCTGGCCACGCTGTGCGGCGGCACGCCGCCCGACCGCAACGAGCTGGCGGCACGCGTCATTGAATCCCTGCGCATCGGCCTGCTGCGTTTCGAGCAAGAAGGCCTGGCCCCCTTTGCACAGGATTTCGCGCACATGGACTGGCTGGCCGGCAAGCCCCTGAGTGTGCGCGGCCCGCACGGCATGCAGTCGGGCACAGGACATGGCATCGACGCACGCGGTGCGCTGCGCGTGGAGATCGACGGCTGCATCACCTCCATCTACAGCGACACTGTGTCAGTGCGACCCGAAAAAGGGTGACGCGTGGCCGCTGCGGCTGCGGCTGCGGCTGCGGCTGCGGCAAGATGCTTTAGCGCTCTGCGTTGCTGGCCTCAATGCCCCAGCGCGCCAACGCCGCGTCGTCGCTGACCCGCGCATCCACCCAGCGCGCGCCTTGCGGCGTGGTTTCCTTCTTCCAGAACGGCGCCTGGGTTTTGAGGTAGTCCATCAAAAATTCGCAGGCCTGAAAACTCTGACCCCGGTGCGCAGAACTCACGGCCACCAGAACGATCTGGTCCAGCGGCGCAAGGACGCCAACGCGGTGGATCACCCGCGCGCCATAGATGTCGAAGCGCGCAAAGGCCTCCTGCACCATGGCCTCGATGGAGCGCTCGGTCATGCCGGGGTAATGCTCCAGTTCCATCGCCGCCACGCCGTGCTGCGGCCCATTGCGATCGCGCACCGTGCCAACGAAACTGCACACTGCGCCCACGCGGCCATCGTGCTTGCGAAGCGCGGCGACCTCGGCACTCAGATCAAAGTCCTCGGTCTGGATGGTGATGTGGATGGGGTTCATGGCGGGGCGGCGGGTCGATCAAGGCGAGCGGTGCAGGCGGGGCGCGGCCATCAGCGCTCGGGCGTCTTCCACCTGGCCAGCAAAATGGCGCAGTGCCGGCGTAGCGGGCAAGCCGGCAAGCAAGGCCTGCAGCCGCACAATGTCGCCCGACGTGGGCGCCACTTGCGTCTGCGCCAGGGCCGCAGGCAAATTGCCGGCCTTGACCAGCGCCAACACCTTGAGCGCCCAGGCGTTCTTGTCACGCGTTGCCATAAGCCCGTCCTGCAGAATTAATGTGTAGCATTGCCCGCCACTGTAACGGCATCCCCATGGCAACCCAGACAATCGACATCCCCGGCTACAAGCTCTTTCCCTCGCCGCGCAACCGCCACCGCGACGTCTTTGGTGTGCAGGTGTTTGTGCCCTACCCTTACGCACTCATCGTCTTGGATGATTTTCATTTTGCAGGCAAGGCGACACTGTTTGCCGCCTGCCGTGCCAGCGACGGCAAGATGGGGCAGCTGGTGAGCTTCGAGCAGGCAGCAGACTGTGAAAAGTTCGAGCGGCTGTTCACGCCCGACTGACGCCACGCTCACGGCCATGCAGGAACACGACAACCAGATCTTCGTCCCGCCGAGCTTCATCGCGCTCTACGCTGACGCGCGTGGCCGGCTGCGCGAGAGCGCCGACGTAGTGCGCCAACGCTACGAATTGTGCGAAGACCTGGCGAACCACCTCGTTGAGCACGCCCAGACGCTGTACCACGTGCAAGCGCCTTCAGAGGCCGAGGTGCTGCGCCGCATTTATGCCGGCCTGGCGGACCGCGAATCCGGCTTCACCACAGCAGAAGCCACGTGGGTGCTCGTTCGTCTGGCCGAACTGCTGGCCTGGCCCTGCCCCGTTCTGCCTACCGAACCGGACGTAAAGGCCGAAGAACTCTGAAAAAGTGTGACTTGCCGCGTTGTTGGGCCACTCTACTGTTCCAGATGAAAGCCGCCCTTGGGCTTGAAAACGCCACAACCGATCACCTGGGTCTGCCCCAAGGGCAAGATGAACGAGGTTTTTTCATCGACCACCTTGGTCACCGGATTGACCACCTCATAGTCCACCCAGTCGCCTCCGCGCTGCGCAGCGGCAAAAAATTCGCGCAAGACCAGATCGCCATCCAGGCCGGGCACTTCGTGCACCGTTTTCCCAACGCGCTCCGGGCTGGAGCCAAACACCTGGTAGACGCCCTGTTGATCGAATACAAAAATGTACTGATCCCGGTCCCGAAATTCGCCGGCCGGGTCATGAAACTGGCGTGCGGCGCCTGCGAGGCCGCATTCATTTACCAACGCGGCCGCTCGGTGCACCAGGGCATGGGCTTCGTCGGCAGTGCCGCGGCGCAAACGAATGGCGGCCACCGAGGCACTGAGACTCGATGACCGATCCGCCAAGCCCTTTGTGGATTGCAGCGCCCCTTCCACCATGCTGCCATTGCGCTGGGTGATCTCATCGAGCTCGCGCACGGCTTGCGCCACCTCGTTCAGAGACATGCTTTGCGCGCTGCTGGCCTCGCTGATGTCGGTCAGCCCCTGTGCCACTTCGCGCACCCCGTGAACCACGGTGCGCAAATGGGTCTTGACGGCATCGATGCGCGCTACCCCGGTATCGACCTGGCCGCCCGAGCTGGCAATCAATTCGCGAATCTCGCGCGCTGACGTGGCGCTGCGCTGCGCCAAGGTGCGCACCTCGCTGGCAACCACGGCAAAACCGCGCCCAGTCTCACCCGCCCGCGCGGCTTCCACGGCCGCGTTGAGGGCAAGAATATTGGTTTGGAAGGCGATGCCATCGATGACGTTGACGATCTCCCCCATGCGCCGGGAGCCCGCGGCGATCTCGGCAATGGCGGTTACTGCGACATCCATGGCTGCCGCTCCTGCGTCCGCCTCAACGCGCACACGGCGCGTCAGGGCATCCACCTCTTTGGATCGCGCGGCCGTTCCCTGCACCGATTCACTCAGAGACGCAATGCTGGCGCTGGCCTGCTCCAGGCTGGCGGCCTGGGCCTCGGTGCGCTGGGACAGGTCCTGCATGTTGGCTGTGAGCCCGGCGCCCGCCTGGGAAACGAACAAGGCCTGGTTGCGTATGGTCCCCACCAGGCCCGAAAAGTTCTCGTTCATCGATTCGAGGTGGCGCCCCGCCAGAGCCAGATCATCGCGGCCCGGCACCACCACGGTCTGCGACAAATCGCCGCGCGCGTTGTTGCGGGCCACCTGGCCCAGCGCCGCGACAGAGTCGAGCAAGTTGGCGGCAAAAGCCGCATACAAATAGGCAGACAGGCCCCACACCACCGCTGCCAGCACTGCACGCGCGGAAAACGGCGCATCGGCAAGACCTGACCATGCCATCCATAAAGCGGCGGCCGGAAAAAGCACCAAGGCCAGCACGGCCAGCAACAAGAGCCGCGTCCGCAAGGACATGCGCCGCAGCAACCAGGAAGGCGGGAAGAGCAAGGGTTCGAGGGCGCGCATGGGGTCTCCCGTTGGTCTGCTGCTGGAAAGACTTCGCCTTTAGGGATCCCCGATCCAGCCAGTGCAGCAAGCCTACTGCGTGTTGCTCAAGCGAGCACGGGGGAATCCCATGATCTTTTTTTGATCTGCCGCACAAGTTATTTCAACCAGCCACCGGATTCTGTTGCCTTGCGACAAGGCCCTGCAATGGCCAGCCACATCCGGCAGCATGGGGGAAGAAAAGCGGCAATACGCAGTTAGAACATCCCCCTAATTTGCGGCTAAGGAATGTCTGCCAGCATCCACGCCACTTCACCGCGCACAGCGACCCCCGCCCCATGCCAAGCATTTGCCCCCCTACGCCAGCGCTATCGCTGGCGCAGACACCGCTCGCGGTCGATGAATTTGCACGCTGGAAGGGCAAACGCCCTTGGGGAGCCCCAGGTTCCTGGGGCCCCGTTGCGCTGGCGCTGCTGGTATTTGGGCTCGTCTGGCTGGCACTGCTGTCGTTCGTCAGCCTGTCCCCGCCGACGGACAACATCGAGCAACTCACGTGGGTGCACTCTTTGGAGGGCGGGTATTACAAGCACCCGCCGCTGCCTACCTGGCTGCTCTGGATTCCGGCGCGGCTGTTTGGCATCAACGCCCTCACCAGCTACGCCGTCGGTGCGGCCTGCACGCTCGCCAGCATGGCTGTGATGTGGCGGCTGCTGTGCCAGATGCGGGGTGAACGCTACGCCACCATTGCGCTATTGGCAGCGCTGTGCATCACCTACTACAACGGAAGGCTGTACTACTACAACCACAACGTCGTGTTGATGGTGTTTGTGGCGGCCAGTGCGGCCGTTTACTGGCAGGCCTTTCGCACTGGCCTGACACGGTGGTGGGTGGCACTGGGCCTGGCCATGGGGCTAGGCGCACTGGCCAAATACCAGATTGCGGTATCAGTGGCCTGTATTCTTGCGTTCTGGTTGCACCAGCGCAGTTGGCGGGTGCTCTCGCAGCGGCGTGGTTTTTTGCTGGCAACCTTGGTGTCCATGCTGGTGTTCACGCCACACATACTTTGGCTGCGTGCCCATGATTTCGCACCCATCCAGTACGCAACAAGTTCGTCTCTAGGGGTTCACTTGCAAGGGCTGCCCCGCTGGATCGACTCAACGCATTGGGTCGTCGATCAGCTCCTGAACCGGGCGCTGCCCGCATGGATGCTGCTGGGCCTGACGGTTGTCTACTTGCGGCGCCAAGCACCTCACAGCCAAGCCTTGCCGAGCACGATGCCCCCTGAACCAGACGCTGCCAGCCGGGTATTTCTGCTGATTTTCGGGTTCGGCCCGCTGGTCTTCATGTTCGCCATGGGACTCTTGACGGGGGCTCAGCTTCAATTGCATTGGGGCACTCCCTTTCTGCTCTTTGCCGTACCGGCGGTTATGGAGCTTGCCGGTCAGCGTGTGGTGTGGCGAGCCGTTTCGATGCGCCGTGTCACCCTCACGTTCGCTGCACTGCAAGTCGTGCTGCTGCTGCAGGACGGGCTGTCCTCCCCGCGTGGGCCGACGGTATTTCAAGACGGCCATTGGCGCACGTTTGACAGCGTGGCACTGGCGCACGCCGTGGAAGGGCCTGCCCGTGCAGAATTGAACGGCAGGATCTGCGTCGTCTCCGGACCGCCCGCCGTGGTGGGAGCGTTGGCGCTGCAATTGGCAGACCGCCCGAGGGTGCTGATTGATGGCCGCTATGACCGCAGCCCATGGGTATCCCCCTCACTCGTGTCCCAGTGCGGGGAATTGGTGGTTCGAGAAGGGCCGCTGCTCGCAGGCTGGACCGCTGCGGGGCCCAGGTTTCCGGCCCTTTCGTGGCACGCACAGCCGCCAGAAAGCCTACCCCTCAAAAGCTTCGCGCAGGCGCCTACCCGCCCGTCACCGGCGGAAAAAACGCTACTTCGTCGCCTTCTGCCAGTCCCGCATGCTCGTGCACGAGCTGCTGGTTGAGCGCCATGCGCACTGCGCGGCCAGGCGCCAGCGCTTCGGCGAGCGCCCCGCCGCGCGCCAGCAGCACGGTGCGCAGCTCAGCGATGGTGCCCGCTTCGGTGTCCAGCGATTCGCTGGCGGTGCCGGCGGCCTCACGGATGGAGGCAAAGTAGCGCACCACAATGTTCATGACAGCAGCTCCGCAAAAGAGAGGAAGCGCACCGTATCGCCAACGGCAATCGTTGCGCCGGCCGGGTTGTCCACCACCCCATCGCCCCAGACGGCCGAAGTGAGCACGCCCGAGCTCTGGTTGGAAAACAGGTCCAAGCCACCCGCAGCGTTGTGGCGTGCGCGCAAAAACTCACGGCGTTGATCGGCCTTGGCGCAGGCGAAATCTGCGCGGGCAGCTATTGTTTTTGGAGCAACGTCGGCTACGCCTTGCAACCGCAGCAAAAATGGCCGAACCAATACCGCAAAGGTGAGAAAGCTCGACACCGGGTTGCCTGGCAAGCCCATGAAGTGGGCGTTGGCGATGCGCCCATAGGCAAAGGGCTTGCCGGGTTTCATGGCAATCTGCCACAGGTCGAGGCGCCCGAGCACCTGGACGGCCGGCTTGATGTGGTCTTCTTCGCCCACCGAAACACCGCCGCTGGTCAAAATCAGGTCGTGCGCCTCTGCTGCCTTGTGCAGCGCGGCAATGGTGGCATCCCGCTGGTCGGGCACGATGCCGAAGTCGCTGACCTCGCAGCCCAGGCGCTGCAGCATGGCGCGCAGAAAGAAGCGGTTGCTGTTGTAGATGGCGCCGGGGCGCATGTCGTTCGGCGCCACTTCGCCTGGCATGACCAGTTCGTCGCCAGTGGAAAACAGCGCCACGCGCGGGCGGCGCGCCACCTGCAGGTGCGCCAGTCCAATGCTGGCTGCCAAGCCAAGTTCAGCGGGTGTGAGACGTGTGCCAGCGGCCAGCACCTCGCTGCCCAGGGTGATGTCTTCGCCAGCGCGGCGAATCCATTGGCCGGGGCGGGGCACGGCGTTGACACGTACGGCGCCCTCCTCCAGCGCGATGCAGTCTTCCTGCATGACGATAGCGTCAGCCCCTGCGGGCACGGGCGCGCCGGTGAAGATGCGCGCCGCGCTGCCGGGCACGAGCGGTGCGCCCGCACTGCCGGCCGCGATGCGCTGCGAGACGGGCAGCTCGGCGCCGACTTGCGGCACATCCGCGCAGCGCAGGGCGTAGCCGTCCATGGCACTGTTGTCCTGCGGCGGCACCTGCAGCGGCGAGATAGCGGCCACTTGCAGCACGCGGCCATCGGCGTCCCAAGTGGCCACCGTGTCGCTGCCGGCGAGCGGCGCTGCGTGCGCCAGCAGCTCGGCCAGTGCCTCATCCAGAGGTTTGAGCGGTTTCATCGGTGGGCGCATGGCCTGGCCTCTCCGTGCAAAGCCCAGTCGTACTCGAAGCGCTCACTTTGTTGCACCAGCCAATCGGCCATATCGGATGCGGCGTTGAGCTCGAACACCGGCAGGCCGGTCGGCACCGGGAGCTGCTCGGGCGCATCGGTGGCGACGGCCACGACGAAATCGTCTTGCGCATAGCGCACCGGGCGTGGCGCGCTGCCGGGCTCTGGGGCACGCCAGACTTCCATCTTGGGCAGATCGCTTTCCTTAAAGCCTTCGACGAAGACCCAGTCGACCCCCTCATACAGCTCAGCGAGCAACTGGTGCACCGAAAGCTCGCTGGGCTGCTCGAACTCGCGCATCAGCGCCAGGCGCTGGTCGGACGCCACCACCACCTCAAACGCGCCCGCTTCGCGGTGGCGCCAGGTGTCTTTGCCGGCGTGGTCGATGTCAAAACTGTGGTGCGCGTGTTTCACCACCGAGACACGCAGACCGCGCTGGCGCAATTCTGGAATCAGCTTTTCCACCAGCGTGGTCTTGCCGCAGCCTGAAAAACCGGCAAAGCCGACAACCTTCATGCAAACTCCTGGTTGCTATTATTAAAATAGCTGCTAGCGCTTATGGATAAAGCGCTAGAGCCTGTTTTTATCAATAATCGCAATGCCTGACGATGTAGTCCTTGACCTGCTGCACATCGGCCGGCATCACTTGCACCCGCTTGGGCAGCGCCTCCATCCCGTCAAACCGCGCCGGGCGCTCAGGCGGGTGGCCCAGCGCTTCGGTGATGGTCTCGGCGAACTTGATGGGCAAGGCCGTCTCCAGCACGATCATGGGCACATCGCCCGCACCCATGTGCTCGCGCGCCACCTTGACGCCGTCGGCGGTGTGGGTATCGATGGTGGTGTCAAAGCGCTGGTGCGTATCGCGGATGGTCGCCAGGCGGTCGGCGTGGGTGCTTTTGCCGCTGACAAAGCCGTAGCGCTGGGCAGCGTCGGCAAAGTGCGGGTCGGCGCTCAAATCAAAGCGGCCACCCTGGGCCAGTGCCTCGCCAAACAGCGCCTGCGTGCGCGCGCCGTCGCGGCCCAGCAGGTCGAAGACGAAACGCTCGAAGTTGCTGGCCTTGCTGATGTCCATCGAAGGGCTGGACGTCTCGTGCGTGTCGGCGCTGCTGCGCACGCGGTAGACGCCGGTGTGGAAGAACTCGTCGAGCACATCGTTCTCGTTGGTCGCCACGACCAGTTTGTCGATCGGCAGGCCCATGCTGCGCGCCACGTGGCCGGCGCAGACGTTGCCGAAGTTGCCGCTGGGCACGGTGAAGCTGACCTTCTGGTCGTTCGATGTGGTGGCCTGCAGGTAGCCGGCAAAGTAATACACCACCTGCGCGAGCAGCCGCGCCCAGTTGATGGAATTGACCGTGCCGATGCGGTACTTGCGCTTGAACGCCAGGTCGTTGCTGACGGCCTTGACGATGTCCTGGCAATCGTCGAACACGCCTTCGATGGCGATGTTGTGGATGTTTTCGTCCTGCAGGCTGAACATCTGCGCCTGCTGGAAGGCGCTCATGCGGCCGTGCGGGCTGGTCATGAAGACGCGCACGCCCTCTTTGCCGCGCATGGCGTATTCGGCCGCGCTGCCGGTGTCGCCGCTGGTGGCGCCCAGGATGTTGAGCGCTTCACCACGCCGCTGCAATTCGTACTCGAACAAATTGCCCAGCAGCTGCATGGCCATGTCCTTGAAGGCCAGCGTGGGGCCGTTGGACAAGGCTTCCAGCCACAGACCGGGTTCGAGCGGGCGCAGCGGAACGATGTCGGGGGTGCCAAAGACGTCTGCGGTATAGGTCTTGTGGCACAGCGCGCGCAGGTCGGCGGCCGGGATGTCGTCGATGTAGAGCGAGAGAATCTGGAACGCGAGTTCTGCGTAGCCCTGCTCACGCAGCACGCTGCGCAGGCGCGTCAACGCGGCGTCGTCGATCTGCGGGTAGTGCTCGGGCAGGTACAGGCCACCGTCGGGCGCCAGGCCTTCAAGCAGGATGTCGCAGAAGTGGGGTCGGGCCGGGTGGCCGCGGGTGCTGAGGTATTGCATGGACGGCGTGCGAAATGTGGTGGTTTCAAACCCCTGCCACGCAATCAATACGGGGCAGGAAGCCTGCTTAGTTCAGCTCTTCCTTGCGGATGCGCACGATGGGCGCCAGCACGGTGGGCAGGGCCTGCATCTGGGCCAGCACATCATTGACCGTGCCTTCGCGCGCGTTGTGCGTCAGGATGATGAGGTCGGTCTGGGTCGAACCCTCGCCACCGACATCCTCGGCCTCGCGCTGCAGCACCGCGTCGATGCTGACGCCGGCCTCGGCCAGCAGGCCGGTGACTTTGGCGAGTACGCCCGCCTGGTCGGCCACGCGCAGGCGCAGGTAGTAGCTGGTGACCACTTCGCTCATCGGCAGCACGGGCGAGTCGCCCATGGCGTCCAGCAGCGTGCCCGGCTGGAACGCCAAGTGCGGCACGCGGTGGTGCGGGTCGGCGGTGTGCAGGCGGGTGATGTCCACCAGATCGGCGATCACGGCGCTGGCCGTGGGCTCACTGCCCGCACCCTTGCCGTAGTACAGCGTGGTGCCCACAGCGTCGCCATGCACCACGACAGCGTTCATGGCGCCTTCGACATTGGCGATCAGGCGCTTGGCCGGCACCAGGCTGGGGTGCACGCGCAGCTCAATGCCCTTGTCGGTGCGCTTGCTGATGCCCAGCAGCTTGATGCGGTAGCCCAGTTGCTCGGCGTATTTGATGTCTTGCGCGGCGAGCTTGGTAATACCTTCGACGTAGGCCTTGTCGAACTGCACCGGAATGCCAAAGGCAATCGCCGACATCAGCGTGACTTTGTGCGCCGCGTCCACGCCCTCGATGTCGAAGGTCGGGTCGGCCTCGGCGTAGCCCAGGCGCTGGGCGTCTTTCAAGGCCGCGTCAAAGTCCAGGCCCTTGTCGCGCATTTCGCTCAGGATGAAGTTGGTCGTGCCGTTGATGATGCCGGCCAGCCACTGAATGCGGTTGGCCGTCAGGCCTTCGCGCAGTGCCTTGATGATCGGGATGCCACCGGCGACGGCGGCTTCAAACGCCACCATCACGCCCTTGGCCGATGCCGCGGCAAAAATCTCGCTACCGTGCACCGCCAGCAGCGCCTTGTTGGCCGTGACCACGTGCTTGCCGGCAGCAATGGCTTCGAGTACCAGCGCCTTGGCAATGCCGTAGCCCCCAATCAGTTCCACAACGATGTCGATGTCCGGGTTGGCGATGACAGCGCGTGCGTCGCTCACCACCTGCACATCCGCACCCACCACGCTGCGGGCACGGTCGACATCCAGGTCGGCCACCATGGTGATGGCAATGCCCCGGCCGGCGCGGCGCTGGATCTCTTCCTGGTTGCGCACGAGCACATGGAATACGCCGCTGCCGACGGTGCCGATGCCCAGAAGGCCTACTTGAATGGGTTTCATAGTCAAAATATCAGTGAAATCGGGCTCTAGCGCTTATTGCATAAGCGCAACCAGCTATCAAAAAAATAGTCAATCGGTGCCAAAGCGCTTGCGGGCTGCCGCCAGGAAGCGCGCCACGCGGCCAATGGCTTCGCGCAGGTCGTCTTCGTGCGGCAGGAACACGATGCGGAAATGGTCCGGCGCGGCCCAGTTGAAGCCCGTTCCTTGCACCAGCATCACGCGCGTTTCCTGCAACAGCTCCAGGAAGAACTGCTGGTCGTTTTTGATGGGGTACACCGCCGGGTCGAGCCGGGGAAACATGTAGAGCGCCGCCTGCGGTTTGACGCAGCTGACACCGGGAATCGCAGTAATCAACTCGTAGGCCAGGTCGCGCTGGCGGCGTAGGCGCCCGCCCTCGCCCACCAGCTCGTTGATGCTTTGGTGGCCGCCCAGCGCCGTTTGAATGGCCCACTGGCCCGGCACGTTGGAGCACAGCCGCATGTTCGAGAGCATGTTCAGGCCCTCGATATAGTCTTTGGCGGGCTTCTTGTCGCCGGAAATGACCACCCAACCAGCCCGGTAGCCGCAGGACCGGTAGCTTTTGGAGAGCGAATTGAAGGTCAGCGTCAGCACGTCTTCGCTGAGCGAAGCAATCGGCGTGTGGTGCACGCCGTCGTAGAGCACCTTGTCGTAAACCTCGTCGGCAAAGATGACCAGGCCATGCTCGCGCGCAAGGTCCACGATGCCCTGCAGCAATTCGTCGGAATACAGCGCCCCCGTAGGGTTGTTGGGGTTGATGACGACGATGCCCTTGGTACGCGGGGTGACCTTGGAGCGGATATCGTCCAAATCCGGCATCCAGCCATTGGCCTCGTCGCACAAATAGTGCACCGGCGTACCGCCCGAGAGACTGGCCGCCGCCGTCCACAGCGGGTAGTCGGGCGAGGGCAGCAGCAGTTCGTCGCCGTTGTCCAGCAGCGCGTTGGTGGCCATCACGATCAGTTCGCTGGCGCCGTTGCCCAGGTAGATGTCGTCCAGGGTGACGCCGCGAATGCCCTGCTTTTGTGTCTCATGCATCACCGCCTTGCGCGCGGCAAAAATACCCTTGCTGTCCGAGTAGCCTGCCGAATTGGGCAGATTGCGGATCATGTCCTGCTGGATTTCCTCGGGCGAATCAAAGCCAAACACCGCCAGATTGCCGATGTTGAGCTTGATGATCTTGTGGCCCTCTTCCTCCATCTGCCGCGCCGCGTCCATGATCGGGCCCCGGATGTCGTAGCAGACGTTGGCGAGCTTGGCGGATTTGTGGATGGTTTTCATGCGCGGTAAAGCCAGGGTCTTTGCGGCAATGGGCGGTCTGCAGAGCGGCGAAACCTATAATTTGACCACAGTTCCTCCACCTTTCTGCGCCGCCACCGGCCGCGCCGCAGCCCCTCACCGCTTGCCTGCCTTATGAAGTTCCAACCCGATCGCATCGATGCGCAAAGCATCTCCGGCTACGGCCCAGGCTGGGTGGCGGTGGGGAGCGAAAAAATCGAATCGAGCGTGATTCTGGGCGCCCGCGGCCTGCGCCAGGCATGGCGCCCACGCAGCTTTGAAGAACTGACGCCGGAGCATTTCGCCGAACTGGCCGCGCTGGACGCAGAAGTCATGCTGATGGGCAGCGGCGAGCGCACCCGCTTTGTGCCTCCTGCCTGGCTGGCGCCGCTGTTTGCAATGCGCATTGGCCTGGAAACCATGGACAGTTTTGCCGCCTGCCGTACCTACAACATTCTGGCGGGCGAAGGACGCAACGTGGTGGTGGCCCTGATCATAGCCCCGCCATCAAGGCCTTGAGCCTGCCGAGGCCAAGCCGCCCCAAAGTGCCAGGGAATAGGGTTTCAGAGTAAAATCACGGGTTGCTGCCGGGGTTATACGACAAAAAGAACAGATGCATGCCCCGGTTCTTCAACGACCTCACCGAGAGAGATTAAAGATATATGGCGATCGTTGTCAATAAACCCCTCCCCGAATTCGAAGCCAATGCCACCGGCGGTGTGAAAGTAAGCAACACTTCCCACAACGGTCAGGTCATGGTGCTGTACTTCTATCCCAAGGACAACACCCCCGGTTGCACCACGGAGGCCATGCAGTTTCGAGACAAGTACAAGGATTTCGTCAAGGCGGGTGCAGCGGTTTTCGGCGTCTCGCGCGACAACATGAAATCGCACGACGAATTCAAAGAGAAGCTTGAACTGCCTTTTGAGCTGATCGCCGACACCGAAGAGAAAATGTGCCATATGTTTGGCGTGGTCAAAAACAAGATCATGTACGGCAAAAAGGTCAAGGGCATTGAGCGCAGCACGTTTTTGATCAGCGCCGATGGCACGCTGGCAGAAGAGTGGCGCGGCCTCAAAGTCCCCGGTCATGTGGAAGAAGTCCTCAAGTCGGTCAAGGCCCTCAAGACGCTCAAGCAAGCCGCCTGAACGGCTTTCCGGCCCGCTCCTGGGCTGGGCAAAGCGCCATGCATAATGGGCCGATGCCGCTGCACCGCGCAACGCCACCTAGTGTGCTGTCCCGCAAATACATTGCCTATGAAATCGCGCCTTCCTGCCCAGTACCGC
>ERZ724525.1246-NODE-1246-length-14967-cov-5.984241_pt1 | contig 14967 bp, 10 predicted proteins | sample MGYA00376058_ERZ724525 | MGnify/ENA primary metagenome ERZ724525 (study PRJEB28724, sample SAMN07190888) | wastewater metagenome | isolation source: influent of sewage treatment plant in Hong Hong | place: USA: Christiansburg, Virginia | collected 2016-03-01 ... | reverse complement strand
GGGCAACTTCGGCAGCCCGGGCAACGATGGGGCGGCGGCGCCGCGATACACCGAATGCCGGATGGCGCAGCTGTCGATGGAGATGGTCCGTGACATCGAGCAGGACACCGTCGACAAGAAGCCGAACTATGACGGCAAGACGGAGGAGCCGGTCGTCCTGCCGGCCCGCTTCCCCAACCTGTTGGTCAACGGCTCGTCGGGCATCGCCGTCGGCATGGCGACGAACATCCCGCCGCACAACCTGCGCGAGGTGGCGTCGGGGGCGCAGTGGTATCTCAGCAACCCGACGGCCGGGCGTGAGGAGTTGCTTGCGCAGCTCATGACGATGGTCAAGGGGCCCGACTTCCCGACCGGCGCGCTGATCATGGGGCGCAAGGGAATTGAGGATGCTTATCGGACTGGGCGCGGGTCGATCATCATGCGCGCGGCCGTGGCGGTCGAGGAGATCCAGAACCGGGTGTGCTTGGTCGTCACCGAGCTGCCGTATCAGGTCAATCCCGACATGCTGGCGCAGAAGATCGCCGAGTTGGTGCGCGAGGGGCGCCTGGCCGGCATCGCCGACATCCGCGACGAGACGTCCGGGCGCACCGGGCAGCGGCTGGTCATCGTGCTCAAGCGCGACGCCGTCGCCAAGGTTGTCCTCAACAACCTCTACAAGCACACGCAGCTGCAGACGACCTTCGGCGCCAACATGCTGGCGCTCGTTGATGAGGTGCCGCGAACGCTGCCGTTGGATGCCTTCATCCGGCACTGGGTCGACCACCAGATCGACGTGATCGTGAGGCGCACGGCATACCGGCTGCGCAAGGCCGAGGCCGAGATCCACATCTTGCGCGGGTACCTCAAGGCGCTGGACCAGCTCGATGCCGTGATCGCGCTCATCCGCGCGTCGGCGACCGTCGACATCGCGCGCACCGGGTTGATCGAATTGCTGGACATCGACGAGGTGCAGGCCAACGCGATCCTGGCGTTGCAGCTGCGCCGGTTGGCCGCGTTGGAGCGGCAGAAGATCATCGACGACCACAACGAGATCGAGGCTCGGATCCTGGATTTGCAGGACATCCTCGCCAAGCCCGAGCGGCAGCGGTCGATCGTGTCGACCGAGCTGGCCGAGATCGTCGACAAGTTCGGTGACGACCGGCGGACGCGGATCGAGTTCTTCGAGGGCGACATGTCCGTCGAGGACCTCATCCCCGAGGAAGACGTCGTTGTGACGATCACCCGGGGCGGCTATGCCAAGCGGACCAAGACCGACCTCTATCGGTCGCAGCGGCGTGGCGGCAAGGGCGTGCGTGGGGCATCGCTGCGTGGCGAGGATGTCGTCGAGCACTTCTTCACGACGACAACGCATCACTGGCTGCTCTTCTTCACCAACCTCGGCCGGGTCTATCGGGCCAAGGGGTATGAGCTGCCCGAGGGTGGGCGCGACGCCAAGGGTCAGCACGTGGCCAACCTGATGGCCTTCCAGCCGGGCGAGGAGATCGCCCAGGTGTTGGCGATCACCGACTACCAGCAGGCGCCCTATCTCGTGTTGGCGACTCGAGCCGGCCTGGTCAAGAAGACCCGCCTGTCCGAATACGACTCGCCGCGCACGGGTGGCCTCATCGCGGTCAACCTGCGCGACGACGACGTGCTCGTCGGGGCGGGACTCGCGGCTGCCGAGGACGACCTGCTCCTGGTGTCGCGCAAGGGCCAGTCGGTGCGGTTCCGGGCCGACGACGAGCACCTGCGGCCGATGGGTCGGGCAACGTCCGGCGTCACCGGCATGCGGTTCCGCGACGGCGACCGGCTGCTGGCGATGTCGGTCGTGCAGGCCGGGACCGAGCCGGATGTCTTCGTCGTCTTCGAGAACGGCCTGGCCAAGCGGACCCCCATCGCCGAGTATCGGCTGCAGGGTCGGGGCGGCACCGGCATCCAGGTGGCCAAGCTGTCCGACAAGGGTGGCGAGCTCGTCGGCGCCTTGACGGTGACCGCCGAGGACGAGGTCATGGTCGTCATGGAGAAGGGCAAGATCGTCCGCTCCCGCGTGGACGAAGTGCGGCATACCGGTCGCTCGACGATGGGCGTCAAGTTCGCGACGCCTGACCGCGGGGATGCGATTGTGGCCGTCGCGCGCAACGCCGAGGGCAGCTCCGAGGACGACAATGGCGTACCGTCTGACGAGAACATCCCTGTCGACGGACCGGGAGACGACAGTGTTGCGCCCGTCGACACGGACGTGAGCACGGACGAGCAGCCTGGAGGTAGCGAGTGAGCACACCCGGGGGCACTCCCAAGCCCACCTCGCCGACCCCTGCTTCCGGCGCGGCCGTGACGACGGCGACGTCCGCCGCAGGGCCCGCCGCGGCACCGTCGACCGCAGCCACGGTGGTCACGAAGGCTGTCACTGACGCCACTGCTCCACGGACCCGGCCCAACCCGGCCGTCAGCCCGTCGACCAGCCCTTCCTCTAGCCCGTCGTCCAACGGCGGGGTCGGCACGGGGGCAGGGGGCGGGGCGGGCGTTGGTGGTGGTGCGGCTGCTGGCGCGACTCTTCCGACCGGTCGACCCGCGCCGGCTCGACCCGGTGGGTCCGCCGGACCGGCCGCCGGACCGGCCGCCAAGTCCGCGGCCAGGGCCGGGGCTACCACTACTGCCCCGCGAACGGCTCCCCGACCGACCGGCCGACGCGTGCGTCTCGCCGTGGCACGGATCGACCCGTGGTCGGCGATGAAGATGTCGTTCCTGCTGTCCTTCGCGGCCGGTGTCGGGCTCGTGGTGGCCACGATGGTCCTGTGGATGATCCTCTCGGGGATGAACGTCTTCAACGACATCGACGGCCTGGTCCGCAGCCTGCAGCCCAACTCGGCGGACCCGTTCTCGATCATGGACTGGATCGGCTTCCCTCGAGTGACCTCGCTGTCCATGGTGATCGCGGTCATCGACGTCATCCTGCTCACGGCGCTCGGCACGCTCGGCGCCTACCTCTACAACATCTGCGCCTCGCTCGTCGGGGGCGTGCAGTTGACGTTGACCGACGACTGACGAGCTGCTCGGACGCCGGCCTGCTCGGTGGCAGCCGTGGCCTCGCCACGCGCGATCTGGGGTTACGCGCGGTGGTGGGCGGGCGGCATACATGGGCCGTTTTGATCGAGGTCGCGGCTGTGGGGTAGTCTGGCGCGTCGCGGCGGTGCTCCGCCGCACGATGGTGCAAGGGCCTATAGCTCAGACGGTTAGAGCGCTTCCCTGATAAGGAAGAGGCCACAGGTTCAAGTCCTGTTAGGCCCACCACCGTCGTTCTCCAAGCCGGGAGGTATGCCGTGCCCAAGAAGATCTGGGTAGCGCTCGCGGCCGCGGCGCTCGCCGCCTTGGCGATGCGCAAGTCCGTGGCCGATCAGCAGGCCGAGCGTGACTTGTGGGCCGAGGCGACCGACGACGTCCGGTCGAGCGACGAGCCGGGCCGCTGACCGTCCCGGCTGTTTCGGGGCCATGGCGCAATTGGTAGCGCACCTGCTGTGCAAGCAGGGGGCCCACGCAGCGGCGAGTTGTGGCGGCTTGACCGCCTGGCCCAGGACGGGCTAGAGACGGGCGAGACCACCTTCGAGGTCGGGTATCCTCTTGGAGTCCCTCCGGGAGCTTCGTCGCTCTCAGCGGCTCGTCCTTAGTCGGCGAAGTCGTTCACCAGGGGAAGTGGCGCAATTGGTAGCGCACCGCTTTTGCAAGGCGGGGGTTGCGGGTTCGAGTCCCGTCTTCTCCACTTCAGTCGCAGGTCTCGGCAGTTTCGACGGCCAGGTTGACCTCGCGCTTGACCGAACGTTGGCCGAGGACGCTCCGGCATCCTGACCATTGAGGTCGAATCCAACCAGCGCTCCAGATGGACACCATCGGCGTGAAGCTCCGCAGCAGCTGCGTTCACGTCGACGTTGGCCGGGGCCGGGGCAGTCGTGGCCGTAGGTATAGGATTTGCGGAATATTGAGTATAGGATTCACGGGTTAGTGGGTATCGGATTGACCGAGGAGGCCACCGTGATCGAGTATCGGCCCCGCATTGCGGATGGCGAACTGGCTGAACGCATGGAGTCCGCGGGAGCCGTCCTGATCGAGGGTCCGAAGTCGTGCGGCAAGACGGCCACGGCGTCGCGTCGTGCCTCGACCGTGTTCCGGATGGACACCGACGACAGCGCCCGTGATCTGGTGGACACCGCTCCCGAACTGCTCCTGGGTGCCGCTCAGCCGGTGCTGTTCGATGAGTGGCAGGTGGCCCCGAAGCTCTGGAACCTCGTGCGTCGACAGGTCGATGACCTCGGAGGTGAACCGGGGCGGTTCCTCCTGACGGGGTCGGCCACCCCCCGAGATGACGCGATTCGGCACAGTGGCGCGGGACGGTACTCGATCCTTCGGATGCGTCCGATGAGCTTGTTCGAGACTGGCATCTCGACGGGTGCAGTCTCGCTGGCAGGTCTCTTTGACGGGGACTTCACTCCGTCGATGGCCCCTAACGTGACGGTGCCAAACCTGGTGGACTGCATCGTCACGGGCGGATGGCCCGCTCTCTTGGACGTGCCGGTGAGGGTGGCCCAGCGGTGGGTGGTGGACTACCTGAGTTCCTTGGTTGAGGTGGACCTGCCCCAGATGGGGGTCCGACGAGACCCCGCCACGCTCCGCCGCTTCCTCGCGTCCTTGGCCCGTGGCACCGGCACCGAGCTCAGCACCCAGGCCATCGCGACCGACGTTGCCGGACCCGACCGGACGTTGGATCGGGACACGGCCGCTGGCTATCTGGACATTCTGGCCCGTCTCATGGTGACCGAGGATGTCCCCGCCTGGGCCCCTCACATGCGCTCGGCGACCCCGTTGCGCAAGTCAGCGGCGCGTTTCATGGTCGACCCATCACTGGCCGTCGCCGCACTCGGTGTCGGCCCGGAGCAGTTGCTCCGTGACCTGAACGCGACCGGATTCCTCTTCGAGTCCTTGGTGTTGCGCGACCTGCGCGTCTACTCGCAACCGCTCCGCGGCCGCTTGGCCCGCTGGCGAGACAACAACAACCACGAGGTCGACATCATCATCACCCTCGACGACGGACGGTGGGGCGCACTTGAGGTGAAGATGAACCCCGCAGCTGCCGACGGTGCAGCAGCCTCCCTGCTGAGGTTCAAGGACAAGGTCGACCTCGACAAAGTGGGCGAACCAGCGTTCCTCGGTGTCGTCACCACCCGGACGGCAGCGGTGCGTCGCCAGGACGGCGTCCACATCCTCCCCATCGCCGCACTCGGCCCCTAACGGTTCAGCACGTCACCGCTCGGCGGTTGAGGGCGCTCGGCCGTCAGGCCCCATCGGTCGCCTCATCCCGGCTCCTGTCACGGGGCACGTGGCTCGACTCGACCAGATCAAGCGCGTGCCGAAGAGAACTTGACATGTCTGCGTGAAAAGCGCGGATCCGATCGGAGTCCTTGACTCCGGGCACGGCGTCGGCGCCGTGGTACATGCCGGGCTCGACGCGCAGATGGACCCGGACTCCCGCGTCGCGGAGGCGCCGCGCGTAGTGGACATCCTCGTCGTGGAACAGATCGAGGTCCCCCACTCCGATCCACGCCGAGGGCAAACCGCGCAGATCCTCCCGGCGGGCGGCCACGGCATACGGACGTTGTTCGCTCGCCCCCGCCGGATGCCCGAGGTAGGCCGACCACGCGAACCGGTTGGAAGTCGGGGTCCAGACGAGCCGTCCACGGTTCGTGGCTCCACGCCCAAGGCTTCGGTCGTCGAGCATCGGGTAGACGAGGACCTGATGGGCGAGTTCGATGCCTTCATCGGTCGCCCGCTGCGCCAGCTCCGCCGCCAGTCCGCCCCCCGCGCTGGCTCCGCCGATGGCCAGGGGGCCGGGGATGTCGTTGGCGGCGCACCAAGCGGTGAACCACGACAAGGCGGTCGCACAGTCGTCCAGGGCAGCGGGAAACGGATGCTCGGGCGCCAACCGGTAGTTCACGCTGAGCACCGTCACCCCGGCGTCGTCCGCGAGTCGACGGCACTGGATGTCGTCGAACTGCGGTATGCCGGAGACTCGGCCGCCGCCGTGAATCCAGAGCAGGCCACCGCGACTGGTCCCGCCACGGGGTCGGTAGAGCAACGCCTCACGGGACACACCGTCGGCGCCTGGGGTGCTCAGCCGTTCGTCTTCGGAGGATGGTTGTCGCCCCGCTGCGGTGCCCATCGCCCGCACTAAGGGAAGGGTCCCTCGGGTGGCTGGCAGAGCCAGCATGACGACAGGGCTGCGGAACTCACGCGCGACATGGCGAAGGTGTCGTGCGCGCCAGGCTACGGCGGCCGTGGCCGCGGCCAGCGCGATGGCAGGGGTCTGAGGTGTTCGCATCGGGTAGGTGACCTCCGTGTTAGGTCGTCCAGGTCAACTGACCGAAGCCAGTCCGAACACAAGTGCGCTGACACTCTGGGGGCGGAGGGTGAGGCTGACCGCGCCATCGTGGACGGCGAGGGCCAGGTGGTCCTCGAGGAGCTTTGCCCGCTCGCGAGAGCCCATGCGCCGGGATGGCTGTATGCCGTGTGGTGCTGCGAGGACAGTGGCCGATCCCGCTCCATGCAGCGGCAGGTCGACGGTGAGGGTCACGTCCTGCGGGATCGTCGTCGTGTTGACGAGATGGACGCAAAGTCGGTCATCGGAACGACTGGCGGACGCGAAGACACCCGCGGGCAACTCGCCGTCGAGATCGACGATGCGCTCGCCGAGGGTGGTCGCGAACAGCTTCTGGACGGCTGCATTGGCGGTGGGAGTGACCGTGAACCCGTCGAAGTCGATGAGGTTGTGCTGCCAGAGCTCGGACTCCAGATGGTTGAGCAGCGGCGCATACGAGGTCATCGCGACGACATCGGCGTTGCGCTCGACACCGGTGAGGAACGCTGCCTCCGCGATGGCGCTCTTGATCGTGTTGGCGGGGAGTCGGAGGCGGCGGGGGATGGGGAGCGTGGGTACGTGTGCGGCATACTCCCCCATGAAGACCTGAGCACCGCCGCGCGGGTAATCGTCGTAGCGGTTGACTTGGTCGATGAACCAGGCGGGGCTTTTATAGAAGTGCTCATCGACAACGGTTTTCGCGTCGCCGCAGGTCCGCGCATGTGCCCAGCTCTGGTCGAAGGCTTTGCCGGCGGGGGCGGTACCGCTGGACATGATGATGGTCAGGCCGGGGTGGTGGGCGTCGACGGCGGCCCGGATGCGTTCGAACCTTTCCAGGTAGACCGGCCCGTGGTTCTCGTTGCCGATCCCCAAGAGGTTGAGCCGGAAAGGTTCGGGGTGTCCCCCTGCGGCCCGCTTCGCTGCCCACGCATTGGTCGCCGGATCACCGGTGGCCCAGTCGATGAGGTCCAGGGTGTCTTGGACGACCTTCGAGAAATCCGCGCCGTCCACCGGCGTGACTTCTCGGGAGCGGAACTGGCAGGCCAGTCCCGCCGACACCACCGGCATTGGTTCCATCCCGAGGTCCTCGCAGAGGAGGAAGTATTCGTAGAAGCCGATCTGCAGGGACTGGCTGTAGTCACCGTCGGGGCGGTGCATGCCCCACAGGTTGTAGTTGGGTCGACGCTCGGCCAGTGGACCGACCGAGGCCTTCCAGTCGTAGGCGTTCTCAAGCGTGAGGCCTTCGACGATGCAGCCGCCGGGGAAGCGCATGAACCGCGGAGCGAGGTCCCGCAGCGCCTCGACCAGATCGCGCCGGAACAGTCCCTGGCTCCAGCGGGGGTCACCGGCACCCCAGTGGTCCTCAGGGATCAGGCGCACCTCGTCGAGGTCGAGTGTGCCCCCATCGGGCAGGACGAGCTGCAGGGAGGCACGCACGGTTCGGGTGGGCGACAGTTCGGCAACGACCTGGGTCCACTGGTCACCGGCTGGCACCGTGAAATCAGCCTCAGCCACAAGGTTGCCGTCCCCGGCCAGCAAGACCACGTGGCATCGTGAACCGCCCTGCGGGCCCCGCGCGAGGGCCGTGAACCGCAGGTTCACCCCCGCCCGCACGGCCACGGAAGGCCCCGCGTCGCCGGGGTATCCGTGGTTGGTCAGCGTGGCTCCAGATCCGCCGGTGAGGCGTCCGTAGTGTCCGTGGGAGGCCACCGCATCGGTGCCGAGCACGCTCAGCTTGGCCGCGGGTCCGGAGGTCTCCCAGTGCCGAGCACGATCGAGATGCTTGGTCGTGGGGGTCCTCATCGCGAGAGCGCGCAATTCCTTGTGCTTGGGGTCGAGATAAACCCCTTCGAAGCTGTGATTGTTGACGAGGTTGGCGTTGAGTCCTCCGTCGCTGGAGAGGTTGATGTCCTCATAGAAGAGGCCGAAGAGCAGGGGACTGACCGGCCGGTGGGCTGCCGAGGCGCGGACGCTGAGGGCGGATGCAGAGGTGGGCGTGGCTTTGCTGGCGCTGTTGGTCACTGGGTTGCTCCTCAGACACAGAGGTGGTTGTTCAGGCGGTGGTATGCGGCGTTCCAGCGCAGCCGATCCCGGATGCCCTCGACCGAGGCATGACGGTCGATCAGGACCAGTTCGGTGCGCAGCATCTCCGCCAGGTGCCGCAGTTCCGGTGTGCCAACTGCGGTGCTCAGCACGGTGTGGTGTGGGGCGCCGGCAAGAATCCAGGACTCCGTCGAGGTCGCGAAGTCAGGTTCGGGACGCCACGTGGCGGACGCGACGGGCAGACGCGGCAAAGGTTCGGTGGGATCAACGACCTCGATCTCGTTGAGGGTGAGCCTGAACCGGTCCCCCAAGTCACTCAGGCCGACCACGACACCCGGAGCCGGAGCCGCGGTGAAGCGAAGCCGGACTGGGTCCTCCTTGCCGCCGATCGACAGAGGGTGGATCTCCAGCGTCGGTGTGGTGCCGGCAATGCTCGGGCAGACCTCGAGCATGTGCGCGCCAAGGATCCGCTCCTCCCCCGGAGTGCTGAGGTCGTAGGTGTAGTCCTCCATGAACGAGGTGCCACCGGTTCGACCCGCGCCCATTGCCTTGAGCGTGCGTAGCAGGACCGACGTCTTCCAGTCCCCCTCGCCCCCGAAGCCATAGCCGTCGGCCATCAATCGCTGCACCGCCAGGCCCGGGAGCTGCCTGAGTCCCCCGAGGTCCTCGAAGTTGGTGGTGAAGGCCGTGAACCCGCCGTCCGCGAGGAAGGTGCGCAGCCCCCACTCGATCGCGGCGCCATACCGCAAGGACGTATGCCGTGCGGCCCCCGGCCGCAGGTCGGGTGCCACGGCATACGTGTCGAGGTATTCAGTGACGAGCTCGTTGAGCGCCGCCTCCGGAGCGGCGGCGACAAGGTTGACCAGTTCGGTGACGCCGTAGCTGTTGACGGAGACGCCGAAGCGGATCTGTGCCTCGACCTTGTCGCCGTCGGTGACCGCGACCTCACGCATGTTGTCGCCGAACCTCGCGACGCGCATGGTCCGCAGTTCATGAGCACCGCGCGCTGCGCTGGCCCACTCGGAAACCCGTTGTCGCACAATCGGATTGGACACGTGACCGGAGACGATCGCTCGCGCGAGACCGAGTCGGCCGACGACGTGGCCGAGTTCTCGGTCACCGTGTGCGGCCTGGTTGAGGTTCATGAAGTCCATGTCGATGGACCCCCATGGCAGGCGCGCGTCGGCCTGGGTGTGCAGGTGCAGGAGCGGCTTGCGCAGCGCGTCGAGTCCGGCGATCCACATCTTCGCGGGCGAGAACGTGTGCATCCAGGTGATGACGCCTGCGCACTGCTCGTCAGCGTTCGCCGCGAGGACGGCGCGGTGCACTGAGGTCGAGTCCGTCAGCACCGGCTGCCATTGCAGTTCGACCCCGAGGCCATGCGCTCCGAGTTCGTCGGCGACACGGCGCGACTGTTCGGCGACCTGGCGCAGGGTCTCCTCGCCATACATCTCCTGACTGCCAGTGAGGAAGTGCACCGCCAACGGGCGGCTGGCAAGGGGCGTGGACATTCTGGTCTCCTCGGCGTGTTTCTGGGTGTTGCGGCCGGGCTTCAACGCTGCCCGTAGACGTTTTGGTAGCGGTCGTAGAGCGAGTCAATGTCGTTCTGCTGCAAGGCAATCGGTTGCCCGAGCTGTCGCGCGATGTGGACGGTTCGAGCGACGTCCTCGCACATGACCGCGGACTTAACGGCTGCGCGAGCGTCGCGGCCGACGCTGAACACGCCGTGCTGTCGCATGAGCACGGCCGTGGACCGGGACGCGCGCAAGGTCTCGACCACGCCTCGACCGATGGAGTCGTCACCAATGAGGGCGAAGGGCCCGATCGGGATCTCGCCCCCGAACTCGTCGGCCATCATCGTGAGGACACACGGGATCGCCTCGCCGCGCGCAGCCCACGCCGTGGCATAGGTCGAGTGAGTGTGCACGACGCCCCCGACGTGCGGCATCGTTCGGAAGATGTATGCCGCAGCGGCCGAGTCCGATGACGGGGCCCGTTCTCCCTCGACGACCTTCCCGTTTAGATCACAGACGACCATGGCGTCGGGCGTGAGTTCGTCGTAGGGCACGCCGGAGGGTTTGATGACCATGAGGTCGTGCCCGGGGACGCGGGCGGCAATGTTGCCGGCGGTCCACACTACGAGGTGGTTGCACACGAGCTCGGCGTGCAGCTCGCTGAGCTGATCGCGGAGCATGTCTACGACCTGCTGGAGTTCGGGGGCAACGCCCATCTCAACGATCCTTTCGCGGCGGTGCGGTGCTGGCCCGCTCGATCAGTGGTGCGGAGAGCAACCCGGGCGTGGGCAACTCGGCTCCGCTCAACGCCGCAGCCAGGACCGCGATGGCCTGGTGCCCGACGGCAGCAAAGTCTTGGTGCACGGTCGTGAGTGGTGGGAACAGGTAGGCAGCCTCGGGGATGTCGTCGAAGCCGACGAGGGAGACATCGCCGGGGACGCTGCGGCCGGCCTCCCGGAGGGCTCGCAGTGCGCCAAGGGCCATCTGGTCGTTGCTGGCGAAGACCGCCGTGATCTCGGCATCGGCTGCGATCTGCTGTCCAGCGGTGTAGCCGGATTCGGGGCTCCAGTCGCCCCGAAGGAGGTGGACCGCGGGCAGGCCGCTGCGCCCCATGGCCAACTGCCACCCCTCCAGCCGGGCCCGGGCCTCGCACCAGTGGAGCGGACCGGAAATGTGCGCGATTCGACGGTGGCCCAGGCCGATCAGGTGCTCGGTCGCGGCCACGGCACCGGCGACCTGATCCACGCCGGCACTCATCGCCGCCCGCGTCAGGTCACCTTCGACAACAACGATGGGAAGGGCACCTGCTCGCTTGCGGGCGACATCCACAGCAGCGTCGTGCCCCGCCACGACGATCAGCCCTTCGACGCCGAGGCGAGAAAGATCCTCCACAGCGGCGGCGAGCGTGGCTTCCGTGATGTCGTCGAGCTCGACGCTGGTCACCGAGTAGCCGGCTTTCCGGGCTGCCGCCGAGACTCCTTGGTGAGCGCTTCGCGGTCCGTAGAAGGCCCCTGATCCGGTGACTATGCCGATCAGCCCCGACCGCCCTCGCACGAGCGCGCGCGCTGCCGTGTTCGGTTGGTAACTCAGCTGGGCAATGGCTCGTTCGACCCTTTCACGGGTGCTCTGACGGATGTGCGGGTGCCCATTGAGCACCCTGGAAACGGTCTGGTGGGACACCCCTGCGAGCAGCGCGACGTCTGCCATCACTGGCGTCTTGGGATGTGCGCTGGCCATTGGGCGGTCCTCCTTGTCCCCCCAAATTGTTAGCGTTAACATTCCTCCATGTCAACTGTGATGGTCAGGGATCTCGATCGCATGTGCACGCTCACACGTGGGCGCGCGTCATGACCGCGACGGCGGGGGTCGTCTCGGCTGGGCGCGCTGTGCTGGGCATCGAACTGGGGTCGACCCGGATCAAGGCGGTGCTCACCGACCCGTCGGGCCAGCGCCTCGCCTCGGGGGTGCACTCTTGGGAGAGTCGCCTCGAGGACGGCCACTGGACCTACTCCCAGGAGCACATCGAAGGGGGGCTCGTTGCGTGTGTGGCCGATCTGCGGCGCGACCTCCACGAGGTGCATGGCATCTCGCTGAGCACGGTGGCCGCTCTCGGGGTGTCGGCCATGATGCACGGTTACATTGCTCTGGACGAGGACGACCAATGGCTCGTCCCATTCCGGACCTGGCGGGATACCACGACTGCTCAAGCTGCTCAGGAGCTCGGTTGCGCCTTGGGCGTCAACATCCCCCAACGGTGGTCCGTGGCCCACTACTACCAGGCCCATCTCGACGGTGAAAGCCACCTCGCGCGAGTGGTGCGCCTGACCACCCTGGCCGGTTGGGTTCACCTCCGCCTGACCGGCGAGCACATCCTCGGAGTTGGCGATGCCTCGGGCATGTTCCCGATCGACACGGCCACCGGCACCTACGACCAGTGGATGCTGGGCGTGGTCGATGACCTGATGGAGCGCCACGGCACCACAGGTCCTTCTCGCCCGCTGGAGCACCTCCTGCCCCGAGTCCTGCGCGCGGGACGACCAGCTGGGACGCTCACACCTGCGGGAGCTCGGCTGCTCGACCCTTCCGGAGGCTTCGACCCCGGCGCGCTGGTGTGCCCTCCCGAGGGGGATGCCGGCACGGGGATGGTCGCGACGAACAGTGTGCGGCCGCGCACGGCCAATGTGAGCGTCGGGACCAGCGTCTTCGCCATGACCGTCCTCGACGACGTGTGGCGCAGCGCAGACCCGAACGTCGACGTCGTGTGCACTCCCGAGGGCGCACAAGTCGCCATGGTTCATGCCAACAATGGCGCGCACGAACTCGATGCCTGGGCCGGTGTATTCGCCGACTTCGCGCGCAAGCTGTCTCTCGACGTGACTCGCGATGACGTCTTCCGCGTCCTCCTCGACGCAGCCGACGAGGGCGCCAACAACGCCGGTGGAACGGTGGTCCACAACTTCATCGCCGGCGAACCGGTTGTGGGAGTGGAGGCCGGCCGCCCACTCATGGCCCGCGGTCAAAGCGATCGGTTGACCTTGGCGGATCTCGTCCGAGCCAACGTCTACACGGTCTTTGCCTCGCTCGCCATCGGCATGCGATCCCTCCGAATCGCGGGAGTCACCACCGACAACGTCGTCGCGCACGGCGGCGTCTTCCGCACCAAGGGCGTGGCCCAGCAGGCGTTGGCAGCCGCTCTGGACAGTCCGGTGAGCGTGTTGCGCGGGGCCGGAGAAGGAGGGGCCTGGGGCATGGCCCTCCTCGCCGCCCTCTTGCTGCACCCAGACCTCGATCTGCCCGACTTCTTGACGCAGGTTGTCTTTGCATCGACCGCAGCCGAGACGGTCGTCCCGAACCCTGAGGATGTCGCCGGGTTCGCCGAGTACCTCAGCCGCTTCGAGGGGCTCCTTCCCCTCCAAGCAATGGCTGCGCAGTTGCCGTAGCGGTCAGGTTGCAGGACAGCGGCGTACCCCGAAACAGAGCCAGTTCTGGCACAGCTAGCCCGCGATCGTGCTGTGCTGGGCCCACGCGGCGGCTGGCCGCGACGAAGGAGCGGGCGGGCGCCGTGGGGCGTCCCCTTGGCTCCACCACTGACTGACTGATTGACACAAGAAGGGCCCGACCGCCTTTGGTCGGGCCCTTTCGCATCCCTGGGGTTTAGCCCCGACCTGGCTCAGCGGACAGGAGGACGTCCAAGACCGTCGGCGCGAAGAACCTCCGGCGATAGGCGTCGCCAGACTCAGAGAGGATGCCCAACTGGACCAGGTCTCTGACAAGGCCGTTCGCTCGGCCATATGAGAGAACCAGGTCACGCTCCACTTGACGCACGGTGAAGACCGTGTTTGCCACGGCATAGTCGACGAGCTTGTGCGCGCTGTCTGCGCGAAGGCTCGATGCCCTGACGACCTCCTTGAGGTTCGACTGGACCGCAACGAGGTCAAGCATCTGCTGTCGAGTCCGCACTGCCGACTCCTCGAGACCCTGGGCGAAGAAGGAGACCCAGTTGTCCCACTCGCCCTGCGTACTAACGGCGAAGAGCCGGTCGTAGTACTCGGTTCGACGAGCCTCGAACCACGGTGAGACCGTGAGAGTGGGCTCCCCGAGGACGCCGGCGGCATACAGCTGGATGACGATCATCAGCCGTCCGATCCGGCCGTTGCCGTCGTGGAAGGGGTGGAGGGTCTCGAACTGGTAGTGGGCGAGGGCGGCCCCCACCACTGGGTCGATCGTGGCGCGGTGGTCCTCGTTGATCCACGTGACGAGGTCGCGGACGCTCGCCTCAAGGTCGGCCCCAGGTGGCGAGGGCACGAACCTCGCCGCCCTGACGGGAAGTTCACCCACGGAAGCTGTCCGACGCTGTCCGATCACCACCTGAATCTTGCGGATGTCACCGGAGTTGGGGCCCTCCGCTGGAGTGCCGCGGACGAGCGTGCGCTGGAGCTCCGACAACATGGAAGCAGAGAGCCGGCGGCGCTCCGCTACCCAGTCGAACGCAACGTCAGCCATGGTCACAAAGTTGAGGACCTCGCGCATCGTGAGGCTGGTGGGGCCCTCGTCGTCGGCGGTCAGAACGGCTTGAAGTGGCTCGTAGGTCCCCTCAAGAGCCGAGGTGCTCTGTGCCTCCCGACGCAACGAAGGGCGTCGAAGCAGCTTGGGGTTGGGGAGCTGTCGCGCAGTGCTGTCTAGGGCTGCCAGCGCTGCACGGGCGTTCGCGACGCGCAGATAGGTCTTGGCCGAAAGGTCCGGCGGGTCGGCTCGGAGGGGGTAGGGAACGAACGCGGAGTGGCTCCACTCGCAGCGCCGGTGGTCACCGTGTCACTCAGTGGGCCGATCTGTGCGCATGCCCAGGTCAGCGCGCGGCATACGGGATGCCAATGGTGACCGACCACGACCCCTGCCACGCACGGGTATGCCGCTCACCGCGGACCATTGGTATCCCCTGTGCGGGACCACCCCGCCACACCCCCACCACCCCCGGACAATTCGGACACGCCGCACCTCACGACCAACGGGCCACCACTGGTCTGGGGG
>ERZ724525.1244-NODE-1244-length-14977-cov-6.622370_pt1 | contig 14977 bp, 19 predicted proteins | sample MGYA00376058_ERZ724525 | MGnify/ENA primary metagenome ERZ724525 (study PRJEB28724, sample SAMN07190888) | wastewater metagenome | isolation source: influent of sewage treatment plant in Hong Hong | place: USA: Christiansburg, Virginia | collected 2016-03-01 ... | reverse complement strand
TTGATCAGAGCAAGTTTTGCCATGATTGCCTCAATTCTTGAACGGGAACTTGAACGCGCCAAGCAGGGCTTTCGCTTCTGCGTCGGTCTTCGCGGTCGTGGTGATACTGATATTCATCCCCCGCAGGGCATCGATCTTGTCGTACTCGATTTCCGGGAAAATGATCTGTTCTTTGACACCCATGTTGTAGTTCCCCTGCCCGTCGAACCCCTTGGCGGAGATACCACGGAAGTCGCGCACTCGCGGCAGGGCGATGGTCACCAGGCGATCCAAGAACTCGAACATGCGCGGACCACGCAGGGTCACCATGCAGCCGATCGGATAACCGTCACGAATCTTGAATCCGGCAATCGACTTGCGGGCCTTGGTCGTCACCGGCTTCTGACCGGCGATCTTCTGCATGTCGCCGACGGCGTTCTCGAGAACCTTCTTGTCCGCCACTGCCTCACCAACACCCATGTTCAGGGTGATCTTGGTGATACGCGGCACTTCCATCGATGACTTGTAGCCGAACTGCTTGACCAGCTCGCCGACGATCGTGTCTTTGTATACTTGTTGCAAACGCGCCATGACTGCCCCTTAAGCGTTCACCAGTTCGCCGTTCGACTTGAACACGCGAACCTTGCGGCCATCATCCAGCATCTTGAAGCCGACACGGTCAGCCTTCTTGGTAGCGGGATTGAACAGCGCAACATTGGAGAGATGAATCGGCATATCCTTGTCAACGATGCCACCTGCCTGCCCCTTGACCGGGTTCGGCTTGACGTGCTTCTTGGCACGGTTGACACCTTCGACGAGCACATGCTCCTCACCGACACGACGCAACACGGTTCCGCGCTTGCCTTTGTCTTTGCCGGTAACAACGACGACGTCGTCGCCCTTACGAATCTTTTCCATCACCCGTTCCTTACAGCACTTCGGGAGCCAGGGACACGATCTTCATGAAACGCTCGGTACGCAGTTCGCGGGTCACCGGGCCAAAGATGCGCGTGCCGAGCGGCTCGAGCTTGTTGTTGAGAAGAACTGCGGCATTGCCATCAAAGCGGATCAGCGAACCGTCCGGCCGACGCACGCCCTTGGCGGTGCGAACCACCACGGCGTTATAGACATCGCCCTTCTTGACGCGACCGCGCGGCGCAGCATCCTTGATGCTGACCTTAATGATGTCACCAATGCCCGCATAGCGGCGCTTGGATCCACCCAGTACTTTGATACACATTACTGAACGGGCACCGGTGTTGTCGGCGACGTCCAGGGTCGACTGCATCTGAATCATTTAAATTAACTCCAACTTAACCCGCCAGGGCGGTCAGTCTTGGAACCCGTACGGGTCGAACATCATTGCCACTGCCAGGATGGCTCGCAGCAAAAAAGAAGCCGGATTATACCGGCTTCCCTGAATGCTTGGCAAGCGTTTTAGCAAACTTCGCTATACAACGATCGCCTTTTCCAAAACACTGGTTACCGCCCAGGCCTTGGTTCTGGAGACCGGACGGGTTTCCACGATCTCGACGAGATCCCCGGTCCGCGCCGAATTTCCTTCGTTGTGCGCGTGATATTTCTTGGAACGAACCATAACCTTGCCGTACATCGGGTGTTTAACCTTACGTTCGACGAGGACGGTGACCGTCTTTTCCATCTTGTCGCTGACAACGCGACCGATCAGGGTGCGTTGGTTGCTGGTGGTCTCGCTCATTGCTGCACCGCCTTTTCACGGATAAGCGTGCGGACGCGAGCGATGTCGCGGCGCACCTTGGACATTTGGCTGGTATTGGTGAGTTGCTGGGTAGCAATCTGCATACGCAGTCCGAACTGGGCCTTCAGTAGGTCCAGCAATTCCTTTTTGAGCTCGTCCACGCTCTTGGTTCTCAATTCACTTGCTTTCATGATTACCCCAGATGACGAGTGACGAAGGTGGTCGGAATCGGCAACTTGGCAGCCGCAAGAGCAAACGCCTCACGGGCCAGCGCCTCATTCACGCCATCCATCTCATAGAGCACCTTGCCCGGCTGGATCTCGGCGACCCAGTATTCCGGATTACCCTTACCGTTACCCATACGAACTTCGGCCGGCTTTTTGGAAACCGGTTTGTCCGGGAAGATGCGAATCCAGATACGACCACCCCGCTTGATGTGGCGGGTCATGGCACGACGGGCCGCTTCGATCTGACGGGCCGTCAGGCGTCCGCGACCGGTGGCCTTGAGGCCCCATTCGCCGAAGGACACCTTGGTACCGCGGGTCGCCAGGCCTTCGTTGCGGCCTTTGTGTTCCTTGCGGAATTTGCGACGATTCGGTTGCAACATTTAGGCACCTGCCTTTCTTACTCGCTTGGCCGGCGCAGCTTCACCTTCCGGCTTCTTCACCGTACGGGTGCGCGGCTTCTCGCCATCAGGCCTGGCCGGCGCGCGGCGCGGTTTGCGATCATCGGCGGCCGGCTCGACAACTTCCGGCTGCTCGTTGCGATCCAACATGTCACCCTTGTAAACCCAGACCTTGACACCAATGATGCCGTAAGTGGTCAGGGCTTCCGAGGTTGCGTAGTCGATATTGGCACGCAGAGTATGGAGCGGCACGCGGCCTTCACGGTACCACTCGCTGCGGGCAATTTCGGCACCGTTGAGGCGACCTGCGCTCATCACCTTGATACCTTGGGCACCAAGGCGCATGGCATTCTGCATGGCGCGCTTCATCGCGCGGCGGAACATGATCCGTTTTTCGAGCTGCTGCGCGATCGAGTCGGCGATCAGCTGCGCATCGATTTCCGGCTTGCGGATTTCTTCGATCGAGACATGGACGGGAACGCCCATGATGCGCTGCAGGTCGGTACGGAGCTGCTCGATATCCTCGCCCTTCTTGCCGATCACCACACCCGGACGGGCAGAGTAAACGGTGACACGGGCATTCTTGGCCGGGCGTTCGATGAGCACGCGACCAACCGATGCGTGGGCAAGCTTCCGCTTGAGATACTCGCGAACCCTGATATCTTCGTTGAGCATGCCGGGGAAGTCCTTGCTGGAAGCATACCAGCGCGAACTCCAGTTCTTGGTGACGGCTAGACGGAAGCCAGTCGGATGTATTTTCTGTCCCATGGCTTTTCCTTAGTTACCAACGGTCAGATAGATATGGCAGGTCGGCTTGACGATCCGATTGCCACGACCCTTGGCTCGCGCGGTAAAGCGCTTTAGCACCATGCCTTTTTCGACGTAGATGGTCTTCACCAGCAGTTCGTCGATATCGGCGCCGTCATTGTGTTCCGCGTTGGCGATTGCCGACTCGAGAACCTTCTTGACAATACCAGCCCCTTTTTTCGGGGAGAAAGCCAGGACATTGAGAGCCTGACCGACCGGCTTGCCGCGCACCAGGTCCGCTACGAGGCGGCCTTTTTGCGCAGAGAGGCGTACGCCCCGCAAACTTGCACGAGTTTCCATGTCAGCTCCTTACTTCTTGGCCTTCTTGCCGGCGGTGTGACCCTTGAACGTACGGGTCAGCGAAAACTCGCCGAGCTTGTGGCCGACCATATTTTCGGTCACGAAAACCGGAATATGCTGCTTGCCATTGTGAACCGCGATCGTCAAACCGATGAACTCGGGAAGGATCGTCGAACGACGTGACCATGTCTTGATCGGGCGCTTGTCGCTGGTTGCGCGGACTGCTTCGACCTTGTCGATCAGGTACGCATCAACAAACGGGCCCTTTTTTAGAGAACGTCCCATTTCCTACCCCTTAACGCTTGTGACGGCGCTGAACGATCATGCTGTTCGTGCGCTTGTTGCTGCGGGTGCGGTAACCCTTGGTCGGCTGACCCCACGGGTTGACTGGCACACGACCCTCGCCGGTGCGGCCTTCGCCGCCGCCGTGCGGGTGGTCGACCGGGTTCATCGCCGTACCACGGACTGTCGGACGAACGCCACGCCAACGCATTGCACCGGCTTTGCCGATCTTGCGCAGGTTGTTTTCTTCGTTGCCGACCTCACCAATGGTGGCGCGGCACTCGACGTGAACACGGCGCACTTCACCGGAGCGCAGGCGAATCTGGGCATAGCTGCCTTCACGCGCCAGCAGCTGGGCAGAGGTGCCGGCAGAACGTGCCAGCTGCGCACCCTTGCCTGGCATCATCTCGATGCAGCAGATCGTCGTACCGACCGGGATGTTGCGGATCGGCAAAGCGTTGCCCGACTTGATCGGCGCTTCAGAACCGCTCATGACCGGCTGGCCGACCACCATACCCTTGTTGGCAATGATGTAGCGACGCTCGCCATCAGCGTAGCAAAGCAGCGCGATGTTGGCGGTACGGTTGGGATCGTACTCGAGACGCTCGACCTTGGCCGGGACCCCGTCCTTGTTGCGCTTGAAGTCGATGACCCGGTAGGCCTGCTTGTGACCACCGCCCTGGTGGCGAACAGTGATGTGACCATTGTGGTTGCGCCCGGCGTTCTTCGACTTGGATTCGACCAGGGCAGCAAAGGGCTTGCCCTTGTGCAGATTCGAATTGACGACCTGAACCACGGCACGACGGCCGGGGGAAGTCGGCTTGACTTTAACGAGTGCCATCAGGCATTCCCCCCTTCAACGAAATTGATTTCCTGACCCGGCTTGAGGCTCACAAAGGCTTTTTTCCAACCCTTGCGGCGACCGACCGAACCCTTGAAACGCTTCACCTTGCCCTTGACGTTGGAGACCTGAACGGCCTCGACCTCGACCTTGAACAGGAGTTCGACCGCAGCTTTGATTTCCGGCTTGGTCGCATCGGTCGCAACGCGGAAAATGACCTGCTCGTGCTTGTCGGCAACGTAGGTCGCCTTCTCGGAGATTTGCGGTGCGAGCAGCACCTGCATCAGACGTTCTTGATTCATCCCCACATCTCCTCGAACTTGGCCACAGCGTTCTTGGTAACCAGAACCTTGGCGAAGCGGACCAGGGATACCGGATCGGCCTCCTGCGCCTCGAGAACCAGAACATTGGGCAGATTGCGCGAGGAGAGATAGAGATTCTCGTCCAGCGCATCCGTGATAACCAGAAGATTGCCGCCGTCCAATCCCATCCCCTTGAGCTTCTGGGAGAAGAGCTTGGTCTTCGGTGCATCGATGGACAGGCCATCGACGACGATCAGGCGATCCTGGCGAGCCAACTCGGAGAGAATCGCTGCCATGCCGGCGCGGAACATCTTCTTGTTGACCTTCTGGCTGAAATTTTCTTCAGGGGAGTTCGGGAAGATCCGGCCACCGCCACGCCACAGCGGGCTGCCGTTGCTGCCGGCACGGGCGCGGCCCGTACCTTTTTGGCGCCACGGCTTGGTGGTGGTGTGCCGCACTTCGGAGCGATCCTTCTGCTGACGATCACCGGAACGCGCATTTGCCTGGTAGGCAACGACGATCTGGTGAACAAGCGCTTCGTTGAAGTCGCGGCCAAAAAGGACATCCGAAGCCTGCAGATTGGGCGCTTCCTGACCCTGCTCGTTGATAACCTTGAGTTCCATGCTGCCCCCTTAGCCCTTGACTGCCGGACGCACAACGACGTCAGCACCCTTGGCACCAGGAACGGCACCACGAACCAGCAACAACTGGCGTTCGGCATCGACGCGCACAACAGTCAAGCCCTGCATCGTAGATTGCACGTCACCCATGTGACCCGCCATGCGCTTGCCCGGGAAGACACGACCCGGATCCTGCGCCATACCGATGGAACCCGGCGCGTTATGCGACAGCGAGTTACCGTGGGTAGCACGATTTGAACTGAAGTTGTGGCGTTTGATACCACCCTGAAAACCCTTACCGATAGACGCTCCGGTCACATCCACTTTTTGCCCTTCAGCAAAAATGGTGACCGCAACCTGATCGCCAGCCTTGAACGTGGCCAACTGCTCAGCATCGATACGGAACTCCTTGAGCACATGCCCGGCCTCCACACCCGCTTTAGCCAAATGGCCAGCAATGGGCTTGGAAACACGAGAGGCACGGCGCTTGCCGAATGCGACCTGAATGGCTGCGTAGCCATCGATCTCCGGCGTTTTGACTTGGGTCACGCGATTGTTGGACACGTCAAGCACAGTTACCGGAATGGACGCACCATCCTCGGCAAAAATGCGAGTCATGCCCACCTTGCGACCTACAAGGCCTAGACTCATGGTTATTCTCCTCATCGCCGGCTGCGATTGGCCGGTCGATGTAAAACAACAAATGGGCAGCCTTGAACGGCCACCCCCGAAAACCGAAGATTATATCTTCGAAACAGTCATTACTGCAACTTGATCTCGACATCCACGCCAGCAGGGAGGTCGAGTTTCATCAGGGCATCCACCGTCTTGTCCGTCGGATCGATGATATCCATCAAGCGAAGATGCGTACGGATTTCCAGTTGGTCGCGCGACGCCTTATTCACGTGCGGCGAACGCAGGATGTCAAAACGCTGCTTGCGCGTCGGCAACGGCACCGGGCCGCGGACGACTGCGCCGGTGCGCTTGGCAGTCTCGACGATCTCCTGAGCCGATTGATCGATCAGACGATAGTCGAAGGCCTTGAGACGGATGCGGATTTTCTGGCTTTGCATGTTGATTTCCAAAGAGCGACGGGGCGAAAACGCTTCCACCCCTGGTTTTCAAAAGAACGATTACTCGATGATTTTGGCGACGACGCCGGCGCCGACGGTACGACCGCCTTCACGGATGGCGAAGCGCAGGCCTTCTTCCATCGCGATCGGGGCGATCAGCTTGATGGTCATGGCGATGTTGTCGCCAGGCATCACCATCTCGACGCCTTCCGGCAGGTCGATGGAGCCGGTCACGTCGGTCGTGCGGAAGTAGAACTGCGGACGATAGCCGTTGAAGAACGGGGTATGACGTCCGCCTTCGTCCTTGGACAGGATGTACACTTCGGAGGTGAAGTGGGTGTGCGGCTTGACCGAACCCGGCTTGCACAGGACCTGGCCACGCTCGACGTCTTCACGCTTGGTGCCACGCAACAGGGCGCCGATGTTGTCGCCGGCCTGACCCTGGTCAAGCAGCTTGCGGAACATTTCGACGCCGGTGCAGATGGTCTTCTGGGTGGGGCGGATACCGACGATTTCGATTTCTTCGCCAACCTTGACGATGCCGCGCTCGACACGGCCGGTGACGACGGTGCCGCGACCGGAGATGGAGAAGACGTCTTCGACAGGCATCAGGAAGGGCTGGTCGATGGCGCGCTCCGGGGTCGGAATGTAGGTGTCCAGGGCATCAGCAAGGCGGAAGATGGAGGGCTCACCGATTTCGGACTGGTCGCCTTCGAGGGCCTTCAGTGCGGAGCCGTGAATGATCGGGGTGGCGTCGCCGGGGAAGTCGTACTTGTCGAGGAGCTCACGGAGTTCCATTTCGACGAGTTCGAGGAGTTCAGCATCGTCAACCATGTCGCACTTGTTCATGTACACGATGACGTAGGGCACGCCGACCTGACGGGCAAGCAGGATGTGCTCGCGGGTCTGGGGCATGGGGCCGTCAGCGGCGGAACAGACAAGGATGGCGCCGTCCATCTGGGCAGCACCGGTAATCATGTTCTTGACGTAGTCGGCGTGGCCCGGGCAATCAACGTGGGCGTAGTGACGGTTGGCGGTTTCGTATTCGACGTGCGCGGTGTTGATGGTGATACCGCGTGCCTTTTCTTCCGGCGCCGCATCGATTTCGTCATACTTCTTGGCCGACCCACCAAACTTGGCCGACAGCACCGTGGTGATCGCCGCCGTCAGCGTGGTCTTGCCATGGTCAACGTGACCAATCGTGCCCACATTGACGTGCGGCTTCGTACGCGCGAATTTTTCCTTAGCCATTATCCGTTCCTCAATAGTCTAAATAAGCAAAAAATCCAGAATCCAAGCTAATCGGTGGTGCCCATGGGCAGGATCGAACTGCCGACCTCCCCCTTACCAAGGGGGTGCTCTACCACTGAGCCACATGGGCCTACCTTAAAACTCCAACCGTAACTCTTTGTGGAGCGGGTGAAGGGAATCGAACCCTCGTCTTAAGCTTGGAAGGCTTCAGCTCTACCATTGAGCTACACCCGCAAAACCCTACGCCCGCAGCACCGGCCGCTACAGCATTCAATCTGGTGGAGGGGGAAGGATTCGAACCTTCGAAGGCAGAGCCGACAGATTTACAGTCTGTTCCCGTTGACCGCTTGGGTACCCCTCCGGAAGAACGCAAGATTATCCTTTGTCAAATCCGGAGTGTCAACCATCGCAAGCACCTGAACGCAAAAAAGCCGGCCAATTGGCCGGCCTGTCTGCCCAAGTGCCGGTTACTTCTGGGCGAGGACCCAGGTTGCAAGCTTGGAGGCCTCTTCCGGCGTCACGTTGTTCGGCGGCATCGGGATTTCGCCCCAGGTGCCCTTGCCGCCGGCCTTGATCTTGGCAGCCAGCATCGCCGGCGCCTTGGCGTCGCCCTTGTACTTGGCGGCGACGTCCTTGTAGGCAGGACCAACCAGCTTCTTGTCGATGGCATGGCAAGCCATGCAGTTCTTGGCTTTGGCCAGCGCTTCGTCAGCCTGGGCCTGGCCGGCCATCACGATACCTGCGGCGGCCATCATGGCAACATAAACAGCTTTCATTCTCTTGCTCCGGTTGTCTGGTTGGTGGGTAAATCAGTGTGAAATGATAGAACCCTTTTCGGTCCCTTGCAAACCGCGTTTCGCGGACAAGGCCAAGGCTGGGAAATCGCGGTTTTTCTGCCGCTCCCCAATAACGCACCGGGCGGCCGGGCGTTGACAAGCGGCACCGCTCAGGCACGCGAAGCGAAAGCCAGCAGCGTGCCGGCCGTGATGAACATTCCGCCGAACAGCCTGTTCTGCAGGCGCATGGCGACCGGGTCACGAAACCAACGGCCAAGACGGCGCGCTGCCAGCGCATACGCCGACATCACGAAGATGTCGGTCAGGCAGAGCGTCACTGCGATCAGCAGGTATTGGGGCAATTGCAGCGCGCCCGGGTCGATGAACTGGGGCACGAGGGCGCCGATGAAGATGATCGCCTTCGGGTTGGTCAGGTTGACCAGCAGGCCCTGAACGAAGAGCCCGCCGCGCTGCACCGGCACCGGGTCGGCGTCGCCAGGCCGGGGGGCGGTGCGCCACTTCTGGATTCCGAGCCAGACCAGGTAGGCTGCGCCCAGGAACTTGACGACGGCAAAGGCGGTTTCCGAGGTTGCGATGAGCGCGCCGAAACCCACGGCGACGATGACCAGATGAATCAGGATGGCGACCTGCAAGCCGAGGATTGCGCTAAGCGCCGACCAGTAGCCATTGCGGATGCCGGTACTCATGCTGAGCACCGCCCCCGGCCCCGGCGTGACTGCGATCAGGATCGCCGCCAGCAGAAAGCCGAGCCAGGCCGCGAAACTCACTTGCGCCGCTGGATCTGCGTCACGTCGCGCACAGCCCCCTTGTCCGCCGACGTCGCCATCAGCGCATAGGCCTGCAGGGCCGCCGACACGAAGCGCTCACGCGCCACCGGTTGCCAGGCAGCCTCGCCCCTGGCCTCCATCACAGCACGGCGGCGCGCCAGTTCGTCGTCGCTGACGGCAAGATGGATGCTGCGCTTCGGGATGTCGATCTCGATGGTATCGCCCTCTTCGACCAGGCCGATCGCACCGCCATCGGCCGCTTCCGGCGAAGCGTGACCGATCGACAGGCCGGAGGTGCCGCCCGAGAAACGGCCGTCGGTGAGCAGCGCGCAGGCCTTGCCGAGGCCCATCGACTTCAGGTACGAGGTCGGGTAGAGCATTTCCTGCATGCCGGGGCCGCCCTTGGGGCCTTCGTAGCGGATCACGACGATGTCGCCGGCGACGATTTTGCCCCCTAAAATGCCGTCGACCGCAGCATCCTGGCTTTCGAAAACACGGGCGCGGCCGGTGAATTTCCAGATCGACTCGTCCACACCGGCGGTCTTGACGATGCAACCGTCGACCGCGATATTGCCGTGGAGCACCGCCAAGCCACCTTCCTGCGAGTAGGCATTCGGCTTGTTGCGGATGCAGCCATGGCTGCGGTCAAGATCCAGCCCGCTGTAGCGGCGATCCTGGGAGAAGGCGACCTGGGTCGGCACGCCGCCCGGCGCGGCCATGAAAAACTCGTGGATCGCCGGATTGTTCGCGCGCACCACATCCCACTGGTCGATCGCGGCGCCCAGGGTCTTTTCGTGCACGGTCGGCACATCCCGGTGCAGCAGGCCGGCGCGGTCGAGTTCGCCGAGGATGCCCATGATGCCGCCGGCGCGATGGACGTCCTCGATGTGGTACTTGTCGGTCATCGGCGCCACCTTGCACAGGCAGGGCACGGCGCGCGAAATGCGGTCGATGTCGGCCATCGTGAAATCAACGCCGGCTTCCTGCGCCGCGGCGAGGATGTGCAGTACGGTGTTGGTCGACCCGCCCATGGCAACGTCAAGCGTCATGGCGTTCTCGAAGGCCTGGAAAGTGGCGATCGAGCGCGGCAGGACCGACGCGTCATCCTGCTCGTAGTAGCGCCGGCAGAGTTCGACGACCTGGCGGCCAGCGCGCAGGAACAGTTCCTTGCGGTCGGCGTGGGTGGCGACGACCGTGCCGTTGCCGGGTAGAGAGAGGCCGAGCGCCTCGGTCAGGCAGTTCATCGAATTGGCGGTGAACATGCCCGAGCACGAACCGCAGGTCGGGCATGCCGAACGCTCGATCTCGGCGAGGTCGGCATCGGACACGGAACTGTCCGCCGCCTTGACCATGGCATCGACGAGGTCGAGGTGGATGACCTGGCCCTGCACCTTGACCTTGCCGGCCTCCATCGGGCCGCCGGAAACGAAGACGGCCGGGATGTTGAGGCGCATGGCGGCCATCAGCATGCCCGGGGTGATCTTGTCGCAATTGGAAATGCAGACCATGGCGTCGGCGCAGTGGCCATTGACCATGTACTCCACCGAATCGGCGATCAGGTCGCGCGAGGGCAGCGAGTAGAGCATGCCGCCGTGGCCCATGGCGATGCCGTCGTCGATGGCGATGGTGTTGAATTCTTTGGCAATGCCGCCGGCCGCCTCGATCTCGCGGGCGACCATCTGGCCGAGGTCCTTGAGATGCACATGGCCTGGCACGAACTGGGTGAAGGAATTGACCACGGCGATGATCGGCTTGCCGAAGTCGCCGTCCTTCATGCCTGTGGCGCGCCACAGGGCGCGGGCGCCGGCCATGTTGCGGCCGTGGGTGGAAGTGCGGGAGCGGTAATCGGGCATGTGAATCTCCGTCAGGAACTGTGCGCATGGCGGCGCGAACTATAATGGGCGAATTCTAGCCGACTCTCCGCCCACCGATGCTTCTGCACCCACAGTTCGACCCCGTCGCCTTCTCGCTTGGCCCGCTGTCGGTGCGCTGGTACGGTTTGATGTATCTGGTCGCATTCGTTCAGTTTATTTTGCTCGGCCGCTACCGGATCCGCACGCGTCCCGGTTTCATCACGATCGAACAGCTCGACGACCTGCTCTTCTACGGCATGCTCGGGGTCATCATCGGCGGACGGCTGGGCCAGGTGCTTTTCTACGAGCCGGGTTACTACCTCGGCAACCCGCTGGAAATTTTCGCCGTGTGGAAAGGCGGCATGGCTTTCCATGGCGGTTTCCTCGGCGTACTGGTGGCGATGGGTCTGTGGTCGCGCAAGCACCATATCGCCTGGTTCGACATCACCGACTTCATCGCCCCGCTGGTCCCGCTCGGGCTGGCTGCCGGCCGGATCGGCAACTTCATCAACGGCGAGCTATGGGGCAGGGTCGCCGATCCTGGCCTGCCGTGGGCAATGATCTTCCCGCAGGCCGGCGACATGCAGGCGCGTCATCCGTCGCAGCTTTACCACGTCGGGCTCGAGGGCATCACCCTTTTCATCATCCTGTGGCTGTATTCCAGCTCACCGCGACCGCGCAGCGCGACATCCGGCGTCTTCCTGATCGGCTACGGCGCCTTCCGCTTCATCACCGAGTTCTTCCGCGAACCGGACCACGGCATCTTCGGGCAATCGTACGCCGTCAGCATGGGCCAGTGGCTGTCATTGCCTATGGTCGTTATCGGCATCGCGATGGTGGCGATGGCCTACCGCAAGAAGCCTCTATAATTTCGACCAGCTTATCCACCCCACGACAGGAATCCAGTCATGACACGTCCGTTCAAGGTTCTCGGCATCCAGCAGATCGCCATCGGCGGCCCCTCCAAGGCGAAGCTGCGCACCCTGTGGGTGGACATGTTCGGCCTCGAGGTCAACAGCACCTTCGTTTCCGAGCGTGAAAACGTCGACGAGGACATCTGCGCCATAAGCAGCGGGCCGTTCAAGGTCGAAGTCGACCTGATGCAGCCGCTCGATCCCGACAAGAAGCCGGCCGTGCATACGACACCGCTCAACCATGTCGGCCTATGGATCGATGACCTGCCCAGGGCCGTCGAGTGGCTGTCGGCCAACGGCGTCCGCTTCGCGCCGGGCGGCATCCGCAAGGGCGCCGCCGGTTTCGACATCACCTTCCTGCATCCTAAGGGCAACGATGAATTCCCGATCGGCGGCGAAGGCGTGCTGATCGAACTGGTTCAGGCGCCCCCGGAAGTCGTTTCGGCGTTCGCCCGCCTCGCCGCAGGCTGAAAGCCGGCCGGGCACTGCCGCTTGCGGTCGACGCCGGAAAATTGGCGATTTTGCCCGGGCCCAGGCGGCGACGAACTGCTCAAAACGACCCGGGCGTAGTCTTGAAGACGAACGCCGCCTTGACGATATCGGTCATCCACAACAGCCCGTCGCCGTAGTGGCCGGTCTGGGCCACCTCGGTGATGCACTTGAAGATCGCCTCGGCATCCTCGTCAGGTACGACGATCTCGATCCGCACCTTGGGCGAAAAGTCGGTCAGCTCCTCCTTGATACTGTGCCGGACCACATGACGGGCTGGAGCACTGCACCCTTCGACCTTGGTCACGGTCATCCCCGGGAAGCCGGGAATCAGAACCAGTGCATCGCGCAGTGCCGCCAGCTTGTTGGGGCGAATGACAGCCTTGATTTCTTTCATGCTTCGATTTTCTCCTCATCGAACCAGCGATAGATGGTGGGCAGGACCAGCAGGGTCAGCAGCGTGCAGGTAATCAGGCCACCAATGACCACAATGGCCAGCGGACGCTGCACTTCGGAACCCGGCCCGCTGGAGAACAGGAAGGGGATCAGGCCAAGCATTGCCACCGTCGCCGTCATCATGACCGGCCGGAAGCGCAGCGTCGCGCCTTCGATGACGGCCTCCTGAACCGTGCGACCATTTTCGCGAAGACCGCGAATATAGGACACCAGCACCACGCCATTAAGCACGGCGATGCCCCACAGCGCAATGAAGCCGACCGAGGCCGGTACTGACAGGTATTCGCCGCTGACGAACAAGCCGATGATCCCGCCAATCGAGGCGAAGGGCAGCACGGTGATGATCAGCGTGGCGAAGCGCAGGGAGTTGAACAACAGGAAGAGCAGGAAAAAGATCGCCGCGATGGTGATCGGGATGATCACCATCAGGTGGCCGAGCGCCCGCTCCATGTTCTGGAACTGCCCGCCCCATTCCAGGTAATAGCCCTCGGGCAGCTTGATTTGCTGATCGACCTTCTGCTGCAGTTCGGCAACGAAGCCGCCGAGGTCGCGGTCCTTGACGTTGACACCGACGACGATGCGGCGCTTGCCCAGTTCGCGCGAAATCTGGGCGGGACCGTCCATGACCTTGATCCGGGCGACATCGACCAGCCGCACCTGGGCGCCGTTCGGCGAGGTGATCAGCACGTTCGAAATCGCCTCGACGTTGTTGCGGAAGCGTTCCGGCAGACGCACCACGCCCGGGAAGCGGCGTTCGCCTTCGAAAATCTCGGTCACCACCTTGCCGCCGATCGCCGTTTCCAGCACATCATTGACGTCGGACACATTTAGGCCGAGGCGGGCGATGGCCTGTCGGTCGATTTCGACCGACAGGTACTGCTGGCCGCTGACTTTCTCGATACGCAAGTCCTGCGCCCCCTGCAGGGTCTGCGCAACCTTGCCGATTTGGCCAGCCAGTTTCTTCAGCTGGTCGATATCATCGCCAAAGACCTTGACCGCGATATCCGAGCGCACACCGGTCACCATCTCGTCGACGCGGTCGGAAATCGGCTGCGCCATGACGATCTGCACCCCTGGCAGGCCCTTCAGCTTCTCGCGCATGGCATCCTGAATGTCATCCTGTGTCCAGCCCGAAGGCCATTCGCTGCGCGGCTTGAGGCTGACGATCGGCGTCGACTCGTTGGGTCCCTGCGGGTCGGCCGGCGATTCGCCGCGACCGACACCGGACACCGCCGACTTGACGCCGGGCACCTGCATGACCAGGCGCATCGCCTCCATTTCCATCTTGATCGATTCGTCGAGCGAGATGTTGGGCACGCGGTTGATGCCGGGCACCACGGAACCCTCCTTCATTTCGGGGATGAACGCCGTACCGAGGAATGGCAGCACCGCGATGGTCAGCGCGAAGGCGCCGACCGCCGCCGCGACTGTCTTTTTCTCGTTGCCCAGTGCCCAGTGCAGCATCTTCAGGTAGCGCGCCTTCATGATGGCGATCAAGCGCGTGTCGTGGTCGCCATCATGGGCCGGCGGCTTGAGCAAATAGGTCGACATCACCGGCGTCAGCGTCATCGACAGGATCAGCGAGATGCCTAGCGCGATGGCGATGGTGTAGGCGAGCGGCGCGAACATCTTGCCCTCCATCCCCTGCAGCGTCATCAGCGGCAGGAAGACGAGAATGATGATGCCGACGCCAAAAATCACTGGCGTCGCCACTTCGACCACCGCACGCAGGATCACCCGCAACTGGCTCTCCCCTGACTTCGCATGGCGTCCGAGTTGCAGGTAGGCGTTCTCGACCACCACGACCGAGCCGTCGACCATCAGGCCGATGGCGATGGCCAAACCGCCCAGCGACATCAGGTTGGCCGAGATGCCGAACTGGTTCATCGCCATGAAGGTCAGCA
>ERZ724525.1239-NODE-1239-length-14990-cov-14.121861_pt1 | contig 14990 bp, 13 predicted proteins | sample MGYA00376058_ERZ724525 | MGnify/ENA primary metagenome ERZ724525 (study PRJEB28724, sample SAMN07190888) | wastewater metagenome | isolation source: influent of sewage treatment plant in Hong Hong | place: USA: Christiansburg, Virginia | collected 2016-03-01 ... | reverse complement strand
GTGCAGGACACCGCCAAGGCCAAGGACATCCTGGGCCGCACCGCCACGCTGGAGCTGCGCATGGTGGACGAAAGCTCCGAAGGCCGCGCTGCCGAAGTGGGCAGCGGCCCTGTGCCCTTTGGCTCGGAGCGCCACCTGGACCGCAACGGACAGCCCGTGATCACCAAACGCCAGGTGGTGCTGACCGGCGAAAACCTCACCGATGCACAGGCCGGGTTTGACAGCCAGACCCAGGAAGCCGCCGTACACCTGACGCTGGATGCCAAAGGCTCGCGCATCTTCCGGGACATCACCCGTGACAACATCGGCAAGCGCATGGCCATCCTGCTGTTTGAAAAGGGCAAGGGCGAAGTGGTCACGGCACCCGTCATCCGCAGTGAAATCGGCGGTGGCCGGGTGCAGATTTCCGGTCGCATGACCACGGCAGAAGCCTCGGACACCGCGCTGTTGCTGCGCGCAGGCTCCCTGGCCGCACCGATGGACATCATCGAAGAACGCACCATCGGCCCCAGCCTGGGCGCGGAAAACATTGCAAAAGGCTTCAACAGCGTCATTTGGGGCTTTCTGGTCATCGTCGCCTTCATGTGCATTTATTACATGATGTTCGGCGTGTTCTCCAGCATTGCGCTGGGCTTCAATCTGGTGCTGCTGGTAGCGGTGCTGTCCATGCTGCAAGCAACCTTGACGCTGCCCGGCATGGCCGCCATGGCACTGGCGCTGGGCATGGCCATCGATGCCAACGTGCTGATCAACGAGCGCGTGCGCGAAGAACTGCGCAACGGGGCCTCGGCGCAGGCGGCCATCCACGCCGGTTACGACCGGGCCTGGGGCACCATCCTCGACTCCAACATCACCACCCTGATTGCGGGCGTTGCACTGCTGCTGTTCGGCTCCGGCCCGGTGCGCGGGTTTGCGGTGGTGCATTGCATTGGCATCATGACCTCCATGTTCTCTGCCGTGTTCTTTTCGCGCGGACTGGTCAACCTCTGGTACGGGCGGCAGAAAAAGCTCAAGAGCGTCTCCATCGGCACGGTCTGGAAGCCTGAAGCTGCCACCACGCCTGCGGTGAACGCCCACTGACGGCCCGACCACACCCACACACCAGGTATTCAGCATGGAACTGTTCAAGATCCGCAAGGACATTGCCTTCATGAAACACGCATTGGTGCTCAATGCGTTTTCATTCATCACATTCCTCGCCGCCGTGTTCTTCCTGTTTCACAAGGGATTGCACCTGTCGGTCGAGTTCACGGGCGGCACCGTGATTGAAGTGGCCTACTCTCAACCCGCCGATGTCAACCGGGTGCGCGAAGTGATTGCCAAGCTGGGCTACACAGACACACAGGTGCAAAATTTCGGCACCGCACGCGATGTGATGCTGCGCCTGCCCCCCATGGCGGGACAGACCTCCGGCCAGCAAAGCGAAGCCGTGCTGGCCGCGCTCAAGGCCGACAACGCCAGTGTGGAGTTGCGCCGTACCGAGTTCGTTGGACCCCAGGTTGGCAAGGAGCTGGCCGCCGACGGGCTGATCGCTTTGTCGCTGGTGATCGCGGGCATCATGATTTACCTGGCTTTCCGGTTTGAATGGAAATATGCCGTCTCGGCCATCATCGCCAACCTGCACGATGTGATCATCATTCTGGGCTTTTTCGCCTTTTTCCAGTGGGAGTTCTCGCTGCCGGTTCTGGCGGCTGTGCTGGCTGTGCTGGGCTATTCGGTCAACGAGTCGGTGGTGGTGTTCGACCGCATCCGCGAAACTTTCCGCAAGCAGCGCAAACTGACCCCCGTGCAGGTGATTGACCACGCCATCACCTCCACCATCAGCCGCACCATCATCACCCACGGCTCCACCCAGATCATGGTGCTGTCCATGCTGCTGTTCGGGGGACCCACGCTGTTTTACTTTGCACTGGCGCTGACCATTGGTATCCTGTTTGGCATTTACTCCTCCATTTTTGTGGCCGCAGCCATTGCCATGTGGCTGGGCATCAAACGCGAAGACCTGATCCGTGACAAAAAAGAATCCAATCCTGACGACCCCAACCACGGCGCAGCTGTCTGACGCTGCCGTCAGCCGGTTACAGCACCAGCACACATTCGCAGTGCATTGATCCACAGGTGACCGCACCGTGCCACCACCATCTGAGCTTCTGACCATACAGGCCCGCCAGGCCCGCCAGCGTTTCGGCTCGCAGGTCATCGCGTTGCTGCCCCAGCTCGTGCAGGAGCTGCGTGTGCAGCTCACCGCCCAGGTAGATCAGGCCCGCTCAGCCCGCGACCACCAGAATGCCTGTGATGCCTTGGCCTTGCTCAACCAGTCCGAACGCACCTGGATACATGGCGTACAGGCTTCACTGAAGAAGTTTCACCAGCAGTCCATCCACCCTCCCGCCACTGCCCACGCTTCGTTGCCCAGTGGGTTGGAGCTGATGTCCACTGACATGATGGAAAACCAGCTGCTGGCCTCGCGTCTGGCCCTGAGCATCCAGGACAGTGCGGGACAGGAGTGGATTGACCTGAAATTGCGGCTTTTGCATGCCGATGGCAGGGCTGAACTGGCGGCCACGGATCTGGTGCGCCCCGAAACCCTGGCCCGTTCCCTGGTAGAAGCCTGGATGGAATCGGGGCTGAGCCAGGATCAGTGGAAACAGCTCAGCACCACACTGCACGCCAGTGCCGGCAAACACATGGCAGCGGCCTACCGCGACACCAACCAGTGGCTGGCATCCAAAGGGGTGATGACCAGGGTCACTCCACCCAATGTGCGCAAAGCCCCTTCAGCAAGCAATGTATCTGGCGGTGGGGTCAGCAGTACGGCTATGGAGAGCGGCTCCACACGGGGTGCCGCCCTGCCCCAAAGCGTTCAGGGCGGCGTGCGCGGTACGCCCTCGATGCAAGGCCAGGTCTATGCCCAAACGCAGCCCCCCGGAACCGGGGAGTCCATTCCTCCGGGGGCCGAGTGGTGGGGGCGGGCCAGGGCACAAACCCAGGAGGTGGTGGGCCGCATCTTGCGCCTGCTGGGTGACGTTGCAGTCCCGTCCACCCACCAGGCCGCACCCGGCGTGCCCACATCCACAGCACAGACCACCTCTGACCATTCTGTTCAGGGAATCGTGACCAGCAACACACCTGGCGGCGCCCACCACGTGCCTGGTGCAGAACAGTTGCCGGTTATGCCTCCCCCTTCGCCCCGTTTGCAGATCATGCTGCAAACCCGGCAGCAGCCGCTGTACGCGCCCACCATCCAAATTGAAGGCAGCCAGCTTGCAGGGATGACCGTGCAAGGTGTGGAACAGGTTGCCACCCAGCTGCGCCAGCAGAGCGCAGCCCTCAAACAAGCAGCCAGCACACCTGGCGAGAAAGCCACGATTGAAATCGTGGCCCTGATGTTCCAGAGCATCCTGAGCGAAGAACGCCTTCAGCCCTCGCTGCGCGTATGGTTTGCACGGCTGCAAATCCCGGTGTTGCGCATCGCACTGTCCGAGCCGGACTTTTTCGGTTCGCTGCAACACCCTGCCCGCAAGCTGATCGACCGCATGGGCTCCTGCGCCCTGGGATTCGGAGCCGACTTGACCGATGTCAGCGGCCAAGCCCTGGAAACAGAAATTGGCCGCGTTGTGCAGGTGATTGAGCAATACCCAGAGTCTGGCCGCAAAGTGTTTCAATTGGCTCTGGATGAATTCCAGGCCTTCCTGGCGCGCCATTTGCAAGAGGACGACCAAACCAGTCGCCTGGTCGAGCTGGTTCAGCAAGTGGAGCAAAAAGAAACACTGGCGGTTCAATACACCATTGAGCTGCGCAAATTGCTCAACGACATGCCTGTGCGCGACGGCATCCGCGACTTCATGTTCAAGGTATGGGCCGAAGTGCTGGCCGTGGGCACCGTCAAGTACGGCCACAAGCACGAAATGATGGACAGCTTCAAGCAGGCTGCCAGTGACTTGCTCTGGGCGGCCAGCGCCAAACCCACCCGGGCCGAGCGGGCCCAGGTGATTGCCCAGCTCCCCGATCTGCTGGTCAGGCTGCGCAAAGGCATGGCTTTGCTGGGAATGGACACGCCCCGACAAGACAGCGAAATCAAGATCATCAGCACCATCCTGGCCCAGGCCTTCATGTCGCGCACCGAAACAATCCCGGCAGCCCAGCTGGCCGCGATGACCAAAAACCTGGCCTGCCTGGAAGATTTCCTGCCGCAAGGCGACACGGGCGACCTCGACCTGGACCAGGAAAGCATCGAAATGATCACGGGCATGGACGCATCCAACATCGTCGTCATCACCCACGGTGGGGCAACAGCCAGCGATGCCATGCGGGCCTGGGCCAACGAGCTTCAGCTGGGAAGCTGGTTCAGGCTGGATCACAACAACCGCCCGGCCCAGGTGCAACTGGCCTGGCGCAGCGACGGCGGTCAGTTGTGTCTGTTCATCACGGTACAGCAGCACTACTACCTGATGCAAACCTCCCGCATTGCGGCGTACTTGCAAGCGGGCCTGCTGGTTCCCGCCGAAGGCGAGTCTTTGACCGTTCGGGCCACCCGTGCCGCCCTCGAAAAACTCGATGCCAACCCAGAGCGCTTGCTGAGCTGATCGGGACGCTGCGCCGCCTCAGGCACGAACCAGCCGCTGGAACAGTCCGCCGGGCACACGGGCGATGTGGCCGTCCAGCTCCAGCTCCATCAGCCAAGCCTGCAAATCGGCGGCGGCATGGCCTGTGCGGGCTTGCAGGGCATCCAGGCTCAGTGGGTGGTACCCCATTTGCGCCAGCAAACTGGCCTGTGGCCCGCAGACACCAGCGGGCACGGCCTCCCCGCCCTGGTCAGTCAGAGGGGCTGATGCATCTGAAGCGCCGAGGGCCGGTGGCTCGGCGGGCACCGCCTGCCGGGATTGAACCGGAGCGGCGGATGCCAGCATCCGCATGTCTTCCAGCACATCCTGGGCGGTTTCCACCAGCTTGGCCCCCTGGCGGATGAGGGCGTGGCAACCTTTGGCCTGGGGAGCGTGGATGGAGCCGGGAATGGCAAACACCTCGCGCCCCATCTCGGCGGCCAGCCGGGCTGTGATCAGCGAACCGGAGGCCAGTGCGGCCTCCACCACCAGCGTGCCCTGCGACAGACCGGCAATGATGCGGTTGCGCTTGGGGAAGTTAGCCGGAGCGGGAGAGCTGCCCAGCGCAAACTCGCTGACCAGCAAACCCGTCTGGGCAATGCGGTGCGCCAACGCCAGGTGGCGGCGCGGGTACACCCTATCCAGCCCCGTCCCCACCACCGCAATCGTGGCCCCTGCGGCATCCAGAGCGCCGCTGTGCGCGGCCCCATCCACCCCCAGCGCCATGCCCGACACAATGCAGACACCCGCCGCAGCCAGTGCCCGGCTCATGTCGTGGGCCGTCAGTTCGCCCTGGGGCGTGGGGTTGCGGCTGCCCACCACCGCCAGGCATTGCGGATGGGACAGCAAATCCGTGCGGCCTTGCAGGTACAACAGCAACGGTGGATCGCTCATTTCGAGCAACACGCGCGGATAGGCCGCATCGGCCAACGTGACGATGCTGCGGCCCTCGGCCTCGGCCAGCCAGGCACGGGTCAGGTGGCATTGGGCAGACCAGCTGGCTGGCGGGGTCAGCAATGCCAGGCTTTGAGCGGGAGTCACCACCTGGCGCAACGCGGACTGCGACTGGGCAAACACCTGGTCGGGCAAGCCAAAAGCGGCGAGCAACCGCCGGGCCGTGGTGTCACCCACGCCAGGGGTCAGGCTCAGGCGCAGCCAGGCATCCAGATCATCGGGAATCGGGCTGCTCATGCCGCCGTGCTCAAGGGTTGCCGAAGCGGTCGCCCACCTTCACGCCCTCGGTGATGTCCAGCACCAGGGCATAAGACAAACGGTCAAAGGTGCGAAACACCATCATCAGCCCGTTGCGCTCGGAGGGCAGGCGGATGGTGGTGCGCCCGGCATCGGTGCCATCCACCAAGACACGACCGTCCTTGAGAATGGACAGCACATGCCCGGCCTCCAGCCCATGCTCACGGCCCCGGTTGAGCACCACCACACTGCGCTGGGCAGCAAAATGCACGGCACTGCCAAACACCGACACAATCTGGCCAGCCTGGGCTTCTTCGGGCGCACGGGGTACGAATGCGGGCAGGTCGCTGGACGGTTCGGCCACCAGCCGGTCGCCCACGCGCAACTCTTCCTTGGTCGAAACGATGTCGATGGTGGCGGGCACCACCTGCATCTGGCGTTCGCGATCCGCATTCACCGACTCTTGCACCGACTCGCCACGCACCAGTCTGGCCTTGCCCACATACTGGGCCTCATAACCCAGAACTTCAGCCGTGGTCGGGTCTTTCAGCGGGGTGGCGTTGCGAAACACCCGGAACTGCCGGGGTTGACCACGCTCGGCAGACAACCCGCCCTCGCCTCCCGCACCGGGCAGTGAGCGGGCATAGGCACGGTCCCCCTGACTCAGCATGACGCGCCCCGACTCGGTGGCCACAATGCGCGGAGCCCGGGACAGCGTGGTCTCATCCACGACCAGCATTTCGGCCAAAAAGGGGCCAATGGCCTGCATGGAAACGGGTGCAATCGCGGCCTCGGCCACCGACTCATAGCGCGTGCGGGGCGATACCCGCACCACCGGAAAATCACTCTCAGCCTGTCCGGCCTGGGCCTGAAGGCGCAGCATGGCCCGGCCACTGGAGGTATCGAGCTTGAGCACCTGACCGGGGTAGATGCGGTGCGGATTGCGCACCTCCTCCATGTTCATGCCCCACAGCTCGGGCCAGCGCCAGGGGGAGCGCAAAAACAGCCCGGAAATGCCCCACAAGGTATCACCCTGCTTGACCGTGTGACTGTCGGGGGCACCGGGAGCCAATTCACTCAAGGGCACACCTGCCTGGGCAACCTGTGTGGCCGTGGCGCGTTGCGCGGGCGTAACGGGCAAGCCCTGGGCCAACGCCAGAGCCGATGCGGCAGTCAGCAACAGACCGGCCACCGCCGACTTCACTGGCCCACAGACGGCCAAGTCGGACATGACAACGGATGCAATGGGAGTGTGGTTCATGGTGGTCAGCCTGTGGGGGCAAGATGGGCGATAACAAAAGTGACGAAAATACAGCCATTATCCAGACCGCACCGCCACTTTCCATGCCCATTCTCACCATCTTGCGTTTTCCCGACCCCCGCCTGCACAAAGTGGCCCAGCCCGTGACCGTGTTCACACCCGAATTGCAAACACTGATCGATGACATGCTGGCCACCATGTACGATGCCAAAGGCATTGGGCTGGCGGCCACACAGATCAATGTGCATGAGCGCCTGGTGGTGATTGATGTGAGCGAAGAGCGCGACCAGCCCCTGGTGCTGATCAACCCCCGCATCACCTGGGCCAGCCCAGAACGGCAAAAAGGCGAGGAAGGCTGCCTGTCGGTGCCGGGCATTTATGACGGTGTGGAGCGCGCCGTGGCCGTGACCGTCGAATCCCTTGACCGCCACGGGCAACCACAAACCATCCAGGCCGATGGCCTGCTGGCGGTGTGCATCCAGCACGAGCTGGATCACCTGATGGGCAAGGTGTTTGTGGAATACCTGTCTCCACTCAAGCGCAACCGCATCAAGACCAAGCTGGTGAAAGAACAGAAAGAAGAAGAGCGCCACCAAGCCGAGTCCGGGGGCCGCCGCTGATGGCCGCGTCCGCACGCATGCGGGTGGTGTTTGCAGGCACGCCCGAATTTGCCAGCGTGGCACTGCAACAGCTGCACGCAGCGGGCTTTGATGTGGTGCTGGTGCTGTCGCAACCCGACCGGCCCGCCGGGCGCGGCATGAAGCTGCAAGCCTCGCCCGTGAAGCAATGCGCCCTGGCGCACCACATCCCCGTGGCCCAGCCACGCAGCCTGCGCCTGGATGGCAAATACCCGGAAGATGCCGAAGCAGCCCGCCAGGCTCTGCTGGCTGCCCGCCCCGATGTGATGGTGGTGGCCGCCTACGGGCTCATCCTGCCGCAATGGGTGCTGGATCTGCCACGGCTGGGCTGCATGAACATCCACGCCTCGCTGCTGCCGCGCTGGCGCGGGGCTGCCCCCATCCACCGCGCCATCGAAGCGGGCGATGCCACCAGCGGCATCACCATCATGCAGATGGATGCCGGGCTGGACACCGGCGACATGCTGGTGCGCGAGTCCCTGCCTATCGCCGCCACCGACACCACCGCCAGCCTGCACAACCGCCTGGCCAGCCTGGGTGGCCGCCTGATGGTTGAAACGCTGGAACTGGCGGCCTGCGGTGGCCTGCACCCGGTTCCCCAGCCCGCCGAAGGCATCACCTACGCCCACAAGATCGAAAAGGCCGAGGCTGCCCTCGACTGGAGCCTGCCCGCCGCCACACTGGCCCGCCGGGTGCGGGCCTTCGACCCCTTTCCGGGGGCCAGCACCACGTTCAACGGCGAAACCCTGAAGGTGTGGGGTGCGCACCCAGCCATCGGCGACACCACCCACGCCGCTAATGCCAATACAAACGATAGCGACCCGCGCACTACCAGCAAACACAATGGCCTGGTTGTATCTGTGAATACAGCGGGCATCGGCGTTCAGACGGGCGATGGCGTTCTGGTGCTGACGCATTTGCAGCGTGCCGGCGGCAAGCGCCTGGCCGCTGGCGACTTTCTGCGCGGCTGCCCCCTGAGCGCAGGCACCGTGTTGGGTCACTGAAACCCCATGTTCTTCAAACCCAGTTTGTACCGCCACCCCGACTACTGGCAGGGCGTGCGCGACCTGGCCAGCGTGGCCACCGGCATCGGTGCCTGGGGACTGATGACCGGCGTGGCCATGGTCAAGTCGGGCATGAGCACCTTCGAGGCCGTGGCCATGACACTGCTGGTGTTTGCGGGCAGCGCCCAGCTGGCCGCCATTCCCCTGATCGCATCGGGTGCCCCGCTGTGGGTGATCCTGGCCACGGCGTTCTGCGTCAACCTGCGGTTTGTGGTGTTTTCTGCGCACCTGCGGCCCTATGTCATGCACCTGCCGCTGCGCGAGCGCCTGGTCACCGGCTACCTCACCGCCGACCTGAGCTACGTGTTTTTTGCCCGGCGCTACCCGCATGCCCCCCACGCAGACACCCCGCCATCCGAACTGGTGGCACAGCAGGCCTACCTGATGGGCAACTGCGGCATCAACTGGATGGCGTGGATGGGTGCCAGCCTGGTCGGCATTGCGCTGGCCAACGTCATCCCCACCCACTGGGGGCTGGGGTTTGCCGGCATCCTGGCGCTGATGGGGGTGATGCTGTCGCTGGCCACCTCGCCGCTGCGCGTGGTGGCGGTGGGCATATCGGGCGCAGCGGCGGTGGTGGCCTGGGCCTTGCCGCTCAAGCTCAACATCGTGGTGGCCATCGCGGTGGCGGTGGTGTGCTGCCTGCTGATCGACCACCGCCAACAGGAGAGCGGCCATGGGTGAAACCGATGCCTTCACCCTGCTGACCATTGCCTGCCTGACGGTGGTGACGGTGCTCACACGCTGCTTCTTCTTTCTGTCGGACAAACCCTGGAGCCTGCCCGGCTGGGCGCAGCGCGGCTTGCAGTACGCCCCCATTGCCGCGCTGGGCGCGGTGGTGGTGCCCGAAGTGGTGATGAGCCAGGGCGCACTGATTGCCACCTGGCAGGATGCCCGGCTGTTTGCCGTGGCCGCCGGTTGCGTCTGGTTCATGGCCAGACGCGGGGTGCTGGGCACCATCGTCACGGGCATGGCTGTGTACTTGCCCTTGAAACTGGGCTTGGGATGGTGAAAAAATCATGCGCATTCTGATTGTTGAGGACGATGTCGATATCGCCCAGGGTCTCCAGGAAACCCTGCGCCAAGAGGGCTATGCAGCCGATATCGCGGGCAACCTGGCCCAGGCCTGGGGGGTGCTGACCAGTGAGCCGGTGGATGCCGTGCTGCTGGATCTGGGTCTGCCCGATGGCGATGGCCTGACCCTGCTGGCCCGTGTGCGCGGCCTGCGCCCTGGCCAGGTCGTGCGACCTGAACACGATTTGCCCATGCTCATCATGACCGCCCGCGATGCCGTTCCAGACCGCGTGGTGGGCCTGGATGGCGGTGCCGACGACTACCTGGTCAAGCCCTTTGATGTGCAGGAATTGCTGGCCCGCCTGCGTCTGGCCTTGCGCCGCACTTCGGGCCGGGCCAGCCCGCTGATCGAACACGGCACACTGAGCGTCAATCCGGCCAGCCGCGAAGTGTTGTTGGCCGGGCGACCTGTCAACCTGGGCGTGCGCGAGTACAGCCTGCTGGTGGCCATGCTGCAAGCCAAGGGTGTGGTGCTGGACCGTGCGCGGCTCGAAGCCGCCGTGTACGGCTTCGGGGAAGAGCTGGAAAGCAATGCCATTGAGGTACACGTCCACCACCTCCGGCGCAAGCTGGGGGAGGGCCTGATCCGCACGGTACGCGGAGTGGGCTATTTCATTGCCCGCGAAACGCCACCGTGAAGCCCGTGGCTGGCACGCCTTTGTGGCGGCACCTGTGGCTGTGGACGATGGCGGCCATGGTGATGACTTGTCTCATGCTGGCTGCCATGGCCTATCGCATCGGGCTGTATGAAGCCGATGAAATCAGCGATGGCCAGCTTGCCGCAGCCGCCAAACTCTGGATGCATGCCCCCTTGTCCCCCCCCGCTCCTGTGGCGCGGCTATCACGCGACGACATGGCACCCGAGCAGCACAGCTACGAGCAACACATTGCCGTGCTGGTATGGCAGGACGACACCTTGCTGCTGGACTCCCACGGTCTCCTGACCCAGCTGGGCACACCCGCTGCGGGCTACCTGACCACATCGGTCGAGGTACACGGCGAACTGCACCACTGGCGGCTGTTCACCTTGCAAATGGCACAAGGCACATCGCAGCGGCGCGTCACCACCGTGATGGATCTGGATGCACGGTTTGAACTCGGACGCGACATTGCCATCAACCTTGCCCGCCCGGCCTTCATCGTGCTGCCGCTGGTGGCTTTGTTGCTGGCCTGGACTTTGCGCAGGGGGCTCAAGCCCTTGCGGCAACTGAGCCAACGCATCGATGCGCTCGATCCGCTCAGCCCGCACAGACTGGCCACCGACCAGGCGTTCACCGATTTTTCCAGCACCGTGCGGGCCATCAATGCCCTGATGGACAGGCTGGCCCAGCAAATGCAGCAGGAGCGCGACTTCACATCCGACATCGCCCATGAGCTGCGCACCCCCCTCACCTCACTGGCCCTGCAAAGCCATGTGGCCAGAACCAGCACCGACCCGGTACAACGGGCCCAGGCCCTGCACACCGTGCAGTCGCAGGCACTGCATGCAGGCAAAGTACTGGCCCAGCTGCTGGCTTTTGCCCGCGCACAGCGCCAGGCAGGGCTGGAGGTGGAGCCGGTGTGCCTGAATCACCTGGGCCGCCAGACTGTGGCCCACCACGCCCAGGCCGCCCACGAACGCGGCCAGGACTTGGCCCTGGAGACCACGGCCCCCCATTCCACCGTGGCGGTCGCCGGGCGGCCCATCCTGCTGGCACTGGCTCTGCGCAATCTGCTGGACAACGCGATCCAACACAATCCGCCTGGCACCCACATCCAGGTCAATGTGTGGACCGATGCGCAAGGCTGCGGCATCAGCGTCAGCAACACCCGCGTGCGCCCCTCGCATGCGGGCGAACCGACCAACCCGGAGCCCCCCCCCTCCGGGTTGGGCCTGGGGCTGACACTGGCCAAGCGCATTGCCGCATGGCACGGTGCGCAGTGGCAAACCCACCCCACCGATCTGGACTGGCCCATCCGGTTTGCGCTGTTCTGGCCCAACCAGGCTCCATCGGAGCCCATGTCCCCATCCCACACCACCAGCGCAAAAAACACCGACCGCAGCCCGGTTTAAGCCGAAATTAACATCTGCGAGCCTACACTGCCGCCCCACCACAGCTTTTGATGCGGCTTCCCTCGGAGCACAGGCTGTGCATTGGTGCATGTCCGCTGTTCCACACCCCGCCCCCCCCGCGCTGTCCCCTTATTCGTCCGCATCCCGCTTCCATCCGGATCAACAAGAACCTGGCTGGCGCATGCCCGCACTGATCGGTTTGCTGGCTCTGTGGCTGGCGACGGTGTGCAACGTGGCGCTGTGGCAGCAGCTGTGGGCACTGCCCGAAGTGAACGGCTGGCGCGGCCTGCGCTTCATGCTGGGCATGCTGGTGTGGCTGTGGGGCGTGCTGGCGGTGTTCATCAGCCTGCTGGCCTGGCCAAAGGTCTTCAAGCCGGTGGCGGTGATTTTGCTGATGAGCGCAGCGGCGGCCACCCACTTCATGCTGGCGTTTTCCACCCTCATCGACCCGAGCATGCTGGTCAACGTGCTGCACACCGACACCAAGGAAGCCGCCGACCTGTTCTCGCTGCGCCTGGTCTTCACGCTGCTGGTGCTGGGCGTGCTGCCAGCCTGGTGGCTGTGGCGACAGCCCGTGCGCCCGGCCAAGGCGCTGCGCCACATCGGCACCAACGCCGCCACGCTGCTGGTGGCCACCCTGGTGGCGGGCCTGGCACTGTATGTAGTCTTTCAGGACTTTGCCTCGGTCATGCGCAACCACAAGCAGGTGCGCTACCTCATCAACCCGCTCAACAGCGTGTATGCCGTGGCCAAAGTGGTGGCCGACACCGCGCCGCGCTCGCAGCAGCCCCTGCAAGCCGTGGGCGAAGATGCCCGCCCCGGCCCCAGCTACACCAACCAGACCCGCCCCCCTTTGCTGGTGGTGGTAGTGGGTGAAACCGCGCGCGCCGCCAACTTCGGCCTGGGCGGCTACGCCCGCGACACCACACCCAAGCTGCAAACCCTGCTCAAACAGGGGCAGCTGACCTACTTCAGCGATGTGCGCTCCTGCGGCACCAACACCCAGGCATCGGTGCCGTGCATGTTTTCGCATCTGGGCAAAAAAGCCTTTGAAGACAGCTCGGCCCGCCATGAAAACCTGCTCGACATGCTGCAACGCGCCGGACTGGCCGTGGTGTGGATAGACAACCAGTCGGGTTGCAAGGGCCTGTGCGACCGTGTGCCCAACGCCAACACCCGCGACCTGAAACAACCCGGCCTGTGCGACTCGGGCGATTGCCTGGACGAAATCATGCTGGGCGAGATGGAGCGCCAGCTCGCCGCCCTGCCGCCTGAGCGCAAGCAGCTGGGCACGGTGGTGGTGCTGCACCAGATGGGCAACCACGGCCCGGCCTACTTCAAACGCTCACCCGCCGCACACAAAGTGTTTCTGCCTGAATGTGCAAGCAATGCCTTGCAGGACTGCGACCGCCAGACCGTGGTCAACGCCTACGACAACGCCATCCGCTACACCGACCATTTCCTGGCGCAAACCATCGCCTGGCTGAACAGGCAACCCATGAGCACCGCATTGCTGTACGTGTCGGACCACGGCGAATCGCTGGGCGAAAACAACCTCTACCTGCACGGCCTGCCCTATGCCCTGGCCCCTGACGAACAAAAGCAGGTGCCCATGCTGGCCTGGCTGTCTGAACCCATGCAGCAGCGCACCGGGCTGAGCCATGCCTGCCTGAACCAGCGTGCCAAGCAACCACTGACACACGACAACCTGTTCCACAGCGTACTGGGGCTGATGGACATCCAGACCCAACTCCACCAACCCAGTCTGGACATTTTTCAGCCCATTCCCGGCTGTCAATCAGAAAAACGATAGCTGCTTGTGCAGCTCCAGCATGCACAGCAAGCTTTTTATTGTCAAACCGGTTCCCCCATGCCTCTGAATCCCGCATTGCGTTGGCAACTCATCGGCCCCTTGTTGGTGGTACTGGGCTGGGATGCCCTCGGACTTGATCTGCCACTGGCACACTGGTCGGGCACGGCCCAGGGGTTTGCGCTGCGGGATCAGTGGTTTCTGAGTGCGGTGCTGCACAACGGTGCCCGCGATCTGGGCTGGGTGGCGCTGCTGGCACTGACGGTCTGCATCGCCCGGCCCGTGGGCGTGCTCAAAGCCCTCAGCCGCCGCGAGCGGGCCTGGATGGTGGGCTGCATCTGGCTTTCCATCCTGAGCATCAGCCTGATCAAGGGCATGAGCGCCACCAGCTGCCCCTGGGATTTGCAGGCGTTTGGCGGGCAGGCCCGCTGGGTCTCGCACTGGGCCTGGGGCATGAGCGACGGCGGCGGCGGGCACTGTTTTCCGGCTGGCCATGCGTCCACGGGGTTTGCGTTTCTGGCCGGTTATGCGTGGCTGCGGCCCGTGCGCCCGCAGGCAGCCCGGTGGTGGCTGGCTGCCACGCTGGCAGCGGGTGTGGTGTTGGGCATGGCCCAGCAAATCAGGGGAGCCCACTTCGCCAGCCATACCCTGTGGACAGCCTGGCTGTGCTGGGCCTGTGCGCTGCTGCTGCACCACTGGAGCCGCCGCCCCTCCGCCACGCCGGCAGGCTGAACACACCAACCCGCTGCGGATGGAAGAAGCAGCTCGCTCAGGCCTGGTCGATGTAGGCTTGCAGCGCCTGGCGTGTGCGGTTGGCCAGAAAAGGCAGTTCGGCCACCAGAATGGAACAGTGCGCCATGTCGCCCGCCTGGGCCGCTTTTTCGATGGCCGAGGACAAGGCCGACAGCGCCTTGCCACCCATGTTGCTGGCACTGCCCTTGAGCGAATGCGCCGCAATCCGGACGGCAGAGGCATCGTCGGGCAGGCCATTCACAACCGCCGCCACATCGGCATCCAGCCCGTCCAGAAACGCTTTGGCGATGTCGATCAGCGCATCGTCCAAAATGCTTTTGAGGTCATTCAGCGCGGCCACATCCAGAATGTCAGGGGAGTTGTTGGGAGAAGCGGTCATGGTGTGTAGGGTGTGACGTGTGAGGGAAAAGCCGGGTCGGGTGGCACACTGACCAGCGGCATGCCGTGACAGGGCATGGGCTATTTTGGCACCACCACGGCACAGCATGCACCTGTGGTGGCGCAGCCGGGCACACAAAAGTGAACAGCGTCACGCCAAACCG
>ERZ724525.1237-NODE-1237-length-14998-cov-17.619420_pt1 | contig 14998 bp, 13 predicted proteins | sample MGYA00376058_ERZ724525 | MGnify/ENA primary metagenome ERZ724525 (study PRJEB28724, sample SAMN07190888) | wastewater metagenome | isolation source: influent of sewage treatment plant in Hong Hong | place: USA: Christiansburg, Virginia | collected 2016-03-01 ... | reverse complement strand
TGCGACAGCCAGTACGACATGTACGGCGACAACATCAGCCGCAGCGTCACCCCGATGGCGGTGCCCAGCTCCCACACCAAGGGTGTGGTCGAGCCGCTGGTGCTCCACGACATTCTCGAGGAATCCGGCCGCATGGCCGACTCCGACGGCGATGCCCACAAGCTGCCCGAAGGCCAGACCACCCGCCAGTACATCGGCGAGCTGAACCGCCGCATCTTCGGCGAGGCATCCGGTCGCGACCTGTCCCAGGCCACGCTGGCCGAGCTGCAGGACGCCATCCTCTACTCGATCTTCCCGAACACCCAGATCTGGTCCGGCTATTGCGGCAACATCCTTTACCGGGTCATCCCCGACGGCGACAACCACGAGAGCTGCCTGTTCGACGTCATGCTGCTGTGGCGCCACAAGGAAGGCGAAGTACCGCCGGCACCGGCGCGCTTCAACCGCCTGCCGGACGACCAGCCCTTCTCGGCCGCCGCCGAGCTGATGGCCCTCGGCCCGGTGTTCGATCAGGACATGCGCAACATGGTCGCCATGACCAAGGGCATGAAGGCCTCCAGGAAGGGCGCCGTCAGCCTGGCGACCTACCAGGAAAGCCGCATCCGTCACCATCACCTGACCCTCGACAAGTACCTGGGCAGCGGGAGCGCCAAGTGAGCCTGAATACCCAATGGCGCCTCATCGCCCGCCCCGAGGGCGAGGTGGGCCGCGAGCACTTCGAAGTCACGCACAGCGCCCTGCCCGAGCCGGGCCCGGGCGAGGTGCGAGTACGCAACCTGTACCTGCTCATCCCGCCGTCCATGCGTCTGTGGATGAACGCCAGGGAAACCTACTTTCCGCCCCAGCCGCTGGGCGAGGTGATGACCGGCATCACCCTCGGCGTGGTCGAGTCGTCCCGCGACCCGTCGCTGGTGCCCGGTGACTACGTCAATGGTCTGGGCGGCTGCCAGGAATGGTCCATCGCCCCGGCCGGCCATCTGCAGAAGCTCGCCCCGCGCCCCGGCGTGCCGCTGGCCGCGTATCGCTCGGTGCTCGACGTGCAGGGTCTCACCGCTTACTGCGGCCTCACCGAGATCGGCAAGCCCAAGGCCGGCGAGACCCTGGTGGTCACCGCCGCGGCGGGCAGCGTCGGCTCGCTGGTGTGCCAGATCGGCAAGAAGCTCGGCCTCAAGGTGGTCGGCATTGCCGGCGGCCCCGAGAAGTGCGCCTGGCTGCGTGACGAGTGCGGCATCGAGCACGTCATCGACTACAAACACGACGACGTGGCGGCGCGCCTCGACGTCCTGTGTCCGGACGGCATCGACATTGCCTACGAGAACGTCGGCGGCCCGGTGATGGACATGCTCATCGAGCGCCTGCGCTTCAAGGGTCGGGTGGTGCTGTGCGGGCTGGTGTCGAGCTACAACGGCGGCGTCACCCAGAACACCGCCTCGCTGATGACCCTGGTGAACAAGGCCGCGCGCATGGAGGGCTTCCTGGTCAGCGAATACCTGCATCGCTACGAGGACGTGGTCGGCATCCTGCAGGACTGGGCTGCCGAGGGCAGCCTGAAGTACCAGATTGAAGTGCTGGATGGTCTCGACAGCATCGTCGAGGCGATCGGCCGGGTTTTCCACGGCAAGAACCGCGGCGTCCAGCTGGTCAAAATTTGCGACGAGAGGTCGGTATGAGTGAACAACTGCGCGCGCGCGCCGAGACGCTGCGGCAGGAGGTGCGTGATTTCTACGCCACCGTGATGCCCGCCGAGCTGCGCGACAAGGCCCACCGCCACCAGGTGCTGAGCAAGGAAGACTACGTCGGCTGGATGCACCTGCTCGACAAGCAGGGCTGGTCGGTGGCCCACTGGCCCGAGGCCCTGGGCGGCAAGGGCTGGTCGCCGCTGGAGCGCTTTGCCTTCGAGGACGAACTGGCCCGCCTGGGCTGCCCGTGGGTGATCCCCTTCGGCGTCAAATACGTGGGCCCGGTGATCTACGCCTTTGGCACCGACGCGCAGAAGCAGCGCTTCCTGCCGGGCATCAAGACCACCGAGGAGTTCTGGGCCCAGGGCTATTCCGAGCCGGGCGCCGGGTCGGATCTGGCCGGCCTGCGCACCATGGCGCTGAAGGACGGCGACCATTACGTGGTGAACGGCCAGAAGGTGTGGACCACCTACGCCCAGTGGGCCGACTGGCTGTTCTGCCTGGTGCGCACCGACCGCGACGACAAGCCCCAGACCGGCATCTCCTTTCTGCTCATCGACATGAAGAGCCCCGGCGTGACGGTCAAGCCGATCCGCACCATGGACGGCTTCGCCCACGTCAATGAAGTGTGGCTGGAAGACGTGAAGGTGCCCGCCGAAAACCTGATCGGAGAAGAGGGCAAGGGCTGGACTTACGCCAAGTTCCTGCTCAAGAACGAACGCACCGCCGGCGCCATCGTCGGCTGGGCGTGGCACGTGCTGGACCGGCTCAAGAAGCACGCCCGCGACACGCGGGTGAATGGCGCCGCCCTGATCGATCAGCCGCTGATGCGCAACCGCATCGGTGAGTACGAACTGCGCTTCATGGCCCTCGAACTGGCCGCCTACCAGGCCGTGACGGCGATGGTCGATGGCACCGAGAACGGCAGCGAGGCCTCGCTGATCAAGCTGCGCGGCACCGAGCTCTACCAGGAAGTGATGGAAATCCTCGTCGAAGCCCTCGGCCACGCGGGCGTCGCCTTCGACACGGAAGCCCTGCACTGCGCCGGCCTGCCGCCGCTGGGCCCGGACGACACCGGCGGCATCCTGAAGGACCATTTCTATAACCGCGCTGCAACCATCTTCGGCGGCTCGTCGGAGATCCAGCGCAACATCGTTGCCAAGGTGGTGCTGGGGCTATGACGACTGATCTCGAAACAATCGGCATGCTGCGCGACAGCGCGGCCCGCTACGCCGACGACAACTACAGCTTCCACCAGCGCTGGGCCGTGCTCGAGCAGCCGGAAGGCTACAGCCGCCAGGCGTGGAGCGACTTTGCCGAGTTCGGCTTTCTGGCCTTGCGCCTGTCCGAAGACGACGGTGGCCTCGATGCCGACGCGGTCGCCATCGGCGCGGTGATGGAAATCGCCGGCAGCCGCCTGCTGATGGAGCCGCTGCTGGCCAGCGCCATCGTCGGCACCGGCCTGCTGCTCAAGCAAGGTTCCGCCGCCCAGAAGGCCGCGCTGCTGCCGGCCCTGGCCGACGGTTCGCTGGTGCTGGTGCTGGCCGACGAAGATGAAGCCGGCCCCTGCGTGATCGACGGTAACCGTATCACTGGCGCCAAGCTCGGCGTGCTGCATGGCGATATCGCCGGCAAGTTTCTGGTGTCGGCAATCGACGCGGCCAGCGGCGCAGCCGTCGTGGCCCTGGTCGATGCCGACGCCGCCGGCGTCAGCCGTCACAACTACAAGCTGGTGGACGGCCGTGGTGCGACCACGCTGCGCCTCGACGCCGCCGTGGCCGAACGCCTGCAGCCAGAAAGCGGCCAGACCGCCGCCGCGGCCCTGGCCGAAATCCGCGACGAGGCGACGGTGGCCCTGTGCGCCGAGACCCTCGGCATCGTCAAGAGCCTGGTGCACACCACCAACGAATACCTCAAGGTGCGCAAGCAGTTCGGCAAGTTCATCGGTAGCAACCAGGTCCTTCAGCACCGCATGGTTGACTGCCTGCTGCTGCAGGAGGAAGTCCGGGCGCTGACGGCCGCCGCCCAGCAGGCCCTGGCCGGCCCGGCGGAAGGCCGTGTGCGCATCGTCAGCGGCGCCCGCGCCTACATCGCCACGGCGGCCCGCCAGGTGGCCAACGAGGCGATCCAGATGCACGGCGGGGTAGGCGTGACCGACGAGGTGGATGTCAGCCACTACTTCCGTCGCCTGATGGTGATTGCGGCCCTGTTCGGCAACCGCGACGCGCACTTTGCGCGCTTCGTCGATGCTGCGCTGACCGCCTGAGATCCGGAGACCCGCAAATGCGCAAGGATGTGAGTGGCTGGCAGGTGCGCCTCGACGAGGCCCTGATTGAGCGATACACGGCCAGCGGCGACTGGCCCGGCAAGACCCTCGCCGAATTCGCCGAAGACCTGGCCCGGCGCGATCCGGACCGGGTGACCCACGTGTTCGGCGCGCAGCGCTGCACCGTCAGCGAACTGCTGGCTGAGGCCGAGCTGCTGGCCGCCGGCCTGCAGCGGCGCGGCCTGGTGGCTGGCGACGTGGTCAGCTTCCAGCTGCCCAACTGGCGCGAGGCGGTGGTCATCGACCTGGCCACGACCATGCTCGGCCTGGTGGTGGCGCCCATCGTGCCGATCTACCGGGACGCCGAAGTGGCCTTCATGCTCGCCGATGCGGGCGTCAAGGCGGCCTTTTTCCCCACGAATTACCGCGGTTTCGACTACGCGGCAATGATGCAAGGCCTGGCCCCGACCCTGCCCGGATTGCGTCTATTGTGTTCGGTGCGCGGCGAGCCGGGCGGCGACAGCTACGAGGCGATGATCGGCGAGGGCAAGCGCCTCACCGAACGCCCCAAGGTGGACGCCAACGCGGTGAAGATGATCCTCTACACCTCGGGCACCACCGGCCGGCCGAAGGGCGTGCTGCACACCCACAACACCGGGCCGCTGCGCCTCCGGCGGGCCTTCGAAAACTGGTCGCGCGGCAGTGCCGTGGCCGGCCTCGACAACATCCTGCTGATGGCCTCGCCGGTCACCCACGTAACCGGCCAGAGCGGCATGGAAATCCCGTTCTGCAGCAACACGCGGACGGTGTTCATGGAGCGCTGGAATGCCGTCGAGGCCCTCGACCTGATCGACGCCGAGCAGGTCACCGCCAGCGTTGGCGCCACGCCCTTCCTGCACGAGCTGCTGAGCGCCGCCGAAGCAGGCGGACGGCGCCTGCCTAGCCTGCAGGTGTTTGCCTGCGGCGGGGCCGAAGTGCCGCCGGCGCTGATCTGCAAGGCCTATGAGGTGCTGGAGCAGTGCCGCGCCTTCCGCGTGTATGGATCGAGCGAAGTGCCGCTCACCACCCTTGGCTTTGCCGGCGTGGGCGAGATGGAGATGGCGGCCAGCACCGACGGCCAGATCGCCGACTACGAAGTGCGCATTCTCGACGACGAAGGCAACCGTTTGTCGGTGGGCCAGGAAGGCGAGATCTGCGTGCGTGGCCCGTCCATGTTTCTCGGCTACGGCGACCCGGAAGCCACGGCGGCCAGCTTCGATGCCGACGGCTTCTTTGCCACCGGCGACCTGGGGCGGGTGACTTCCGAAGGCGCCATCGTCATCACCGGGCGCAAGAAGGACCTGATCAACCGCGGCGGCGAGAAGGTCAGCGCCAAGGAGGTGGAGGACATCCTGCACCGCATGCCGGCGATCAAGGAGGCCGCGGTGGTGGCCATGCCCCACGCGCGCCTCGGCGAAACCCTGTGCGCCTACGTGATCGCGCAGCCGGGCGCGGGGCTCGATCTGGACGCGCTGCTGGCCTTCGTGGCGGCGTCCGGCGTGGCGCGGCAGAAGTACCCGGAGCACCTGGTGGTGGTGGACGATTTCCCGCGCACCGCCTCGGGCAAGATACGCAAGGACCGCCTGCGCGCCGACATCCGCGAGCGCCAGCAGGCAAAGGCCTGACCCAGAGAGGAGACACACCATGGATTCGACCCAACTCACCGTTCGCATCGTCCGCAAGGTCGCCGAAGCCCTCGATATCGTGTCGCTGGAACTGGCGCCGGTGGACGGGCAGACCCTGCCGTCCTTCAGCGCCGGCTCCCACATCGACGTGGAAGTGCAGCCCGGCCTGATTCGCCAGTATTCCCTGTGCAACGACCCCACCGAAGCACACCGCTACCTGATCGGCGTGCTGCGTGACCCGGCCTCCCGCGGCGGTTCGGTGGCCGTGCATGACGCCCTCGTGGAAGGCCAGACCCTGCGCATCAGCGCTCCGCGCAATCACTTTGCGCTGGTGCCGGCCAAGCGTTCGGTGCTGCTGGCCGGCGGCATCGGTGTCACGCCGATCCTGTGCATGGCCGAGCGCCTGGCCCGCACCGGTGCCGATTTCGAGATGCATTACTGTGCCCGCTCGGCCGAGCGCGCCGCCTTTGTCGAGCGCATCCGCACGTCCGGTTTTGCCGACCGGGTGCATTTTCACTACGACGACGGCGATGCCGCCCAGAAGCTCGACTTGCCGGCGGTGCTCGAAGCGGCCGGCGCCGATGCCCACCTGTACGTGTGCGGGCCGGGCGGCTTCATCGACTTCGTCACCAAGGGCGCGGCGGCGCGCCAGTGGGCCTCGGACCGCGTCCACTTCGAATACTTCGCCGGCCAGAAGGTGGATACCTCGGCCGACGGCAGCTTTGAGGTAAAGCTGGCGAGCAGCGGCAAGTGCGTCAGTGTGCCGCCCACCAAGAGCGTGGTCGCTGCCCTGCGCGAGGCCGGGGTGAACATCGAGGTGTCCTGCGAGCAGGGCGTCTGCGGCACCTGCCTGACCCGCGTGCTCGAAGGCGAGCCCGACCATCGCGACAACTACCTCACCGACGAGGAAAAAGCCGCCAACAACCAGTTCCTGCCGTGCTGTTCGCGGGCCCGGGGCAAGTTGCTGGTTCTCGACCTGTAGCCCATGTCGGTTCCGGTCGCCTATGCGTCGGTGGTGCTGCTGTGGTCCACCACGCCGCTGGCGATCAACTGGAGCCTTGAGGGCGGCAGCTTCGCCTTCGCCGTCTTCTCGCGGATGATCGTCGGGCTGCTGTGCGCGGTGGCGGTGCTGCTCGCCACCGGCGTCGGCTTTCCGCTACACAGGAACGTGTGGCCGGCCTATCTGGTCGGCGGCACGAGCCTCTTCGGCACCATGTTGTGCACCTACTGGGGGGCGCAGTTCATCCATTCCGGGCTGCTCTCGGTGATCTTCGGCCTGTCGCCGCTGGTCACCAGCGTGATGGCAGCGCTGTGGCTGAAGGAGCGCGCGCTGACGCCGGTGCGTATCGTCGGCATGTTGCTGGCGCTGGGCGGTCTGGTGATTGTCTTCGGCGACGGGCAGGACCTCGGCAGCCCGCAGGCCGGCATCGGTCTGGCGGCCGTGTTGCTGGCAGTCTTCATCAACTCGGCAGGCCTGGTGTGGATGAAGCGGGTGGCCGGCCACACCCCGCCGCTAGCCATCACCGCCGGGGTGATGCTGGTCTCGCTGCCCCTCTTCGGCCTCGCCTGGCTGATCACCGACGGCCACTGGCCGGCCAGCCTGCCGCTGCGCAGCGTGTTGGCGATTGCCTATCTGGGTGTCTTCGGTTCGGTGCTCGGCTTTGCCCTTTACTACTATCTGATGAAGCACATGGACGCGGCGGCGCTGGCCCTGATCACCGTCGTCACGCCGCTGCTGGCGCTGTTTCTGGGGCGCTTTCTCAACGACGAAGCGCTGCCGGCCCAGGTGTGGGGCGGGGCGGCAACGATCAGTGCAGGCCTGTTCCTGCATCAACGGGGTTTGCCGGCGCTGCCGGCCTGCTTCAGACGGAGACCATCATGAATTCAAGCGACAACAAGCCTGTGGCACTGGTTACCGGTGTCGGGCCGGGCACCGGCTCGGCCCTCGTCCGGTGTTTTGTCGCGGGCGGCTACCGGGTTGCCATGCTGGCCCGCGACGCGAGCCGGCTGGCCGCGCTGGAAGCGGAACTCCCCGCGGCCCGGGCCTTCGTCTGCGACGTGACCGACAGCGCCGCGGTGGAGGCGACGCTGGCGCGGGTGCGGGTCGAACTCGGCATTCCCGCGGTGCTGATCCACAACGCGGTGGCTGGCGGTCGTGGTTCCTTTCTCGACATGGACCCGGCGCTGCTCGAGCGGGGTTTCCAGGTGAATGTGATGGCCCTGCTGCACCTGGCCCGCGCCCTCGCGCCGGACATGATCGCCGCCGGCTCGGGCGCCATCATCGTCACCGGCAACACCTCGTCGCAGCGCGGGCGGGCGCCCTTTGCGGGGCTGGCACCCACCAAGGCGGCCCAGCGCATCCTGTGCGAATCGATGGCCCGCGAGCTCGGGCCGCAGGGCGTGCACGTGGCCTACGTGGTCATCGACGCGGTGATCGACGTGCCGTGGACCCGCCGGGCCTTTGCCGGGCAGCCGGACAGCTTTTTCATGCAGCCGGCGGCCATCGCCGGCGAAGTCTGGCACTTGGCGCACCAGGACAGCAGTGCGTGGAGCTTTCTGCACGAACTGCGGCCGTTTGGCGAAACCTGGTAGAAAAATCCAGCAGGAGGAAAGTTGGGGGCCGGTCGGGGCGGGTTACGCGCCCATCCATGCCTCTCCCTGCGCGCCATAGATTCCGAAGCCCTCTGTGGGTCGGACTGAAGTCCGACCCACAGGTCAGTCGAAGCGGATGTCCCGCACCGCGTCCGTGCCGTCGAAACCCTCGGCGGCCGTTTTCACGAAGGCGTAGAAGCCGGTGAGCACCTCGGTGGGGCTGTACAGCTCGATCATGTGGCCGTACTCGGCCACCGTGTCGACCATCGCAAAGGCGAAGCCGTCGTTCATTTCGGCGTAGAGGGCGATCTCGCGCCCGGCGGCTTTGTGGGCGGCGATGGCGGAGGGCAGATCGTCCACGAACAGGGCCGCGTGATGGATGCCTGCGCTGCCGCAGCCTTCCGGATACATGTCGTGAAAGGCCGACGGGCCGGGCTTGTTCTGCTGGACGAACTCGACCATCAGCTCGCCCCACTGGCCGTAGGCGGAGCTGTGGTCGAGCTGGCTTTCCTGGCCCCGGTACAGCGCCTTGCGCAGCGGGATGTGTTCCGCGACGAAGTAGGGGCCGGAGCCGAACAGGGCGGCGTGGCGCGCCGCCGCCACGCGCACGTCGGGGACGAAGTAGGCGATCTGGCGGATCGGCAGCGCCATGGTCAGCAGCCCTTGTAGGTGGCCGGACGCTTTTCGAGGAAGGCGTTGACCGCTTCCTTGAAGTCGTCGGTGGCGGCGCAGGTGGCGAAGCCCTGGCGTTCGGCGTCGAGCTGGCCGGCGAAGTCGCGCTCGAAGGAGCGGCGCATCAGCTGCTTGAGGGTTCCCTGGGCGATGGGCGAGCCGGCGGCGAGGCGGCGGGCCAGCTTGTCGGTTTCTTCGGTGAGGCTGTCGGCCGGCACGACCCGGTTCACCAGGCCGAGGCGCAGGGCTTCGGTGGCGTCGATGGGGTCGGACAGCAGCGCGATTTCCAGCGCCTTGTGCAGGCCGACCGTGCGCGGCAGGCTCCACGAGGCGCCCAGATCGCAGCAGGTGCCGAGGTTTACGTAGGCGAAGTTGAAGCGCGTGCTGTCCGCGGCGATGATCAGGTCGCAAGCCAGCGCCATGCTCATGCCGGCGCCAGCCACCGGGCCCTGGATGCTGGCGATGACCGGCGCGCGCAGTGTGGTGAGGATGGCCAGCGCAGCGTTGAGGGGTTCGATCAGCGTGGCGGGCACCGAGGCCGGATCGTCGCGGAACTGGGCGATGTCGCCGCCGGCCATGAAGGCGCGGCCTTCGCCACTGAGGATGACGACGCGCACGTCCGGGTCGGCCTGCAGGCGCCGGGCGGCGGCCAGCAGGGCCTCGGCGGTGATCGTGTTGATGGCGTTGAGCACCTTCGGACGGTTGAAGTGCAGGCGAACGATGCCGCCCTCGCGGGTTTCGATGATGGGGGTGTCGCTCATGGTGTTGTCTCCTCTTGAATTGCTTATGGCTGTCTTGTGGGTCGGACTTCAGTCCGACTCGACTGGCTGAGCGCGTGTTGTCGGACTGAAGTCCGACCCACAGGGCCTACATCGGCAACTGGGGGCCGGCGGTGACGGTGACGCCGCCATCGACGACGAGGCCGTGGCCGGTGATGAAATCGGCGTCGTCGCTGGCCAGCATCAGGGCGGCGCGGGCGATGTCTTCGGGGCGGCCGAGGCGCTTGACGGCGGCGGCCTGCTCCCACTGGGCGCGCACTTCGGGAATCGAGAAGAGTCCGGCGGTCATGCCGGTTTCGATGGCGCCGGGCAGCAGGTAGTTGGCGGTAATGCCGAAGCGCCCGACTTCCTTGGCGATGGTCTTGGTGAGGCCGGCCACGGCGTGCTTGGTGCTCACGTAGGCGCCACAGCTGTGGTCGGCAAAATGGGCGAGGATCGAGCCGGTGTTGATGATGCGGCCGCGGCCGGTGGTCTTGGCGCGCTCGATCATGACCGGGATGGCGTGGCGGCAGGTGCGCATCACGGCATGCACGTTCACCTCGAAGGCGCGCAGCCAGTCGTCTTCCGGCATGGCAGACACTGGCGCGACGGGCACGATGCCGGCGTTATTGAAGAGGATGTCGAGGCCGCCGAACTGCTCAAGGGCGAGGGCGACCATTTTTTGCGGCGCGTCGGGGTCGGTGACGTTGAGGGCCAGCGCGGCGATGTTCGGGTTGCCGGCATGCACGGTGGCGATGGCCGAACCGGGCAGGTCCACGGCGATGACCGAGGCGCCTTCGGCGGCGAACAGTTCAACCGTGGCGCGGCCGATGCCGGAAGCGGCGCCGGTAATGATGGCTACACGGCCGCTGAGTCTTTGATGGGTAGTCATGGGGTGTCTCGCTCCTGGTTTGAATTGTTGTGGGTCGGACTTCAGTCCGACTGTGCCCGTTGAGCCCGTGTTGTCGGACTGAAGTCCGACCCACAGGGGGCTCAGCCGCGCGCCCGGAAGTCCCGGTAGATCTTTTCCATCACCATCAGATGGTCGCCGTGGCGGGCGAGGTCGTAGGGGGCGATGTTCACCGCGCGCAGGTAGGCGCGGGTCAGGCGGCCGTCTTCCACGTCGAGTTCGATCATGTTGACGCAGGCCGGATCCTGCTCGAAGGCCTTGATGGCCGAGAGGCCGGCGCCGATGACGTGGGTCAGCAGGATGCGATTGACGCCGTCGTGGGCGACGATGAGGGCGTTGGTCCAATCGTCGCGGGCGATCAGTTCGTCCCAGGCAGCGTGCACGCGCACGGCCAGGTCGGTCCAGCGTTCACCGCCGATGAAGCCGCCGTCCGGGTCTGATCCCGTTTCGTAGGCATAGGCGATTTCCTGTTCCTGTTGTTCGGCGGGAATCTCGCGCAGGCGGCCGGCGCGGACTTCCTTCAGGCGGTGTTCTTCGTGCAGCGGCAGGGCGCGATCGCCGAGGACGATGCGGGCCGTTTCGACGGTGCGGGCGAGGCCGGAGCACAGGGCCAGGTCGAAGGGGATGTCGTCGAGCAGTTCGGCGGCAGCTTGGGCCTGTTCGCGGCCGCGGGGGGTGAGGGGAACGCTGCGTGGGTCGAGGGGCTGGCCGCTGGCGTCGAAGTAGCTGACCTGGGCGTGGCGCATCAGATAGATGCGGCGGCGGCAGCGGGTGCCGGGTAGGCCTTGCATGGGGTGACTCCGGTTGGCCGGGGAGGCGGACCTCCCCGGGGGCGTTCAGCTTAGTAGCTGTAGAAGCCCTGGCCGCTCTTGCGACCCAGATAGCCGGCATCCACCATTTCCTTCAGCAGGGGGGCGGGGCGGTACTTGGGATCGTTGAAGCCGGTGTAGAACACTTCCATCACCGACAGCATGGTGTCGAGGCCGATGAGGTCGGCCAGGGCCAGCGGGCCGATGGGGTGGTTGCAGCCCAGCTTCATGCCTTCGTCGATGTCGGCGGCGCTGGCGAGGCCTTCCTGCAGGGCGAAGATGGCTTCGTTGATCATCGGGCACAGGATGCGGTTCACCGCGAAGCCCGGGCTGTTCTTGGCGACGATCGGGGTCTTGCCGACGGCGGTGGCGAAGGCCTGCACGGTGGCCTTGGTTTCGTCGGAGGTTTGCAGGCCGCGGATCAGTTCTACCAGGGCCATCAGCGGCACCGGGTTGAAGAAGTGCATGCCGATGAAACGTTCCGGACGGGAGATGCTGGCCGCCAGCTTGGTGATGGACAGGGACGAGGTGTTGCTGGCGATGATGGCGGTCGGTGCCACGATGGCGTCGATCTCCTTCAGGATGCGCAGCTTGAGGCCCTCGTTCTCGGTGGCGGCTTCGATCACTAGCTCGGCGCCGGCCAGGTCGGCGTAGGCGGTGGTGCCGCGGATGAGGGCGAGGGCCGCGTCCTTGGCGGCGGGGCTGATCTTCTCTTTCTTGACCATGCGGTCGAGGCTGCCGGCGACGGTCTTGACGCCGCGCTCGACCGCTTCGGTGGAGATGTCCACCATGATCACGTTGATACCCGCCAGGGCGCAGACCTGCGCAATGCCGTTGCCCATGGTGCCGGCGCCGATCACGCCGATTGTTTGAATTGCCATGCTGTGTAACTCCTTCTTGCGTTGTTTTTTAAAAAGCTTTTTTAAACGCGTTCGAAGATGGCGGCGATACCCTGACCGCCACCGATGCACATGGTCACCAGCGCGTAGCGGCCCCCGGTCCGATGCAGTTCGGCGATGGCCTTGGTGGTGATGATGGCGCCGGTCGCTCCGACCGGATGCCCGAGGGAAATCCCCGAGCCGTTCGGATTGACCTTGGCCGGATCCAGCCCCAGTTCCTGGGTCACCGCGCAGGCCTGGGCCGCGAAAGCCTCGTTGGCTTCAATGACATCCAGGTCGGCAAGGGTGAGGCCGGTGCGTTCAAGCACCAGACGGGTGGCCGGTATCGGGCCGATGCCCATGTACGCCGGTTCGACGCCGGCGTGAGCATACCCGACCAGACGGGCGAGTGGCTTGAGGCCAAGCGCTGCGGCGCGTTTTCCTTCTGCCAGCACCACCGCGGCGGCACCGTCGTTGAGGCCGGAGGCATTGCCCGGCGTCACGCTGCCGTCCTTCTGGAAGATGGCCTTCATCTTGGCCAGGGCTTCCAGGCTCACGTCGCCGCGCACGTGCTCGTCGGTATCGAACAGCACGGTGCCCTTGCGGGTCTTGATCTCGACCGGGGCGATCTGTTCCTTGAAGCGGCCTTCGGCAATGGCGCGGACGGCGCGCTGCTGGCTTTCCAGGGCGAGGGCGTCCTGCATCTCGCGGGTGATGCCGTAGCGGGCGGCAACGTTCTCGGCGGTCACGCCCATGTGGAACTTCTCCCACGGGTCGTGGAGGATGCCGTTCATGTAGTCGAGGGCCGGCGTGTCGCCCATGCGTGCGCCCCAGCGCAGGTTCGGCAGGATGTAGGGGCCGCGGCTCATGGCTTCGGCACCGCCGCCGATGGCGATGTCGGTGTCGCCGAGGAGAATCGACTGGGCCGCACACACGATGGCCTGCAGGCCGGAGCCACACAGGCGGTTTACGTTGAAGGCCGGGGTTTCCAGCGGAATGCCCGAGTCGATGGCGGCGACGCGGCTCAGATAGGCATCGCGCGGCTCGGTGGGAATCACGTTGCCCATCACCACATGGCCGATCTCGCGTGGGTCTACGCCCGAACGGCTCAGCGCCGTGCTGACCGCTGTCGTGGCCAGCTGGCTGAGGGGGATGTCCTTGAGGCTGCCGCCATAGGTGCCAATGGCCGTACGGGCGGTGCCGACTACGTAGATTTCGCGCTGCGTCATGGTGGATTCCGTTTGTTGGAGTGGGTCCTTGAATGTTATCAAACAAACAAGCAAAGCGGTTTGTTATTGGATGAGAGAAGCACACCTTCCCGTGGGTCGGACTTCAGTCCGACTACGCACGTTCAGCCAGTCGAGTCGGACTGAAGTCCGACCCACATGGAACCGATTCGCTGAAACAAATTTCGGTTTGGGGCTTGGCAGCCCGACCTTTTGTGCTTACTATTAAAAAACGAACACGACGGTTTGTTTTGTTTGTGTGCGGAAGGTGTGTCTCCCTGCTAGTAAGCGTAATCCTCTCCCTCAGCGCTTATGGGCATTTTCTCCAGGTCGCTCGCGCAACGCGGCGACCTGGATCTTTCTCCCAGGAGAAGGGGACGGCCTGATCACGAGGGGAATGTCGCTAATCACAAGAGAACCCGCCAGATGTCCCTGACCATCGGAATAGCAGCAGAAACCCTGCCCGGAGAGCGGCGCCTGCCCGTGGTGCCGGACGTGGTGAAGAAATACCAGGGCCTCGGTGCCCGCATCGTTATGCAGAAAGGGGCCGGCAAGCAGGCTCACTATCGCGACGACACCTTTGCCGACGTGGAATTCGTGGATAGCGCGGAGAAGGTTTTTGCGATGTCCGACATCGTCTGCTGTGTACAACCGCCCCCCGCCGATCTGATTGCCGCCATGCAGCCGGGCAGCGTGCTGGTCGGCCTGCTGCAGCCGTGGTCGGATGCCGAGCGGGTGCTGCTGTTTGCCCGCCAGCAAGTCACCGCCTTTGCGATGGAATTGCTGCCGCGCATCAGCCGGGCGCAGAGCATGGACGTGCTGTCCAGCCAGGCCGCTGTTACCGGTTACGAATGCGCGCTGATCGCCGCCGACCATTCGCCACGCTTCTTCCCGATGCTCACCTACGCGGCCGGCACCATCCGCCCGGCCAAGGTGCTGGTGATCGGCGCCGGTGTGGCCGGCCTGCAGGCCATTGCTACCGCCAAGCGCATCGGCGCGATGGTCGAGGCCTATGACGTGCGTCCTGAAACCCGCGAGCAGATCGAATCGCTGGGCGCCAAGTTCGTCGACACCGGTGTGTCGGCAGCCGGCACCGGCGGCTATGCCCGCGAACTGACCCCCGAAGAGAAGGCCAGGCAGGCCGAACGCCTGGCCCGCGCCGTGGCCCAGTGTGACGCGCTGATCACCACTGCGGCGATTCCCGGCAGGAAGGCCCCGGTGATCATTACCGCCGCCATGATTACCGGCATGAAAGCCGGCTCGGTGGTGGTGGATATGGCGGCCGAATCGGGCGGCAACGTGGAAGGCACCGTCGCCGGCGAAAAGCGCTGGATCAACGACGTGCTCCTGATCGGCCCGACCCATGTGGCCAGCCGCATGCCGGCCCACGCCTCGGAAATGCTGGCCAAGAACCTCTTCAACTTCATCAGCCCCTTCATCAAGGACGGTGCGCTGGCGCTCGACTGGGACGACCAGGTCATCGCCGGTACCTGCCTCACCCACGCCGGCGAGCTGCGCCACGCCGGCGTCAAGCAGGCCCTCGG
>ERZ724525.1235-NODE-1235-length-15005-cov-14.852977_pt1 | contig 15005 bp, 18 predicted proteins | sample MGYA00376058_ERZ724525 | MGnify/ENA primary metagenome ERZ724525 (study PRJEB28724, sample SAMN07190888) | wastewater metagenome | isolation source: influent of sewage treatment plant in Hong Hong | place: USA: Christiansburg, Virginia | collected 2016-03-01 ... | reverse complement strand
ATGGCCCTGACCTTCATCGTGGATAACGAGATCGGCGAAGAGATCAGCGAACTGACCCTCGCCTACGCCTTCTTCCTCGCCCCGAATCCTTCTTAGGGAGCACACCTTGAACGCCTCGCACGCCACCACTGCTGCTGCCACACCTCACGCCACGCACTACTACGTGCCGCAGCCCAGCCTGTATCCGATCTTCCTGTCGGGCGGCATGTTCCTGCTGGCGCTGGGTTTCATCCTGCTGATGAACAAGTTCGCGCCGGGGCCGTGGGTCATGAGCACCGGGGCTGCGGTCATCATCTACGTGCTGTTCAAGTGGTTCGGCGCGGTGATTGCCGAAAACCAGCGGGGCGACTACACCGACTGGGAGGACCAGTCCTTCCGCCAGGGCATGGTGTGGTTCATCGGTTCGGAGGTGATGTTCTTCGCCGCCTTCTTTGCCGCGCTGTTCTACTGCCGCACCATCTCGGTTCCGGCGCTGGCCGGCATGGATCCGCTGTTCACCCTTTACCAGGGCTACACCGGCGGCTGGCCCACCTCTGGCCCCAAGGGCGCCAGCTTCACGCCGATGGGCGCCTGGGGCATTCCGGCCATCAACACGGCGCTGCTGCTCACCTCCGGCGTGACCCTCACCTGGGCCCACTGGGGCCTGATGAAGGGCAAGCGCAGCCAGCTCAACCTGGGTCTGATCCTCACTGTACTGCTGGGCGTCACCTTCCTCGGCTTCCAGGCCTACGAATACCACCATGCCTACACCGAGCTGGGCCTGACCATGGGTGCCGGCGTGTATGGCGCCACCTTCTTCATGCTCACCGGCTTCCACGGTTTTCACGTCACGCTGGGCGCCATCATGCTGGCCGTGGTGGCCGGGCGCAGCCTGTCAGGGCATTTTGATGCCAAGCGCCACTTCGCCTTCGAGGCGGTGGCCTGGTACTGGCACTTCGTGGATGTGGTCTGGCTGCTGCTGTTCGTCGTGATCTACTGGCTGTAGCCACCAAAACGGTAGGCCACCAGCAGCCCCGCAAAAAGCAAAAGGGAGAGGGAAATGCGCCAGGTCAGCGCCCGCAAGACCCGGTCGCCGTTGCCCTTGTCCCGATAAAGGAAAAGCAGGCCCGAGAAGAGGCTGCCGATCACCATAACCAGCATGAGCACCACTGCCAACTTGAATAGCACAGCCCACTCCCCGAATGTCGTGCGCCGATTGTGCGCCCGTGCCGGGGTGCTCACAAGCCAGCGCCACTTCCGCCCGTCGGTGTGGGGCGGCGCCTTGGCGCTGGTAATTGCGGCCGGCTGCATCCAGCTCGGCAACTGGCAGCACGCCAAGGCCGAGCGCAAGCAGGCGGCCCAAAGCCTGCTCGACCAGCGTGGCGTCGAAGCCCCGGTTTCGCTTGGTGCGGCGCGGGTCGATGCAGAATCCCTGCGCTCCCGGCCGGTCGTGGTGCGCGGCCGTTTCGACACCGGACACCAGTTCCTCCTCGACAACCGGGTCCATCGCGAGCAAGCCGGCTACCACGTCATCACACCGCTGCACATCGACGGCAGCGACATGCGCGTGCTGGTGAACCGGGGCTGGATTCCCGCCCTCGCCAGTCACAGCGAACAGCCCCGCGTCGACACGCCGGCCGGCATCGTCGAACTCCACGGTGTCGCCATCGTGCCCGGCAACCGCTTCTTCACCCTCGGCAGCGAACCCGCCGGCAGCACCTGGCAAGGCGTGTGGCAGAACCTCGACCTGGCCCGCTTCGCCAGCCTGGTCAGCTGGCCAGTGCAGCCGGTGGTGCTGCAACTGGCCCCCGAAGCCCCCGCCGGCTTTGCACGCGAATGGCCGCGGCCGGACGATCGCCTGGAGCGCCACCTGTCCTACGCTTACCAGTGGTACGGCTTCGCCGCCTCGGCCGTGCTGATCTGGTTCGCCCTCGGCTGGAGGCGCGCATGAGCACTGCCGCCATCAAGGGCAAGAGCCCGCTGCTGCTCCTGCTCACCCTTTTTCTACTCCCGCTGGCCATCGGCGGCGGGCTCTACGCCTACGGCTGGCACCCGTCCAAACCCGGTAACCACGGCGAAATCCTGAGCCCGCCGCGCCCTCTGCCGCCGCTCGCCGACGCCAGCGGCAAGCTGCTCGGCAAGGCCGACTTCGACGGTCACTGGAGCCTCGTCGTGGCCGGCGCCGGCCCCTGCGACGCGGCGTGCAAGCAGTGGATCGTCGCCACCCGACAGGTGCACGTGGCCCTCTACAAGCAGATGGGACGGGTCCAGCGCACCTGGCTGACCGACCAGCCGGCACCGGACCCGGCCCCGCTCCTCGCCATCCAGCCCGACCTGCACACCGCCGTGGCCGGCAGCGCGGCGGCCCGCACCGCCTTCGACCTGTCCACCAGCGGCCACCGGGTGTACGTGGTGGACCCGATGGGCCAGATCATCCTGCGCTACGCCCCCGATGCCGATCCGCGCGGCATCCTCAAGGACATGGAACGGCTCCTGCGCTTTGCGTGGGCCGGATAGACAACCGCCAGCAGCGAATCACCCCGGAGACTCCCGATGCCGACCTCCCTCCGCAGCAGCGCCCTGCGCCCCCCGCTCACCCTGCGCCTGGCAGCCTTTGCCACCCAGTGCAAGCCGCGGGTGAACAGCCTGATCGTGTTCACCGCCATGATCGGCATGTTCCTCGCCGTACCGGGCTGGCCGCCGGGTGGGCTGATGTTTGCGGCCACGTTGGGCATCGCGCTGGTGGCCGGGGCGGCAGCGGCCATCAACTGCCTGGTCGAGCGCACCATCGACTCGCGCATGGCGCGCACCCGCGGCCGCGCACTGCCGCTGGGCCTGATCAGTCCGGCCGAAACCCTCGGCCTTGCCTGCCTCACCGGCGGCGCCGGGCTGTGGCTGCTGAACGTGGCGGTGAACCCGCTGACCATGTGGCTCACGCTGGCCACCTTCCTCGGCTACGCCATCGTTTACACGGTGATCCTCAAGCCTGCCACGCCGATGAACATCGTCATCGGCGGCGCCTCGGGCGCCATGCCGCCGGTGCTCGGCTGGGCCGCCATGACCGACAGCATCGGCATGCCGGCGCTGGCCCTGTTCCTCATCATCTTCCTGTGGACCCCGCCGCACTTCTGGGCGCTGGCCTGCTACCGCCGCGAGGAATACGCCCGCGCCGGCCTGCCGATGCTGCCGGTGAGCCACGGCGTGCCGCTCACCTGCCTGCACATCCTGCTGTACACCGTGCTGCTCGCCGCCGTATCCTACCTGCCGTGCACGCTCGGCCTGTCCGGCGGCGTCTATGCGGCACTGGTCACCGTGCTCAACCTCGGTTATCTGTGGGAAGCCTGGAGCCTGTGGCGCAACTACTCGGATGCCAAGGCCCGTCACGCCTTTCGCTATTCACTGATCTATCTCACCGGCCTGTTCGCCGCCCTCTTTCTGGACCGCCTGCTTTGAGGAACTACCGACTCCTGCTCGTCTCCGCACTGATCCTGGCCCTCGTGGTGGTATCCCTGGGCGCCTACGTGCGCCTGTCGGACGCCGGCCTCGGCTGCCCCGACTGGCCGGGATGCTACGGAAAACTGATCGGTGTGCCGGAACAGGCCCACGAAGTGCACGCCGCCCAGTCGGCCTTCCCCGACAAGCCGGTGGAAGCGCCCAAGGCGTGGAAGGAAATGATCCATCGCTACGCCGCCGGCGTCCTCGGCCTGTGCATCGCCGCCCTGGCTACGATAGCCTGGCGGCAGCGTACCCGCCGCGCCCCGTGGCTGGAGATCGGACTGCTGGCGGTCGTCGCCGGACAGGGGCTGCTCGGCATGCTGACGGTAACGAAGCTGCTCAAACCGGTCATCGTGACCAGCCACCTGCTCGGCGGCATGACCACGCTGGGGCTGCTCGTCGTACTGTTCCTGCGCGAGATCCGGGCGCCCCGGCTGCCCAGCGCCGACCCCGGGCTGCGCATGCTGGCGCTCACCGCGCTCGCCACCGTACTCATCCAGATCGCCCTCGGCGGCTGGGTCAGCAGCAACTACGCGGCCGCCATCTGCGCCGACTTCCCGACCTGCCAGGGCAGCTGGTGGCCGGCCATGGACACCCACCACGCCTTCACCCTCGACCGGGAGCTGGGCAGCACGGCCAGCGGCACCCTGCTGTCCAGCGCAGCCCTGACGGCAATCCACTGGACCCACCGCCTGTTTGCCGGCGTGGTGTTGATCGTGGTCGGGAGTTTCGGCTTCGGCCTGCTCGGACCGGACGGACGACGCGGCTACGGCATCGCCATCCTGGCCACCCTCATCCTGCAAATCGGCCTCGGCATCGCCAACGTGCTGCTGCAATGGCCACTGCTGCTGGCCGTCGCCCACAACACCGGCGCGGCGCTACTGCTGTGCGCCACACTGGTCGCCACCGCGCGGGTCTTCATCGTCCAGACCATGCCGGGAACCCTGCGCAGGGCGGAGTTTCCCCGGCGCTTCCATGTGGTGCGTTGAGGCACACGCCAAGACTCACGCCTTGGGCAGGCGCCCCATCAGGAAGAACTCGTCGTTGGGGCGCATCGAAGTAAGGTTGGCCAGGCGATTGCTCATGGCGAAGAAGGCCGTGATCGCGCCGATATCCCACACCGCCTCATCATCGAAGCCGTGCGCCTTCAGCGCGGCGATATCCGCATCGCCAACCTCGGCCGAATTCAGCGCGAGCTTCATCGCAAAATCCAGCATGGCGTGCTGGCGCGGGGTGATTTCGGCCTTGCGGTAATTGGTGGCCAACTGGTCGGCCACCCGCGGATTCTTCGCCCGGATGCGCAGGATCGCCCCATGGGCCACCACGCAATACAGGCAGCTGTTGGCGCCCGAGGTGGCGACCACGATCATCTCGCGCTCGGCCTTGCTCAGGCCCTCATCCTTCTCCATCAAGGCGTCGTGGTAGGCAAAAAAGGCCCGGAACTCGGCCGGCCGGTGGGCGAGGGTCAGGAACACATTCGGCACGAAGCCGGCTTTCTCCTGCACGGCGATGATCTTGGCGCGGATGTCTTCCGGCAGATCCATGAGATCGGGAACGGGGTAGCGGCTGACGGAACGTTCGGACATGCGGGTCTCCATGGGTTTTGTTGTCCTGTGAGTTTAGCCGCTCCCCAGGCGGGTCCGGCCAGGCGGCAGGCACGCTTCCCGGAAAACGGCTGAAAGCGCAATCGGAATGGCCGAATGCGCAAGGCAGCCATGTACCCCTGCCCTGTGCCACACCCCATCCGGGTCGCAGACGACCCATGCCCTGCGTCGCCTCCTGCTGCAGTGCACACCCCCACGTCCATTGACCCGGCGCCCCGCCCGGCAAGCCTCGCCGCCGCGCTGCGGCATTGGAACGGGCGGGTCCTGCCGCACCCACCCCCTCCCCTCGCCATCCGGCCAAAAACAGAATCCGCATTAAAAACAATCGCTTGCAGAAAAACTCGGGGCTGGCACGCAAATCGCATCAAGCCCGTACAGCCCGGCACTTTTACCGGGCCTTGGGGCGCAGGGTTGCGCCGGGATGAACAAGCCGATGGAGGCTTGCCAGGTGCAAAAGCCCGGAATGGCGTGTCGGCAAGTCGCGGCAGTGATCAGGGACTACCTGATCGCCCACCCCAGCGCGGCTGACAGCGACCAGGGCATCGCAGACTGGTGGCTTGCCGGAAGCGGCCTGCAGGTCTCGCTGGACGATGTGCGCCAGGCCCTGGAGCTTCTGGCAAGCAGGCAGATAGTGGAAAAACAGATGCTGGCAGACGGGCGACTGATTTACCGCGCGGCTCACCGCAGTGCGCGCCCGCCCCACTGAACGGAGGATCGGATCTCATGGCCAACGTTTTCGCGCTGCACTCGGTAGGCAGTTCGATCGTGACCCTGCTGCGCAACAGCTATCCCGCCGAGGAGGCGGGCCGGCCGATGCCCGGTTGCAGCTTCGAGTTGGTGTCCTCCGGCCAGCTCGCCAGCGAGATCGAGGAAACAACCCGTCTGACCCTCTATTTCTACCGCGTCACCGTCAACGAACACAGCCGTTCGAGCCGCCGGCCCGCCGCCGCCAACGACACGCCGGTGCCCCTTGGCCTCGACCTGCACTTCCTGCTCAGCGCGTGGGCGGCCAATCCCCTCGACGAACTCGTCACCCTCGCCTGGGCCATGCGCCAACTGCACCAGTTTCCGGTCCTTGATGCCTCCGGTCTGTCGCCGGAAGCCGGCTGGGACAGCAGCGAGGTGATCCAGGTGATTCCTGCCGAACTCAGCACCGAAGACGTGATGCGCATCTGGGATGCCCTCGACCCGGCCTACCGGCTGTCGGTTTCCTACGTTGCCCGGCTGGTGCACCTCGACCCCGCCGAGCCGGAAGAAGGCGGCCGGCCGGTGGTCGCGCGGCGCCTCACCTTTGGCATGGAGGATGCGCCATGAGCGGCGTGTTCGCCGAGCGGGAACGCGTCGAGACCCGGGTGCTGGGCGCCCTGCGCTGCATCGACGCGGTTACCGGCACACCGGTGGGGTGCGCCATGGAACTGCACGCCGACGGCGCCGACATCCTGCTCAACCGTAGCGGACTCCACATCATCCGCCGGACCGACGCGCTGGTCGCCCACGAAGCCCGCTTCGACAGCCCGCCCGCCCTGCCGGCCATCGGCAGTGTGGTGCTGGCCCTCACGATTAGCGACCCCCTGGGCGTGTACCTGCCGCGCCGGGCGACCCTCGCCCTGCCCCGCGACCCGGACCCCGCGAATGCCGCTGCGGCCAACTCCCTGTTCCGGCCGGCCGACCTGCCCCTCTTTCCGTCGCCGTCGGCCCCCGTCGCCGTGAACTGGGCCGTGCTGCGGGTCAGCGTGGCCGCCGGCACCGGCGAGCACCTGGGCGGCGCGCTGCTGCGGGTGCTGCGCAACGGCAACGTACTCGGCCGGGGCCTCAGCGACTGGCGCGGCGAAGCCCTCGTGCCGGTCGCCGGCGTGCCGGTGACCACCTTCTCGGAGGACGAGGACAGCGTCGTCAGCAACGAGATCGACGTCGTCCTGCAGGTGATTTTCGATCCCGCGACAGGACGCCTCACGCCAGCGGCCCAGGTGCGTGACGGCCGCCCGCCGGCCACCCTGCCACGGGTCGACCCGGGCGCCCTGGAAGCCGCCGCCGGCACCCTGCCGGGCATTACCCGGAACATCGCCATCGCCGCCCGACGCGTGCAAACCCTGTCCCTGAGTGTGCTGCTGCCGTGACCCCGATGACCCCGACCAAGCCCTTGCCCCCAAGCCCTGCAGATCGCCGAAAGGAGATGAACCGTGCCTGAATATCTTGCCCCAGGCGTCTACGTCGAAGAAACGAGCTTCCGCGCGAAGTCCATCGAAGGGGTGGGCACCAGCACCACGGCCTTCGTTGGCCCGACCCGCAAAGGCCCCTACCGCGTAGACACCGACGACCAGGAAACCCCCGAACTGCTCACCAGTTTCGGCGACTTCCTGCGCATTTACGGCAGCTACACCGACCACGCCTTGTCCGATGGCTCGCCGAACACCAACTACCTGGCGCACGCCGTGCTGGCCTTCTTCAACGAAGGCGGTTCCCGGCTGTATGTGTCGCGGGCGGTCAGCGCCACCGCCGCGGCCGCCGGCGTGCCGGTCACCCCGGCAGCCACCCCGGCAGCCGACAGCGTGGCCTTTGCGGCGCGCTTCCCCGGCGCCCTCGGCAACGGCCTGGTGGTGGTCCAGGAGACCACTTCTCCGGGCTCCCTGGTGACCATGATCAGCGCCCGTGCCGGCACCCTGCTGCGCACCGGCCCGGACGCCGCTCCCGTGCATCACGTCAAGATCGGCACCGAATGGCGCCCCGCCGCCGCGCCGGCCGACCCGGCTGCCGACCCCGCCACGCTGGCGGCCGCCACGCCACGCTTCGTCACGCTGCGGGTCATCGCCCTCGACGCTGACGGCGAGGAAATGTCGTGGGACGAACTCGGCTACGACCGCACCCACCCGCGCTGGGTCGGCCACATCCTCAGCCAGGAACCCAGCCGCCGCAGCGATTACCTGCAGAACACCTTCGCGATCACCATCGGCGGCAGCGTCTCCGCCATCGGCCTGCACAACGCGCTATTCACCGGCGCGGTGGTGAATGCCGAAGGCCTGCCCGAAAGCCGCTACACCCTCACCGGCGGCCTCGACGGCGCCGCCCCCACCTCGGCGGAATACGCCCTCGCCCTCGGCGAGATCGCCGCCCTCGAAGACGTCTCCATCGTCGCCGCCCCCGGCTCCTCGGCCTACGCCGACGCCATGGCCATCGCCCTGGCCCTGATCGCCCACGCCGCAGCCCGCCGGGCCTACCGCATTGCCGTACTCGACACCCCGCCGGCCCAGACCCCGGGCCAGATCCGCACCCTGCGCGGGCAAATGGACTCGATCCGCGCCGCCCTCTACTACCCGTGGGTGGTGGTCGCCAATCCCAACGCCCGCGCCGGCCGCGACGACATCCCGCGGGAAATCGCCCAGCCCCCATCCGGCTTCGTGTGCGGCATCTACGCCCGCAACGACGTGGAACGCGGCGTGTACAAGGCACCGGCCAATGAAGTCGTGCGGAGCGCCCTGCGCTTCGAGATCGACGTCAATTTCGGCCAGCAGGAACTCCTCAACCCGCTCGGCGTGAACTGCCTGCGCCTCCTTTCGGGGCGGGGCTACCGGGTGTGGGGCGCGCGCCTGATCTCCTCCGACCCCGAGTGGAAATACGTCAGCGACCGGCGCTACTTCAACTACCTGGAAGCCTCCATCGACCGGGGCACCCAATGGGCGGTCTTCGAGCCCAACGGCGAGCGCCTGTGGGCCAACGTCCGCCAGGCCATCGCGGACTTCCTCTACAACGAATGGCGCAGCGGCGCGCTGCTCGGCAGCACGGTGGAGGAAGCCTTCTTCGTGCGCTGCGACCGCAGCACCATGACCCAGAACGACCTCGACAACGGGCGCCTCATCTGCCTGATCGGCGTCGCCATCATCAAGCCGGCCGAGTTCGTGATCTTCCGCATCGGGCAGAAGACCGCGGATGCCCGCAGCTGAGTAGAGGAGCCTCACCATGGCCAACCGCAACACGCCCTTCGGGGCCTTCAACTACCTCGTCGAATTCGACGGTGGCGAGATTCTCGGCGGCTTTTCCGACGTCTCCGGCATCGGCAGCGAAATCAAGGTCGCCGAATACCGCAACGGCAACGAAAAGGAGAACCACACCCGCAAGGTGGCCGGCATCCACACCGCCGGCGACATCACCGGCAAGCGCGGCATCATCAACTCCAAGGCGCTCTTCGACTGGATCAAGGCCGCCCGCATCAACGGCCCGGACGCCCAGAAGACCATGAAGATCACCCTGCTCGACGAAGCCCAGCGGCCGGTCCAGTCGTGGCTGCTGCGCGGCGTGATCCCGATGAAATACACCGGCCCGACGCTGGCCGGCAAGGGCGGTGGCGACGTGGCGATGGAAGAAGTCGTGTTCTCCGCCGAAGCCTTCGAGATCCAGGCCTGAGCATCATGCGCACGAGGAGCCTCCCGTGTTGAGCGGCCTGCGCTTCGAAACAGCCCGCCCCGCCGGCGGGCTGGCCCCCGCGCGCACCGACGTGGCCTGCTTCATCGGCCATGTCGCGCGCCGCCCCGGCGTGCCGCTGCCGGCCGGACTGCGCAGCGCACTCACCGCTGCCGGCTGGATCGACGGCCCGTGGGCGCGCGATCCGGCAGCACTGGAATCGCTCGAACAGACACCCGTCGCCGTCGACTCGTGGGATGCCTTCGCGCAACTCTTCGCCTGGGACGCACGCCCCCTCACCCACAGCGGCGAGCGACGCTGCGCCACCTACCTGGGTGCCGCCGTGCGCAGCTACTTCGCCACCGGCGGCGAACGGGCCATCGTGATCCGCGTCGCCGACCCCTTTCCCTACATCGAAAGCGGTGGCAGCCGGGCGATCAACCGGGACACCCGTCTGGCCCGTCTGGTACCGGCCAGCGCCGCTACCGCCCTGCCCTTCGACCCGACCGACCCGCGCACCTGGCGCGGCATCCAGCACCTTTACGGGCTGCCCGAGGTGAGCCACCTGTGCCTGCCCGACCTGCCCGACCTGTGCGCCAGCGACCCGCTGGCGCCGCCGACCGCCTTCACACCGCCTCCGCCGCCGGAGGTCTTCGTCGAATGCAGCGACAACGAGCCGCCCCTGCCCACCGACACGGGCCTGCGCCGGCTGGCCGCACCGGGCTCCGACGAAGCCGGCTTCAGCGCCTGGCGCCGGGCCGCCAGCCTGACTTGCGACTTCCTGCGCCGCCACAAGCGCGAAACCCTCTTCATCGCCGCCCTGCCGCTGCCCGAAGCCCGCCGCGACGACGGCCGGGCCCACGACGACCTGCTCGCCTTCCTGCGCAGCAGCGGCGTCCTCGAAGCGGCCGGCAGCAACGCAGCCCCGCCCGCTAGCGTCGCCAGCGCCTTCGCCCAGATCGTCTGGCCGTGGCTGCACAGCCGGCGCTCCACCGACTTGCCCCAATCCATCGAGCCCGCCGACGGCCTCTACGCCGGCCTGCTGGCCCGCAATGCGCTGCAGCGCGGCACCTTCCGCTCGGTGGCCGGCACGCTCCTCGACGACGTCATCGGCCTGACCCCGCTGCCGGCCATGGGGCTCGGGCCGGACAGCCCCACCGAACAGCTGGCCGAGCGCCTGTGCGTCTTCGCCCCCGAACCGGAGGGCATCGCCGTCCAGTCCGACGTCACCAGCGCCGCCGTGCAGGCCTGGCGCTTCGGCGGCAGCAGCCGGCTGCTGGCAGCCATCCTCAAAGCCGCGCGGCACTTTGGCGAAGCCCACGCCTTCGCCCCCAACGGCCCGGCCCTGTGGGCACGTCTGCGGCGCAGCACCGAGGACATGCTGGAAGCCTTCCGGCGCGAGGGCGCCTTTGGCGGCAACAGCGCCTCCGAGGCCTACCAGGTGCGCTGCGACGCCAGCACCATGAACCAGAACGACCTCGACAACGGTCGCCTGATCGCCGAAATCACCGTCCTGCCGGCGGCCTCGATCACCCGCATCACGGTGGTCCTGAACCTGCAGACCGGCGAGCCCGCCACGGCCACGATCCAGGAGGTGGCCTGAATGCCGAACCCCGCCGACATCGCCGAAAACCGCCTCGCCCCGCTGCACGTCTTCAACTTCCACGTGCGCTTCAAGCGCGACACCCTCCTCGGCCCGCCTCCGCCCGACGCCCCCGAGCTGACCCTGTGCAGCGGCGCCTTTGCCGAATGCACAGGCCTGGAGGCGACCATCGAGCCCAAGCTCATCAAGGTCGGCGGCGCCAACTACGGCGTGGCCCAGCGCATGGGCCGGGTGAGCTTCGCCACCGTGGTGCTCAAGCGCGGCATGACCACCACCCGCGACCTGTGGAAGTGGTTCCAGCTGGTGTCCGGCGGCGCCTACGCCTACCGCCTGAAGGTCGAGATCGAGATGCGCGATGCGAGCGGCGCCCCCGTGCTGACCTGGGGCCTGGCCCGCGCCCTGCCGGTCAAGTTCAAGGCTGCCGACCTCAACGCCCGCGGCAGCGAAGTCGGCATCGAAGAACTCCACTTGGCCCACGAGGGGCTCTCCCTCCTCGACCCGGCCCTCTGAGGACGACACGGCCATGCCCGCCACCCCCGAACCGGAAAACCTCGAAATCGCCACCTTCGCGTCGAAGAGCGGCCCGCAGGCCCAGCGCGTCACCGTGCACGCCCACTTCAACCCGGAATCCCTGCAATACACGGTGCAGAACACCCTCAAGGAAGAAGGCAAGGGCGCCAAGAAAAAGCAGCACGTCAGCCAGACCACCGCCAAGCTCACCATGCAGCTGGTTTTCGACACCACCGACACCGGCGAGGACATCCGCCTGTACACCGATGACATGGCGAAACTGCTGCAGCCCTACAAGGACGGCAACAACAAGGCGCCCCCCATCGTCGAATTCGGCTGGGGCGTCTACCGCTTCACCGGCGTCGTCGAGCAGTACAAGGAGACCATCGACTTCTTCGCCGCCGCCGGCGTGCCCCTGCGCGCCACCGTGGACATCACCCTGTCCAGCAACGAGCCCGCCTTCGAGAGCAGCCACAGCCCGAGTGCCGCCGTGGACGGCAACCTGTCGGCCGAGGAGCCCACCGTGCATCCGCAAGCCGGCCCCGGTCAGAACAACGGTCCGGGCGGCGCGGCGGGCCTCGCCAATGCGCTGGGCGATCCGCGGGCGGCGCGGGCCATCGCCTCCCTCAACGGCTCGGCCTCGCTGCGCTTTGGCGCCGGAGCGACCCTGGCGGTGGGTGGCGGGGTCCAGCTGCAGGCTGCGGCGGCTTTCTCGACGGGCATCAGTGCCAGCGCCGGGATTGGATTCGGCGCAGGCGCGGGGATCGGCATCGGTGCCAGTGCCGGCGCCGGAATCAGCGCAGGAGCCGGCATCGGCGTTTCCGCCAGCGCCAGCAGCAGCGGCGCCTTCTCGGGCCTGCGGGCAAGCGCTTCGAGCAGCCTGAGCGTGCCCAGCGGGCGGGCCCTGTTTGCCGCCGGCAGCAACGTATCCACCGGCGCCAGCGCCCAGTTTGCCGCCGGCGGGCGGGCCGAAGCGCGGGGTGGCGCGAGCCTGTCCGCCGACGTCGGGGCCAACGCCGACCTGTCGGCACGCATCACCTTTGGTTGAGGAGCCCGACATGCCGACCATCTTCGACGAGATCACCGGCGAAATCGCCCCGCCGACCACCGGCGAGAGCGCCGCCCCGGCCCAGCCCGACGCCGCGCCGCAGCCCGACCTCGCCGAGGCCCTGCGCCACGAACTGCAGATCAGCCGCGAACGGGAACGGCGCCTCCTCGCCGACTAGGACCAGGCTCATGACCGAAACAGCCCTCAGCCAGACGCCCGTCTACACCGCCCGCCCGACCCTGCGGCTGGCCGGGCAGGAGGATGTGCGTGTCTCGGAGCTGCTCATCGGCATGCGCATGGAAGAGTCCGAAGGCGGCATGAGCGCCCTCGACCTGCGCTTCTCGAACGTGGCCAGCGTGACCGGCGGGAGCGCCGAGATCGGTTTTCCGGCCGACGCGAAGCTCAGGCTCGGAGCCGCCATCGAGGTCTATTGCGGCGACGAGCTGGAACCCCGCGAAATCTTCCGCGGCAAGATCACCGCTCTCGAAGCGGACTTTCGCACCGGGGCGCCGCCGGAACTCACCGTGCTCGCCGAAGACAGCCTGCAGCAGGCCCGCCTGGCCCGGCGCAGCAAGGTCTACACCGACCAGTCGCCGGCCGACATCGTGCGCGCGGTGGCCGGCGAGCTGGGCCTCACCCCGGTCATCACCGGTCTGGCCAGCCCCGTCGCCACCTGGGCCCAGTACAACGAAAGCGATCTGGCCTTCCTGCGCCGCCTGCTGACGCGTTTCGACGCCGATCTACAGGTTGTGGGCAGCGAACTGCAGGTGTCGCCGCGCGGTGAGGTGCGCCGCGGCGCCCTCGACCTGGAGATGTTCAGCCAGCTGGCCCGCGCCCGCGTCACCGCCGACCTGTCGGCCCAGGTCAGCGCCGTCAGCGTGCGCGGCTGGAATGCCCGCGACGGTGTCGCCGTGAAAGCCGAGGTCAGCGCCGGCACTCACCTCGGCCCCGGCAGCGGCAAGGAAGGCGCGGCGGTGCTGCGCGATGCCTTTGGCGAACGCAGCGAACACATCGGCCACTTTGCGGTGGCCAGCGACGACGAAGCCCGCGCCCTCGCCGAAGCCGCCTACGACCAGCGCGCCCGGCGCTTCGTACGGGTCGACGGCACGGCGGTCGGCAATGCCCGCCTGCGGGTCGGCTGCCACGTGAGCCTCAGCCAGCTCGGCGCACCCTACGACAACACCTACTACGTGGTCCGCACCTGCCACGTGTACGACGTGCACCTGGGCTACCGCACCGACTTCGCGGCCGAGTGCGCCTTCTTTGGAGTGCCCTGAGGCCATGGACCGCTCATCCTTCCTGCACCGCTCGCCGGCCTGGCTCAACGCCAGTTACCTGGCCATCGTCACCTCCCTCGACGACCCCGAGCAGATGAACCGGGTGCAGGTGCGCCTGGTCGCCTTCGACGACTGCACCAACCAGGACGCCCCCCTGTGGGCCCGCGTGGTGTGCCCCTTCGCCGGCAACAACCGCGGCGCCTTCCTGATGCCCGACGTCGATGACGAAGTACTGATCGTCTTCCACAACGGCGACCCGTCCTATCCGCTGGTCCTCGGCGGACTGTGGAACGGCAGCAGCAGCGCCCCGGCCACGCTGTCCGGCGGCCAGAACCGCTACAAGGTGATCCGCTCGAAAAACGGCGTGAAGCTGACCCTCGACGACCAGCAGGGGCAGGAGAGCTTCATCGTCGAAACCCCGGGCGGGCAAAAAATCACCCTCAAGGACGGGCCGGGCAGCATCGTCATCGAGGACGCCAGCGGCAACAGCATCAAGCTCGAAACCTCCGGCATCACCATCACGGCCGCCGCCAAGGTCACGGTGAAGGCGCCGCAGGTCGATGTGTCGGCCGGCATGGTCAAGGTCGATGCGGCCATCGCCAAGTTCTCCGGCATCGTCAAGTGCGAAACCCTGATCGCCACCTCGGTGGTGTCCACAAGCTACACGCCCGGCGCGGGCAACATCTGGTGAGGCAGCTCATGAACGCCCCGGCACACCACACCATCACCCTTGCCGCGCCCCGCGACATCGCCAGCGGCAAGGCCCCGGTGATCCTCCAGCGCAACGACGAGGACTTCATCGAGGCGATTCTCGAAGACCTGAAGCGCCCCGCCAGCCGCAGCGGTCTGCAGGCCGACGTGGCGGCCACCCGCAATGCCGAGCAGGTTCTGAAGCTCTTCCAGCCCACCCAGCGCCTCTTTCACGTCGCCCTCATCGAAGCCTGGTGCGCCACGCCGGGCACGCCTCGCCTCGATCCGGCACGGGTGGACGCCGCCGGCCTGGTGCTGCGCCGCCAGCGCAGCGATGCCGCCGGCACGCCCTATCTCGAAGGCTGGATGCGCGCCGCCGGACGCCTGCGCGGCTGGGTGCCGAT
>ERZ724525.1231-NODE-1231-length-15025-cov-10.008350_pt1 | contig 15025 bp, 16 predicted proteins | sample MGYA00376058_ERZ724525 | MGnify/ENA primary metagenome ERZ724525 (study PRJEB28724, sample SAMN07190888) | wastewater metagenome | isolation source: influent of sewage treatment plant in Hong Hong | place: USA: Christiansburg, Virginia | collected 2016-03-01 ... | reverse complement strand
GGATTTCCTGGCGCATGAAGAAGCGCTGGCTGTCGGCGTCGGCGTGGTGGTTGGCCTCGGTGATCCAGCCCTTGTTGTGGGCCAGAAAGGCGCTGACGGCGGCAACGATGCCGACTCTGTCCGGGCAGGACAGGGACAGGGTGTAGCGGCGGGTGGGGGTACTCATGGGCTGTTTTCCTTTTACTCGCTGCACTTAGCCTTTGGCCGTGCGCTTGACCTTGTCCGGATCGTCGAAGGGCAGGGTGTGGGTGGTGGCCGCACAGTTCAGGCTGGCTCCGCGCAGTGTCAGCTTGCGTCCGGCCACCGCGTAGGCCGGGTCGAGGCGGGCGATGGCCATCGAGCGCTCGGTCAGGCGCGAGTACATGCCGCAGGTCACGAAGCCGACTTTCGTATCGCCGTCGTAGAGGGCATCACCGCCCAGTGCCGCGTCCTTCGTCGCCAGTTCCACGCCGAAGATCTTGAAGCGCTCCTGGCCCTGCAGGCGGTAGTGCTCGGCAGCGCCGCGAAAATCCTTCTTGCCCGGCGACACGGTGAAGTCCAGGCCCAGTTCCCACAGGCTGTCGCCGATCGGCTGGCCTGCCATCGGGTACATGTCGGAGTTGTCGTAGGGGTAGAACAGCAGGTAGCTCTCGACCCGCAGCCAGTCCAGGGCGGTGAAGGAGCAGGGCATGATGCCCATCTCCTTGCCCTCGGCGACGATGGTGTCCCAGATCAGGGGCGCGTCGGCCCCCTTGCAGAAGATCTCGTAGCCGCGTTCGCCGGTGTAGCCGGTGCGCGACAGCATCACCGGGCGACCGAAGAGGGTCGTCTGCATGTGGTGGAAGTAGGGCAGGTCACGGATGCCGGGCACGTGTTTGGCGAGAAAATCCACCGCCACCGGCCCCTGCAGGGACAGGTCATGCAGGTCGTCGTCGAACAGCACCACCACGTTGCGCCCCACCGCGCCGCGGGTCAGGATTTCGTGGCCGGCGCCGGAGCCATGCACCACCATGAAGGCGTTGGGCCCGTTGCGGTAGATCACGCAGTCGTCGATGAACTTGCCGGCCTCGTTGAGCATGCACGCATACACCGACTTGCCCGGGTAGAGCTTGCTGACGTTGCGGGTGGTGGCGAAGTTGATCAGGGCCTCGGCGTGGGGGCCAATGATGTGCATCTTCTTGAGGCCCGACACATCCATCAGGCCAGCCTTGGTGCGGATTGCCGCGTGCTCGTCGGCCAGGTCGGTGGAATAGGTCCACGCGGTGCCCATGCCGTTCCAGTCTTCAAGACCGGAACCCAGGGCGCGATGGCGGTCGGCGAGGACTGAAAGTCTCCATGAACTCATCTGAAACTCCTTTTCTGAAAGGGTTTGGGGGTTGAGTCCATTAAGCCAGCCGGCGCGGCGCGGGGAAATACTACTCTGGTACTACTTCGGGGAGAGGGCGGGGGCGGCACTGCCGGATTGGCTTGCTCAGGCGCCCCGTTCCTCTTCCCGCAGTTCCCGCAGCCACACTGCCGCTTCGAAGCGGTTGCGCAGGTTGAGTTTCTGCAGCACGTGCTTCACATGCACCTTCACCGTGCTTTCGGCGATGCCGAGGGAGCGGGCCACGATCTTGTTGGAGGCGCCCTTGGAGACCAGTTCCAGGGTCTCCTGCTCGCGGGCGGTGAGGGAGACCCAGCCTTCGTTGATGCTTTCCCGGCTGGGGGGCTGGGGTTTGGCGAGGAGGCCACCGACTTCGGCCGACAGCACGGTGCCACCGGCGGCCACCTGGCGCAGCTTGAGGCAGAAATCGTCCGGTTCCATGTCCTTGAGCAGATAGCCGCTGGCCCCGGCCTTGAGGGCTTCCATCACGTCGAAGCTGGAGTCGGATACGGTCAGCATGACCAGCCGGGTGGTGGAGCCGGCGCTTTGCAGGGCCCGGATCACCGAGATGCCGTCGAGGCCCTTCATATGCAGGTCCACCAGGGCCACGTCGGGGCGGTGAGTCAGCACCGCCTCGATGCCCTCGGCGCCGGAGGCAGCCTCGGCCACCACGTGGATGTCGCCGTACATGGACAGCAGCTGGCCGATGCCCTTGCGGAAGAGGGCATGGTCGTCCACCACCACGAGGCGGATCGGGGTACCGTCCCGGCCCGGTGCCGGGCTTGTCGTCATGTGTTCCATGGGTGTGTTTCCTTTAATCGTCAATTCGGTTCAGCCGGGGGCCGAGCGGGGCCGGAAGCGCACCTCGACGCAGGTGCCGGCGCCGCCGGCGCCTTCGTCGAGCGTCAGACTGCCGCCCAGCTGGCGGGCCCGCTCGTGCATGATCGACACGCCGTGGTGGCCTTCGCCACCGTTGTCGGGCTGGATGCCGCGGCCATCGTCCTCCACCAGCACCAGCACCTCGCCGTCCTCGTCCCGCTCCAGGCGGATCAGGGCGTGGTCGGCGCGGGCGTGGCGAACCACGTTGGTGAGGGCTTCGCGGACGATCTGCAGCAGGTGGAATTCTTCGTTGGCCGACAGGGGCACGTCGCCCAGTCGGTAGTCCAGGCCGATCTCGGTGCCGGCCCGGGCCGATAGTTCCTCCACCACTTCGCGCAGGGCCTGCTGCAGCCCGCCGGGGGGCATGCTGGTGCGAAACGCCGAGAGCAGTTCGCGCAGATGGCGGTAGGCACTGTCGAGGCCAGTCTTGATCTCGCCGGAGATGTCGAGCACGGTGCCGCCCGGCGCACAGGCGCTGCAACTGCGGCCGATTTCCAGTTGCAGGCGGGCGATCTGCAGCTTCATGTAGGACAGGGCCTGGGCCAGGGAGTCGTGGAGTTCACCGGCAATGGCGCTGCGCTCGTCCATCAGGGCCAGCCGGCGGCGGCGCTGATTGCGCTGCAGGTTGCCGAGGGACAGGGCGAACAGGCCGGCCACCGCGTCCACCAGCCGGCGGTGACGGCTTTCGAAGAGAAAGTCGCCGCGGGCCTCGACGATCAGCACGCCGTAGATGTTGTCGGCGTCGCGCACCGGCACTGCCAGTTCGACGATCTCCCCGTCCGGGCCGGCCACCGAGCGGCGCAGGCCACCACTGCGCGCCAGCTCGTCGGCGTCGAACTCGTCGAGCAGGCGGGCCAGACGTGGGGCGCCCAGCACGGCCGGCACGCCCAGCCCTTCGGCCACCGGATCAAGCAGGGCCAGCGAGCAGCAGTGGGCCTGCAGGCAATCGGCCATGTCCTCCAGCAAGGTGGTCAGCCAGGGAGCGCTGGCACTGTTTTCGGCCAGATTGGCGCAGGCCCGGTAGATGAATTCCAGCGAGCGGGCGGCAAAGCGTTCCTGTTCCCGGGCGTGGCGGGACAGGCGTTCTCCGTCGGCCAGCCGTCCGGCCAGCTGGGCCGCCACCGAATCCAGGCTGCGCACCAGACGGTCGATCTCGTCGATGCCTCCGGCAGGCGCCGCCACCGCACCAGCGGTGTGCGCGGCCACCCGGGCCAGCGCGAGATCGGTGCGTACAGCCAGCACTTTCCAGGCCGTGCGCAGGATCAGCCCGCAACCGGCCACGAACAGAAACATCAGCACCACCTGGATCAGCCCGACCCCGGCGAGGCGGGCTGCGGCGTCACCGTCGGGCTGGGCCAGGGCCAGGCTTTCCAGGCGCGCCGCCACGCCGGCGCTGACGAACAGGGCCGCGCTGAGGCTGGCGAGGCAGGCCAGTATCAGGCTCAAGCGGGACAGGAGGGGGTAGCGGTCAAGCACCGGAGAGGGCCGTTCAGAATGCACCGGGCAGCAGTGCGACGTTACCAAAGAGCAACTTCCGCGCCTCTGATGAAACTCGTGTCGATGGCCTGGGGCGCACGCCGTGGAGTGATTCCTGCTTGAAGGCAGGCGCGGCCGGCCCGGCGCCAGCCATCTTCCGCGGAATTCCATGACCCTTTATTTTGTCGCCACCCTGCTGCTCACCACCCTGTCGGCCATCGTGCTAGCCGATGCCGGCCCGCCATCGCCAGCCATCTGGGCGCTGCCCCTGCTGCCCGGCCTGGCCTGGACGGTGCTGCGCTTCAGCGGCCGTGGGCACATCACGGCACTTCCTCGCGGCGATGCGGCCCATCACCAGCCGCTGACCCACTTCGCCCTGCACAGCGGCCTGCCCGCGCTGCTGGTGGCGCAAGGGCGCATCACCAATGCCAACCTGGCGCTGCTCAAGACCCTCGGGCTGGAGGCGCGGGGCGATGAAGTGATCGGCATGCCCCTCGACAACATCGTGCATCCCAAGCACCACCGGCGTCTGGCGGCACTGCTGGCAGCCGAGACGGCTTCCGGCGATGCCGGCGTGATCACCCTGCTGCGCGCCGACGGCGTGCCCTGGCTGGCCCGCCTCAGCCTGTTTCGCGGCGACCGCTCACCGGTGGCGCTGCTTCAGTTTGGCGCCCCGGACGAACTCCCGGAAGCCGGCCCCGACCGTCAATGGGGCAACCGGATGGGGCACTTCGCCGGTGAGATCCTGTTCGCCCTCGACAGCCAGTTGCTCCTCACCTGGCTCAACCCCCAGTGGGAAAAAGCCACCGGCCGGGCCGTGGCCGACAGCCTGTTCGTGCCCTTTCTGCCCCTTTTTCATCTGGAAGACCGGGTGGCTCTCACCAAGGGACTGCGCCAGTTGCAGGCCGGCGAGCGGGACAGCCTGTGCCTTGAAGTACGCACCCTGGCGGCGCGCAGCCCCGGCCCGCGCTGGGTTGAATTGCGTGCCTGGCCGCTGGACATGGCGGGTGGCGGCGAGACTGGTGTCGTTGGCATGCTGCTCGACATCGACCAGCGCCGGCGCAGCGAGGAAGCCCTGCGTGCCCAGCGGCGCAGCCTGCACACCATGCTCGACAACCTGCCGGGCATGATCTACCGGGGCCAGAACGACAAGCACTGGACCATGGAATTCGTCAGCGAAGGCTGCTTCGAGCTGACCGGCTACACGCCGCTGGAACTGGTGGACAACCAGTCAGCCAGCTTTGCCGACCTGATCCACCCGGAAGACCGGGATTTTGTGTGGAATTACGTGCAGATGCGCCTCACCCGGCGCGAGCGTTACGAACTCAGCTACCGCCTCATCGACCGCGACGGGCAGATTCGCTGGGTGTGGGAGCAGGGGCGCGGCATTCACTCCAGCCGCGGCGAATTCCTCGGCCTGGAAGGCTTCATCACCGATGTCAGCAGCAGCCGCGGCGCGCAGGAGGAAGCTCGCCGCCGCCTGTTCTTCGACAACGCCGCCGGATTGCTGGGCTTCAGCTTGTTTCTCGACCGCCTGCAGCACCTCGTCGCCCATTCGGCGATTGCCGGCTATCCCTTCGCGCTGTTTCACCTGGCCATCGAGCCCCTGAGCGGGATCGCCGCCGAGCACGGCCCGGCGATGGCCGAGCGGGTCATGGTGGAAACCGGCAAGCGCTTGCGGGTAGTGCACAGCGACTGCAACGGCGTGGCGCGTCACGGGGAAGGTTTTGCCGTACTGATCGCCGACTTCCGCCCGGAAACGCTGGCCTGGGCTGGCGTCTGTCCGCTGGAGCCGGCTTCGGAGGCGGGTCTGCAGCATCTGTCGGCCGCGCTCGCCGAAGTGGTCAGCCGGCCACTGCGCATCGATGGCCATTCGCTCACGCTCCAGGCCCGCATCGGAATCGCACCCGCGCCGGCCCGCTGCACCGATGCCCAGGCGCTGCTGGCCGAGGCGCTACGCCGGGCGGAATCCGCTGAAATGCCTCCCGCTTGATGCCTGCCGTCAGCGGGAGGCAGCCAGCCCGTCGGCCGCCAGTCGCAGCCGGCGGACCAACTCCGGTATGCGCTGGCTCTCGGCAATGCCGTAGCCAAGCAGCAGACCATTGGTGCCGGTCCGGCCGGCGTGGTAGATGCTGAGAGGGCGAACGGCGATGCCGTTTTCCCGGGCGGCTTCGGTCATGGCCGAGTCGGGGAGGCTGTCGGGCAGGCGCAGTACGAGGTGCAAGCCGGCCTGTCCGCCGAGAATCGGGCAGTCGGCGCCGAAATGGGCGTGCAGTGCGTTGCGCAGCGCCTGCTGACGCTCTCGGTAGATCGGCCCCATGCGGCGAAGATGACGCATCAGCTGCCCGCTCTCCAGGAAACGGGCCAGGGCCCGTTGTTCAACGGCCTGTCCGCCCCGGTAAAGGCTGCGGACGGCGTCGCCCAGGTCGGCCACGGCCCAGCGGGGCACCACCATGTAGGCAATGCGCAGGCCCGGGTAGAGCAGCTTGCTGAAGGTGCCGACGTAGATCACTGGCGCCTCCGGGCGCAGGCCCTGGATGGCGGGCAGCGGTCGGGCGCCGGGCTGGGCGTGATTGAAGTCGCTGTCGTAGTCGTCCTCGATCAGCCAGCCGCCGCTTTGCTGCACACCGTGCAGGAAGGCCAGGCGCCGTTCCAGGCTCAGCACGCTGCCCAGGGGGTACTGGTGCGACGGGGTCACGTAGAGCAGGCGGGGCGGAGCCTCTTTCCACAAGGTGGTGGCAGGGGCCATGCCGTCCCGGTCCACGGGGACATCCACGGTTTTCAGGCCGGCGGCCAGCATGGTGTTGCGGGCTGCCGGGTAGCAGGGGTTCTCCAGCCAGACCGTGTCGCCGCTGTCGGCCAGCAGGCGTGCGCAGGCGTCGAGGGCCATTTGTCCGCCGGCAACGATGAAAACCTGCTCCGGCGCGCAGGCGACGCCGCGTCGCGCCGACAGGAAGCTGGCCACGGCCCGGCGCAGTTCGGGCTCGCCGCCTGGCTCGGCATAGGCCAGCTGGCGGGCACTGACCTCGCCCCAGGCCTTCTGCAGGCAACGCGCCCAGGCGCTCCAGGGAAAGGCGTTCAGGTCGGGTACGCCGGGGGCGAAAGGCAGCAGCGATTCGCCGCGGATGAGCGCAGGCAGCTCGCGGGCCCGGCGGGACAGCAAGGCGCTGCCGCTGGCGGGCGAGCCCGGCGTGGATGCTGTCTTGCCCAGCGGCAGGGTGGTCACCCGGGTGCCGCCCCGGTCGGCTTCAACGAAGCCTTCGGCCAGCAACAACTGATAGGCGAAGAGCACGCAGTTGCGGGCCATGCGGTAATCCGCAGCCAGTTGCCGGGTTGCAGGCAGGCGGACACCCGGCGTCAGGCGTCCGTCCAGAATGGCCGCCTTGAGTTGCCGGTACAGACGAAGCTGGCGTGGCTCGCCGGATTCCGCGGAATCGTCGAGGGAACCGAGAACGAGATCGAGGGACATCTGGCTCCATGAAAGGGGTGTCTGGTGGTTCCATGGATGGTGCCACGGCAAGGCTATGCTGGCATCCACTTTTCAAGGAGCCTGTCATGTCCCAGCAGTCCCCCAGCCCCCGTACCGAAGTCCGGCGCAAACCCCAGCGGGCCCATCACGACCCCGCCACGATCCGGGCTATCATCGATCAGGCGCTGGTCTGCCAGATCGCCTTCAACCAGGGCGGCAGCGTGCACTGCCTGCCTACCGCCTGCTGGCGTGACGGGGACTTTCTCTACATTCACGGAGCCAACAATTCGCGACTGACCCAGACCTTGCTGGAGGACGAATGTGCCGTGAGCATCACCCATCTGGACGGCCTGGTGCTGGCCCGTTCGGCCTTCCACCATTCCATGAACTACCGCTCGGTGGTGATTTACGGCCGTTTCGAGGCGGAAGACGATCCGGATGCCAAGGCGGCTGCGTTCAAGGCTTTTGTCGAACATGCCAGCCCGGGCCGTTCGGCCCAGGTCCGGCCGCCGTCCCGGGCCGAGCTGGCGGGGACGCGCTTGCTGCGCATCGCCCTCGATGAAGCGGTGGCCAAGATCCGCAACTGGGGCGTGGAAGATTCCGTGGAGGATATGGCCATTCCGGTCTGGGCCGGCGTGTTGCCCCTGTCCCTGCGTGCCGGCCCCGTGCAGCCCGAGGCCGGTTGCGCGGAGCGGGAACCGCCGACGCCCCCGGCGTTCATCGGTTTCTTTACCCGCTGCAACGGGTGATCCTCAGGCGTCATTGACTTTCGCGATGCGCAGCTTGCGCCAGGTGGTGAAGGACGCGATACCGGGCGCAAGCCAAAGCGACAACCACAGCCCGGCGAGCACGGCCAGTGCCAGCGCGTTGGGCCCCGAACGCGTGATCGCATAGATGACGGCCAGCGCGACCCCCGAGATGGCCACCGCCGAAACCGCGTAGACAATCGCCAGCTGGCGCACAAAGAGACGCACAAAGGGCCACAGCGGAACAGCCACAAGGCGCATCTTCCCCTGGCGAAACGCCACGAAGCAGATTGCCGCACTGATGACAACGGACGCCGCCGCGAGCTGCAGCCAGAACTCCGGCGTCCATGCCGCCCGGCCGCGCACGAAGAGCACCAGGATGACGGAGCACGCGAGCATGCTCAGTGCGAACACGACGCGGAGGGTTTGGGTGGGTGTTTTCATTCAAGGATTCCCCAAGGGTCAGGTGGAATATATACCCCACCCTGTGCAAGCAGTTCCTTGATGGCGGTGAAGCCGGTCATCAACGCTGGCGCGGTGCACCCACCTCGCCCTCACGCCGACGCAACCGACATGCAGTGATTGTGCTGCCTACACAAGGCGCTCGACCTCTCTGCACAGGGCGATTGGGTCATGAGGAGGGGTGAAGCGTGACGCAAGTAGCGAGCACTGGACACGAACAGTTTCAGAGCGGTAAAGGGTGTGCAGACTTCTCGCCAGCTTGCGCGGCCGTAGCCGCTTCGCAGGAATGACCATGCCGACGCCGAGTGACGCAATGCGGGCCCCATTGTCGAATTGATCCCAGGCGAACGGCACAACGAGTTGAGGAATGCCGGCGTGGAGCGCCTCGGCGGTCGTGCCGATGCCGCCATGATGGACAAGCGCTGCGGCGTGCGGAAGGAGGGCGGACAGCGGCACATACGCTTGCCACAGCACCGACTCCGGGAGGTTCGCCGGAATTTGCGCGCGCTCCCTGGTCAGAAAGATGGCACGCCGCCCGAGTCGATTGATGGCGGAGAGGGCGCAAGCAAAGAAGTCGGCAGCATGGAAGTTGCCGGTGCCTGGCGTGAACACAAGGGGTTTCTCGCCTGCCGCCAGAAAGGCGGACAGCGCTTCCGTGAAGCCGTCTTGTGCGGCCGCCTCAAACAATTGAAAGTCGCCTTCAATCAACGGGCGCGGCCAATCTGGTACGACAGGCGCGAACCAGGAAGGAAAGAGGGTGACCGAGAGATCGGGCGCCTCCATGATGTGCGTCAGAAAAGAACCAACCTCCGGCAAACCCAGCGGTGTTCGAACAGCGTTGAGCTGAGCCACGGCAACCGGGTCAATCCAGCCCTTTTCCACGAAGCGCCACAGCGCACGTCGCCAGCGCATCGGCACCCAGCGCGGCACCGACGTATCGCCGATGGTCAGCGGATCGTGGCAGCTCCGCAGATTCGATGGCGCAAGATACGCGGCCACAACCGATTTCACCAAGCCACGCTCACGGGCGATGATGGCGCCCGGGACGGCGAACGGATGGGCGATCACAACATGCGGAGCCTGCGCCGAAATGGATTCGATGGCTTCCAGCACCTGCTTCAGCCCATCGCTGTAGTTGGCCAAAAGCGCCGAGAACCCTTTTTTGGGATCCCATATATCTGGATTCCTGAGGACGTGAAGGAACTCTTCGTCTGTTCCAATTCCAACAAACGGCAGCCCGGCATCACGAACGACCTTCTCATAATAGGAATGGGTTACGAAGGTTACCTTCCGGCCGAGCATCTGCAATGCGCTCGCGATGCGCATGAACGGATGGATGTCGCCGGTAGTTCCGACAGTCATAACCAGATAGTGGGGAGCGGTTTCGGACACGAAGGCTGACTTTCAAATGAATGTGCTGAAGGATTATTGTGACGCCGGGCGACAGCGTTCCGTTGCACTTCGCCGCAAGCGCATGTGAATCAGCGCAACTCGATCGCCTTTCCTGTTTTGCCGCTCCTCAATCGCATATGGCTGAAACCCGAGTTTTGGATAAAGCAGCAGGCCCGCAAGGTTTTGATTGAAGCAGGACACGCTGACCTCGGTGGCCAGATGTTTCGAGAAAGCAAGCTGAGTCATTTGCTCCACAAGATAGCGGCCAACGCCACGCCCTCGGGCCCGCGGGGACACGATGACATTTCCAATCGAGCAACTGCCGCCCGCTTCCCAGCGGTAGAAATTGGCGAAGGCGACAACCTCACCATCAAGCTCTACAACCGTTGAGTCTGAACGCTGGGCAATAGCGTCCTGCAACTGTGACGCAGCCAGCGGAAAGCTGGCCTTTGGGAAGAAAAAGAACAACTCATCATCGCTTTTCGGAAAGCCGCAAATGAGTTGAATGTCTTTTTCGGCAACAGGGCGATGGGATAGCAACATGCTTTAAGCAATCTGATTGTTTAACGTTTGACATGACCGGCGCTGTGCGGATTTATCGCGCAGGGTCCAAAGACTGAAAGGTGCGAGGTTGAGTGCCGGATTAGAGGTCATGGCTGGAAATGTCACTGCGCTTATTGCGGTGATGCTTGCGCCAGAGGATTGTCGCCAGCAATAACGACCACAGTAGCCACCAACTGACACCGGCAATGTATGCGCCATAAGTTGTTGCCATTGGCCAGCCATCTGGCGAGCCTTGCAGGGTTGGGAGGCCGCTGTCCTCAAGAACTGACAGAACAACTAGTGTGGGGATATAAAAGACGATACCCAAAAGCGGAATAAAACGGCAGATGGCATACTCGACAGCCAGGAGCGCGCCGCCACCAAAAATGATTATGCCGAAAGAGCGAGCGATGTTTGTCATTGAACCTCAACGTTTGAATTCATCGTCTAACCCATCCGCTTTCAGGTGTGTGGTCGTACCAGAAACCGAGATCATTCCACTCGGCGATTGTCTGTGCGCGTAGCTCTGGACTCATGACGCCCAACGTTTGAGGTAACCGTCGCGGCGCTGCGCTTTATCGCGCAGCGTCCAGCGACCGTAGGGAGCGAGGTTGGGTACAGCTTTGGACGCTGATGGATGGGAATGTTTCATGAGTCCATCTCGATGGAAGGGGCCGCTCTCATTCGGTGACAATCTCATCAAACGACTCTCCATTCTTCAAGCGCTGGAGATGCATATACAGCGAGGTGGTGCCGACCTTTGACAGCCACGATGCGACTACCTGTTTGGCAGATGCGTAGTTGCGTACAACGGCCTGTTCGTCGCCCTTGAAGAAGGATGAAAACGTTGTGAGATCACGAACGTAGTCGGCGGTTTGGCTATCCTGTGGCGACAACGAATAGCGGGTTCTGTAGTCAACTTGCATCGCAACGCCCTCATCAAACCACGTTGGTAGTTGCAGGAAACGCTTCAGGTAGCCCACGCGGTGATGAATCTCCGCATGCATGAGTTCATGGGCGACGACATCAACACTTTGACCTTTAGGGCCGACCATGACGCAAGCACGGCTGCCAATGAATTGTGTACTGCCGTAGGCATTGAGCCTAAACGGCCCAAACCCGTCTGGGTGGCTAAAGAATACAAGGATCGGTTTCGATTCAACGGGGCCAAAGGTGGCTTCGATTCTCGCCCGGGCGTCACGCGCGAGTTGAACGTAAGCTTGTTGATCGGCTTCAGAGCCGCTGTCTGTGAGCGAGCCGTCGGGGAGGGTATGTAGATCAGCAACTTCAACGAGAAGGCAAGCTGTTGGCCCGGGAAGAGCAAAGGCGAATGTGCTTGCTGGTGCCACCGCAAGGGTGAGTGCGGCGATCAGGAGTGAGCGCTTGATTGACGGCATGGTGTGTCGATGAGCTAACGTGGCTAACCGGCGCTACACGGTTTTATTGCGCAGCGTCTAGCGACCGAAGGTTCGGTCTCGCCTCAGATACGATGTTTGAACTCACTAATACGCTCGTTTGTTCGCTGAATGAATGCCATGCCGTATTCAACGGGTGCATGTGTTCCTCCGTGGCTTTGTACAGAAGATTCACAGAATACATTCCGCTCCTTGAGCCAGCGCTCTTGGTCGTGCTTGAAGGTTTCCGCGCGATCAGATGAAAGGGAATGGAAAATCCTAAGGTAAAGGATGTACAACTCTGCGTCACGAACGAAGCCCATATTCGCGCTCGTATAATTCATTGTCTGCTGCTGCACGGCCTGTTCGAGCAACTCTTCCAACTGTTGGTAGGGTTGCTCAAGATATGGCTCCCAGGTATCTGGAACGATTTCCGACAATGGTCTAGGCTTGGAGCGTTCGGCGTGGATGCTCTTGTAATGTTCAATGGTTTTGTCTTTCAGGTCGATGAGCGAACCTTGTGCTTCGAGCCTCGCCCCATAGAGCCACCGGAAGAGTAAGAAAATCCCAAAGCCGAGAAAAAACGCGAGGGCAAGCAGGACGACCCATTGAGGGCCGTTAAGCGCCTTCAATGCTGCCCACAATTCCGTAATGATGTCATTCATGTGCAAAGAGACTTAACGTGGAAGTCAGCGGACGCAAAAATCGCAGCTTTTTTGGGGTCCGCTGAACTGCCTGGTTGGGCACGGCGGGTACGTACTTTTACGACCGTTCATATGAACGGTCGACCCCGAACTTGCGGCAAGCGTCATCCAAATCTTGTCCTGCTGTTAGATCAGTCGCGTCCCAAGAAAGATTAGTCGTAAGGAGTTCGTCCTCATCCGTTATTACCTCATATCTACGTTCAACTCGAATGTTCGACCATGTAAGCAAAGCATTAAGCGCGTCTGTGCTTGCGGTGTTCGTACTGAAAAACCCTTCAATACTATTGCTGGTTCGTGAAAAAATGTAGCGTCCGTTTGGCATGATTAAATAAGTAAATGCTATTTATGGCGTTTGGTCTATCGGAAATGGTGTTTTAAGCTCCGCGGCGTTGATCTGCTTTTGCGATGGCTTGGAAGGCATTGTGTTAAGTAGGAGTGCTCGCAAGTTCTTTAATTCAGTGCGGGTATGTAAGACCACCAAACAGTCTCAGAGTCTAACTATTAGTGACTTGAGGATATTCATAAATGTAGGCCGCACAGCATCAATGGTTGCGGCATGAGTTGTACATCCCAGAGAATACATCCTTTCGTCAACTTTTAAGATGACGGTCATCAGTCTGATCGGGAAGTGCGATGATAAAGACTGATATGTGGAACTGGCCTCATAGAATATAGCCGGCCTATTTCCGATCGCCGTTCTCTTAAAGTCTAGAATATTCAGTTCGGTATGGCTTTGCCTGCCCAGATTTACGATGTCTTGTGGTGTTAAAGATTTAACAAAATCATCCGAAGATATTTTCTGCAAATTGGCATTGCGATTTGTCTGCAACATGCAGCTTTCGCCTACACCGCCTGAATTGGCAACCATCACCAGAAAGGCATTTGTCCTTTGTTGCCGTATTTCCCAAGAATCCGGAAAATTAAATGCTACCCCTTCAGCTTTATCGACAAATATTTTTTTATTAGTCGTTTGTTCGGCGAAGCAGGGCGCGATGGAGGTGAGCAGTGCTGTCATTGCCGTTGCTATGGCAGTAGATATTCTCGTCAAGGTAGTTTCCCTTTGAGGAGTAATGTAATTTAGAGTGCCCAACGTCTGAATTTAGGGGCGCGATGCCGCTTTGTCGCAGCGCGTCCCTTGGAGTGATGGGTTATCCCTAGTGCGGGTCAATTCGTGTCCAGCGATCATTTAGCTCCCCCTTCTTTGGGAGAATGCGCCTCTGCTGCTGAGTTATAGTAGTTCGCAGTTGTTTAGCAAATTTCTTTTTTCCTTTATCACTGATCTTTCCACCTTTCATGAACTTCATCAACTGCGCCATCAACTGTGGTTGCTCTGTTATCGCATCAACAGCAATTTCCTCGATAATAGCCAGCCGAACCTCATTGTTAAGGCCATTCATGTCGTTGGTGTAGCTCTTTGCGGAGCTGAGCAAATCGCCTAGCTCCTCGTCTGACAAGGAAAGTAGCGCGGAGTAATCTCTATCTGGAATCCTTCCGTCTGCGACTGCGTCGCGAACATTTTCAATGACTTTATGAACGATGTCGTAGGCTGCATTTCCAACCACTCCACTAAGTACGGCTAGCGTTGTCCAGGCGAACGCCTCACCAGCGAATTCAATGCAGTAGCGAACCTTTTTCTCAGGCTGTTGCTGCGTTTCGTATGCCAGTCGGTATTGATGTCCATAGTAGTAGACGTGGGCTGCATACTCGTAAAGCCGCAACAATTCATGGACGTCAATTCTCGATGCGCATTTAGGACAAGTATCAAATAAATCCGTGCGCAGGATCAAGTTACCGCAGGTGAGGCACAACAGATTCGTAGGTTGGCTGAAATCCGACATGATGATGCCTAACGTGTGGTGGATGACAAATGTCACGTTTCACAGCTTATACGGCTTTCGCATAAGCGGGCAATCCCATTCAAGTTCCTGTTTTCAGACACCCGAGCCACCGCACATCCTTGTTTTTTGTCGTCTCCACATCTTCACGTTTCCACGGATGTGTAGGAGATCACATCGTGAATGCCCGCACGAGCGCCGCCACGCCGACAGCGTCCCACAACATCGGGTACGCCCGCCCGCATGCTTCGGTTGTCATGTCGTTGCCGGCAAGGTAGGCCACATGTCTGGCATCCGGCTCAAGGCGCGGCGGATGTGACGGCCAGCGCGTGCGATCACATGCCGTCACCATCTCAATCATCAGCTTGCGGGTAGGACTTTGGCCGGCGTGATTAGCAATTTGCCCGCTCTTTATTCAATGTTGAGGCCCCGACATTGAACATTGCGCCGTCTTTGAAGGATTCCGATAGTCCCGAACATCAATCTGATCGATCAGATTAACGTTCGGGACTATCAGATTGATGTTCCGACGCATCGGATTGATGTGTTGACCCGTCAACATGCTTCATTGCCGGGTCAGATTGCTTCATGCAGCCGTCAACATCCTTCTCGCGCGCGCCAACAAAGAACATTGGGCGGTGAACATTCAATGCGCATGCCGCAACATCGAATGTTCACCGCCCAACATGAACTTCGCAGGGTGCAGTTAAGCCCTCACACGCGCCTTTGTCGGGTCGTAGTGCGGAAACGCGACCACCGTCGCGTCGAGGCGTTTGCGATGCC